>JACLAA010007191.1_pt1 | contig 27133 bp, 27 predicted proteins | sample 8027891 | NCBI WGS metagenome assembly JACLAA01 (sample SAMN15724900, study PRJNA655200) | protist metagenome | isolation source: fluorescence activated cell sorting (FACS) single amplified genomes of... | place: Spain: Blaines Bay Microbial Observatory, Mediterranean Sea | collected 2016-01-19 | reverse complement strand
AGAACTGTACAATCAGAAGTCGGGTAAGCGACACATGTTAAAACAAAACCATCACCAATTTGACTATCGTCTAAGAAAGATTGGTCAGATTGATCAATTGTACCAGCTGTAACCTTACCAGCACAAGTTGAACAAGCTCCAGCTCTACATGAGTAAGGTAAATCAATTCCTTGCTCTTCAGCAGCATCTAGAAGGTATTGATCGTCTGGACATGTAATGCTCGTATCTACGCCACCGCCTGATAATTTAACTGTATAACTTGCCATATTTTGACCTCCTTTAAATTTGAAAAGATAATATTTATTTCTTTTTAAATGATCATTAGAATCAATAAAATTAGATAACTAATGCTTCATGTGCGCAATTCAAGTGCATTTATGCTGATAATAGTCTTGATACTCGTGAAGGAATAAATGGAAAATATTTACTTTATCTTTATTCCCAATAATAGTTATAATATACGATCTCAATAAAATCAACTTTTAGAAAGATTAATAAGTAGATGGAACAAAGAAAAAACATGCTTTTCATTATAAATTTCTCTACATATATTATGAATAAATAACATTTCTTATTCTATAATAGTTAAAAGTAAGAAAGTTAAGTAAATAGAATAAGAAAAAAGGGAGAGTAGTCAATGGGACTACCTTGGTATAGAGTACACACGGTTGTTTTAAATGACCCAGGAAGACTTATCGCAGTTCACTTAATGCACACATCACTGGTGTCAGGATGGGCAGGTTCAATGGCCTTATATGAATTAGCTGTTTTTGATCCTTCAGATCCAGTTCTAAATCCTATGTGGCGACAAGGAATGTTTGTAATGCCATTCATGACAAGAATTGGTGTAACAGACTCTTGGGGAGGATGGAGCATCACTGGTGAAAGTATTTCAAACCCAGGATTTTGGAGTTATGAAGGTGTAGCGTTAGCGCATATTGGTCTTTCAGGACTACTATTCCTAGCCGCTGTTTGGCACTGGGTATACTGGGATTTAGAGTTATTTAGAGATCCAAGAACAGGAAATCCTGCATTAGACTTACCTAAGATTTTTGGTATTCATCTACTTCTATCTGGTGTTCTATGTTTTGGTTTTGGTGCTTTTCATGTAACGGGAGCATGGGGACCAGGTATCTGGGTATCAGATGCTTACGGAATTACAGGTAAAGTACAACCAGTAGCACCTGCATGGGGACCAGAAGGGTTTAACCCGTTCAATCCTAGTGGAGTTGCATCTCATCATATTGCAGCTGGTATTCTTGGTTTCATAGCTGGTGTATTCCACATAGCAGTACGTCCACCACAAAGATTATACAGATCACTTCGTATGGGTAACATCGAAACTGTTCTATCTAGTAGTATTGCAGCAGTATTCTGGTCTGCTTTCATTACAACAGGTACAATGTGGTACGGTAGTGCTACTACGCCTATTGAGCTTTTTGGTCCTACAAGGTATCAATGGGATAGTGGATATTTCCAACAAGAAATTGAAAGAAGAGTTGAAAATTCACTAAATGAAGGTTTATCACTAAGTGAAGCATGGTCAAGAATTCCTGACAAACTAGCATTTTATGACTATGTAGGTAATAACCCAGCGAAAGGTGGTTTATTCCGTGCGGGTCCTATGAACAAAGGTGATGGAATTGCTGAAGCATGGTTAGGTCACCCTGTATTCCAAGATAAGGAAGGAAGAGAACTAACTGTAAGAAGAATGCCTGCATTCTTCGAGACTTTCCCAGTTATCTTAGTTGATAAAGATGGTATCATTCGTGCTGATATCCCATTCAGAAGAGCTGAGTCAAAGTATAGTATTGAGCAAGTAGGAGTAACTGTAAACTTCTACGGAGGAAAACTAAACGGACAATCTTTCTCTGATGCACCAACAGTTAAGAAATATGCGCGTAAAGCACAACTTGGTGAAGTTATGGAATTTGATAGAACAACATTAGAATCTGATGGAGTATTCAGAAGTAGCCCACGTGGTTGGTACACTTTTGGACACGCTAACTTTGCCCTATTATTCTTCCTAGGCCACTTATGGCACGGTGCTAGAACTCTATTTAGAGATGTATTTAGTGGTATTGGAGCTGAGGTTACTGAACAAGTAGAATTTGGTGCTTTCCAAAAGCTTGGTGATAGAAGTACTAAGAAGCAGGGTGTAGTTTAATAAAAATTGGTCTTTTTATAGTGATCAGATTAACTATATTCACAATATAATAATATCTATTTAAATAGTCATGGAAACACTTGTATATACATTTTTACTTATTGGTACTCTAGCAGTACTATTTGCATCTGTGTTCTTTAGAGATCCACCAAGGATTGCAAAGAAATAATGATTCATCGTTATTAATGATTACTGACTGAGAGTATTTAATCATACTCTCAGTCAGTTTTTTAATCTTCGTGATCATCAAATGGATCTCTTAACTCTTTTGATCCAGGTCCAAAAGCAGTATAAACAGAGTATCCTGTTAGTCCAAGCAATAAACTAGCAATGAAAATAATAAGAACTGTTGCAGTTTCCATAATAGAGCAAGCATTAAAATCAATTGTTTTTGTAATACTACAAAATATCTGCAATTGTCCTAATAGAAAATAACCAATAGATTATATATTTATTTATGAAGACAATGCAAAATAACGTATACTTGAATTATAACTTAAATAAGAGAAGCATAAAAAAGTAAGATCATCATCATCATAGTAACAATTGTTTTTTTTCCATAGAAGATATACTAATCATGCAGAAAAAAAGAAGATAATAAAATTCATTTATCAAAGATAAAAAATGACTCCGTAAGAAATGACTAACAAAAAGTAAATGATATCTGTTTCTTATGTAGAAAAAGATTATTGCTTAATATTAAAAATTAGCAGAAAAAATAAACAGTAAAAAAAATAACATAGAGCACATTAGTGTAGTTAGCAGTTTTATAAAAACTCAAATGTAAACATTGTGGATTAATATTCAAAGAAGATGATATATTGGAAATAGACTACTTTCTCCCTAAAGTTTTAAGGAGAAAAGAACTTATCAGCAACATAAATCTTTTACATAGATATTACCATAGTAAGAAAGCTATTAACTGATAGTAGTTTTGTTTCTTAGATAGTTTTTCTTAAAAAAAGCGAATAAGAAACACTTACGGTATAACTTTGTAGTAATTTACTACAGTTATTTTCTAATGTGAAAATTAAAAAAATTCGTTACTAAGTACAACAATGGCACTAAGAACAAGATTGGGCGAACTGTTAAGACCTCTTAACTCTGAATACGGAAAAGTTGCTCCTGGATGGGGTACAACACCTATTATGGGTTTTGTAATGTTATTGTTTTTTCTTTTCCTATTAATCATTTTACAAATCTATAACTCATCACTAATTATCGAGAATGTAGATGTAGACTGGGCAAGTTTAGGAAGCTAGTACAACTAGGAAAGATTTAATGACAAAAAGTTTTAGACTATTAAATATAACAGTCTAAAACTTTTTTTTAGTTTACTTCAACAACTTCTTCTAATGAAAAATTATTTGTATTTACACCACTATAACTAACCTTCTCAAATCGAACAACTACAGGATACTTGATACCACTAGTATCAATTGTTGCTACAGTACCAACATCTTGATACCAGTATGACTCCTTGCGTAAAATTCTTACAGTTGATCCTCTTTTAACCATGATAGTAATTATTGATAAATAAAAATCGTTATTAATTATGATTCTACTAAAACTTCTTATCTATTTCTAAATATAATTAAGAAATGTAAACAAAGAAAAAGAGGAGTATTTTCTTACAAAATAAAAAAAATAGGTGGTTAAAGTAAAAAAATAATGAATAGGAAGAAAGGGAGAAAGGAAAGATACTATAGAATATGATTTAATCATTCAACAAAAAAGAAGTTAGTTATGAAAATATCTTGGAAAAACATATTATTGTGGTCGTTGCCCGCACTGGTTATAATTTTTTTCGTATGGCAAGGTTTCTTAGGATCAAATAATGCTGAGTTTGGTAAAAATATTGCTAGCTCAAGAATGACTTATGGTCGTTTCCTAGAATACTTAGATATGGGATGGGTTAAAAGAGTTGATTTATATGATGATGGTCACACTGCAATAGTTGAAGCTATTGGACCTGAGTTAGGGAACAGAATACAAAGGATTAGAGTTGAATTACCTGCAGCTGCGCCAGAATTAATTGCTAAGCTAAGAAAAGCTAATGTTGACATAGATGCACATCCAAATATTGACAGTAACTCAAGTTGGGGAATATTAGGTAACTTAATATTCCCAATCGTCCTAATTGGTGGCTTAGCATTTTTATTTAGAAGATCTGGTAGCATGCCTGGTGGTCCTGGACAAGCTATGAACTTTGGTAAATCAAAAGCACGATTCCAAATGGAAGCTAAGACAGGGGTGACTTTTAGTGATGTAGCTGGGGTTGATGAAGCTAAAGAAGAATTCGAAGAAGTAGTTTCATTCTTAAAAAGACCAGAGCGATTCACAGCGGTTGGTGCTAAGATCCCCAAGGGTGTTATGTTAGTTGGTCCTCCTGGTACAGGTAAGACATTATTAGCCAAAGCTATTGCAGGAGAAGCAGGAGTACCGTTCTTCAGTATTTCAGGTTCAGAATTTGTGGAAATGTTTGTAGGTGTTGGAGCATCAAGAGTAAGAGACTTATTCAAAAAAGCAAAAGAAAATTCTCCATGTATTATCTTTATTGATGAGATTGATGCTGTAGGTCGTCAAAGAGGGACTGGAATCGGCGGAGGAAACGATGAGAGAGAGCAGACATTGAACCAGCTACTAACTGAGATGGATGGTTTTGAAGGAAATACAGGAATCATTGTTATTGCTGCAACAAACAGAGTAGATGTTCTTGATGCTGCACTTTTACGTCCAGGTAGATTTGATAGACAAGTTACTGTTGATGTACCAGATGTAAAAGGAAGGTTAGATATTCTTAATGTGCATGCGAGAAATAAGAAGCTAGCTGATGAAGTTTCATTAGCAGTGATTGCTAAAAGAACGCCTGGTTTCTCAGGAGCTGATTTAGCGAACTTACTTAATGAGTCTGCAATTTTAACAGCAAGAAGACGTAAAGATGCAACTACTATGTCAGAAGTAGACGCAGCTATAGATAGAGTTATCGCAGGAATGGAAGGAACTGCTCTTGTAGATAGCAAAACTAAAAGACTAATAGCATATCATGAAGTAGGCCATGCTATTGTTGGTACATTGTTAAAGCATCATGATCCAGTACAAAAAGTTACGCTAATCCCTAGAGGTCAAGCAAAAGGATTAACTTGGTTTACACCATCAGATGACCAATCATTGATTTCTAGATCACAAATCTTAGCAAGAATTATGGGAGCGCTTGGGGGACGAGCAGCAGAAGAAGTTGTATTTGGATATCCAGAAGTAACAACAGGGGCAGGAAATGATCTTCAGCAAGTAACATCAATGGCAAGACAGATGGTTACTCGATTTGGTATGTCAAACATAGGACCTCTAGCATTGGAGAGTCAAAATTCAGATCCTTTCCTAGGACGGTCAATGGGAGGTAGTTCACAATATTCAGAAGATGTTGCTTCACGAATTGATATGCAAATCAGATCCATTATTCAACATTGTCATGATGAAACAGTCCAAATCATCAAAGATAACAGAGTTGTTATTGATCAATTAGTAGATATATTAATAGAAAAAGAAACAATTAGTGGTGAAGAATTTAGAAACATTGTAGCTGAATATACTCCACTGCCTGAAAAAACTATTTATCAATCTCAACTATAGTTGTGGTAACCAAAAAATATAAAGGCTTTATATCTGCTATTTTTAGTAGATAAAAAGCCTTTAGTAAAACGGGACCGACGAGACTCGAACTCGCAACTTCCGCCGTGACAGGGCGGTGCTCTAACCAATTGAACTACGGCCCCTATTTATTATCTTTGAAAGTATAATCAAATTATTTTTTTGTCAATAATATAAGTAATAATTAGCATAAAAATAGGAGAGGAAGAGATTCGAACTCTCGGTACAATTAACTCGTACACCGGATTAGCAATCCGGCGCTTTCGACCACTCAGCCACCTCTCCTTTTATATCTAACTAATGTAAATCTTACATTACTTTTAATCAAATTAGAAGGAATTTATTTTTTTTTGACTATAAATGGCTCAGGCGGGATTTGAACCTGCGACCTTGGGCTTATGAGTCCCCTGCTCTAACCACTGAGCTACTAAGCCTCCTATCTAAATATTATCACTTAAATAAGCTTGAATCAAGGTTAATTCTTTTTTTATGTTAAACAAATATAAGGATAAAAAATTAACTTTCTAAACTTATTTGTAAAAAAGATTCTCGCTTTTGAAGTCGAAAAGCGAGAGTAAAAATAGTAGAATAATAAACAATTAAAATTATTATTAAAAAAAACTAGATCTATGCCTACTTTCTGGGAAAATGTTTTGCGGTTTCCAAGGTTTTTTATTTCCTCAGTTGTTGGATTAGTGCTAATTATATTTGGACCTTTTTTAAATTTACTACGTAAACCACAAACAGCCGTAATATTTTTTACTATTTTTGGCGGTTTAATAGTATTTTTACAAATTACACTAAAAGCTATGTTAAATCTTGAATGAAAAAATAAAAATCGTCTTTTATTTGTAATTTATCAATAATATTTAAAATAACATAATCGTAATGCTTTCAAATAATTTAATCAAAAGAGATACTACAGGAGCATTTGCCTTAATAGACAGTTTAGTTCGTCATGAGGTAAAGCATATATTTGGCTATCCTGGTGGTGCAATATTACCTATCTATGATGAACTTTATGCATGGGAACAAGAAGGTTTTATTGAGCATATTTTAGTGCGTCACGAACAAGGGGCTGCTCATGCAAGTGATGCTTATTCAAGAGCTACAGGATCTGTCGGAGTATGTTTTGCTACTTCAGGTCCAGGAGCAACGAACTTAGTAACAGGAATAGCGACAGCGCATATGGATTCTGTTGCTATGGTATGTATTACTGGACAAGTTGGTAGATCTTTTATTGGTACGGATGCATTCCAAGAAGTTGATATCTTCGGAGTAACACTTCCAATCGTAAAACATTCGTATGTTGTAAGAGATACGTCTGAAATGGCAAAAACTATAGCAGCAGCTTTTTTTATAGCTAAATACGGTCGTCCTGGACCAGTGCTAGTTGATATTCCAAAGGATGTTGGGTTAGAAAAATTTGAATACGTGCCAGTGAATCCAGGAGATATTATGTTACCTGGTTGTCCTCCTATACCAAAACATGATCAAAAGAGAATTACACAAGCAGCTAACTTAATTCGTCAATCTAGTCAACCACTTTTATATGTTGGAGGAGGAGCCATTGTTTCAGAATCTTATAAAGAAATTACGGAACTAGTAAACTACTTAGAAATTCCTATTGCTACAACTTTAATGGGTAAAGGGATTATAGATGAAAACCATCCCTTATCTTTAGGAATGTTAGGCATGCATGGAACTGTTTATGCTAATTACGCTGTTAGTGAATGTGATTTACTAATAGCTTTAGGAGCACGTTTTGACGATAGAGTAACAGGAAAACTGGACGAATTTGCGTGTCATGCACAAGTAATACATGTTGATATTGATCCAGCAGAAGTAGGAAAAAATCGTATCCCTCAAGTTGGTATAGTCGGTGACGTTAAAAGTTTTATTCAAGATCTGTTAGAACTAATAAAAAAAGAAGGAAACATAGATAATGATCAGGTGAAATCATGGAGGAATCGACTAAACCGATGGAGAAATGAGTATCCTCTTTTAGTTCCGAAGAACGCAACTAATTTATCACCACAAGAAGTTATTTCGCAAATAAGTTCTTATGCAAATCGTGCTTATTTCACGACAGATGTTGGACAACACCAAATGTGGGCCGCCCAATTTATTAAGACAAGCCAAAGAAGATGGCTAACAAGTGCTGGATTAGGTACAATGGGATATGGATTACCAGCAGCCATAGGAGCCCAAGTGGCACACCCAGATGATCAAGTTATCTGTATATCAGGTGATGCAAGTTTCCAAATGAATATTCAAGAATTAGGAACTGTAGCTCAGTATGGTTTACCAATTAAAATTATTATTATAAATAATAAATGGCAAGGCATGGTGAGACAATGGCAACAGGCTTTCTATGGCGAAAGGTATTCTCATTCCAATATGGAAAAAGGAGCTCCTAATTTCGTGAAAATTGCAGAATCTTATGGGATTCGTGGCATTACTATTAATAGTAGACAAGACTTGAGTGACAATATAATAGATATATTAGAATATGATGGTCCGATTTTAGTAGATATTAAAGTTGTACCGGATGAAAATTGCTATCCAATGGTTGCTCCTGGAAAAAGTAATGCTCAAATGATGGGAGTATAAAGATAAATATCTAGAAGTGAGTTAAGTTTATTTTCATAACTTGCTTCTACTTTTTTTATTTCTTTGCTGAAAAGAACTTAAAATGGGCCGAGTTGGATTTGAACCAACGTAGGCGTAGCCAGCGGATTTACAGTCCGCCCCCTTTAACCACTCGGGCACCGACCCTATTTTCTAATAATCAAGCTACCATAGAAAAATCAAAAAAACAATAGTTTACTATAAAACCAAAATACAAATATTTAGTAAGACTAAAGAATAATACTATTAGAAGCAAATTAACTTTAAAAATATTAGGTACTGATAACTTATTAAAAACAAGATCAAGTACCTAAAGAACTAATTACTTAAAACTTTGCTTTAAACGAGTAGCCTTACCTACTCTGTCACGTAAGTAATAAAGTTTTGCTCTGCGTATTTTTGATGAACGTAAGACCTCAATGCTTTTTAGTTTTGGTGAATTCACTAAATAAACTCTCTCCACACCAATTCCTTGCATAACTCTCCGGACAGTTATTGTAGTATTTAGTCCAGCATTACTCTTAGCAATAACAACTCCTTCAGAAAATTGTACCCTTTCTTTATTTCCTTCGGTAATTAACACCCCAATTTTTACAGTATCACCGACTAAAATATTAGGGATATTAGAGTTAATATAAGTACTTTCTAATTTTTTAATACACGAAGGATCTATTGAGACTTTTAATTCCATATGTTTTTTTACTTATTATTTAACACAAAACCTTGTATATAATTATGTTAATGTATTTTTCTTAGAAAAAATATTGAAACGAAAGATCGCTTGTTAATAAATGACTTGTAAATCTACTAATAAAGTTACAATAACCAGTATTTAAGAATACAATATAATTATCAAAGGTAATGGGAATATATAAAACCATACATATATGTTTGAACGTTTTACAGAAAAAGCGATAAAAGTGATTATGCTAGCTCAAGAAGAAGCTAGACGTTTAGGTCACAATTTTGTTGGAACTGAGCAGATACTATTAGGATTAATAGGGGAAGGTACAGGAATTGCTGCAAAAGTTTTAAAATCAATGGGAGTTAATCTCAAAGATGCTAGAGTTGAAGTAGAAAAGATTATTGGGAGAGGGTCAGGTTTTGTTGCAGTAGAAATACCATTTACTCCAAGAGCCAAAAAAGTGCTAGAACTTTCTTTAGAAGAAGCTAGACAATTAGGACATAACTATATAGGTACTGAACACCTTCTTCTTGGTTTAATCAGAGAAGGAGAAGGAGTCGCTGCACGAGTACTAGAAAATCTTGCCTTAGACTTATCAAAAGTTCGAACTCAGGTTATCAGACTATTAGGTGATACTGCTGAAGTTAGTACTGGAAGTGGTCAAAATAAAGGAAAAACTCCGACTTTAGAAGAGTTTGGTAGCAATTTAACTCAAAAAGCTGCAGAAGGAAAGTTAGATCCTGTTATTGGCAGATCAAAAGAGATTGAAAGAGTTATACAGATTCTTGGTCGTCGAACAAAAAATAATCCAATTTTAATTGGAGAACCTGGAGTTGGAAAAACAGCCATCGCAGAAGGTTTAGCACAAAGGATTATAAATAGAGACGTTCCAGATATATTAGAAGACAAAAGAGTTGTGACACTTGATATTGGTCTACTAGTAGCCGGAACAAAATACCGTGGTGAATTTGAAGAAAGATTAAAGAAAATCATCGATGAAATAAGAGTTGCAAATAATGTTATCTTAATTATTGATGAAGTACATACATTAATTGGAGCAGGAGCGGCAGAAGGAGCTATTGATGCTGCGAATATATTAAAACCTGCTTTAGCAAGAGGGGAAATGCAATGTATTGGTGCGACAACTTTAGAAGAATATAGAAAACATATTGAAAAAGATTCTGCATTAGAAAGACGTTTCCAACCAGTAATGGTAGGAGAACCTAGTGTTGAGGAAACCATTGAAATCCTATATGGGTTACGTGATAGATACGAAAAGCATCACAAACTAGTTATATCTGACGAAGCCCTTACAGCAGCAGCTAAATTTGCAGATCAATATATAGCAGATCGTTTTTTACCAGATAAAGCTATCGACTTAATTGATGAGGCAGGATCAAGAGTACGATTAATGAATTCTCAGTTACCTCCTGCGGCTAGAGAATTAGATAAAGAACTAAGGGAGATACTTAAACAAAAAGATGAAGCTGTTAGAGGACAAGATTTCGAAACAGCTGGCCAATTAAGAGACAGAGAAATGGAGATCAAAGCTCAAATTGCGGCTATTGCACAGAGCAAAAAAGGAGAAGAAGATACAGCTAAAGAAGTATCTATTGTAACTGAAGAAGATATTGCACAAATCGTAGCAGCTTGGACTGGAATTCCAGTAAATAAAATGACTCGAAGTGAATCTGAAAAATTATTACAAATGGAAGATACCTTACATGGTAGAATCATAGGCCAAGATGAAGCTGTCGTGGCAGTTTCTAAAGCAATACGAAGAGCAAGAGTAGGACTAAAAAATCCTAATAGACCAATAGCTAGTTTCATTTTCTCAGGACCAACAGGAGTTGGAAAAACAGAATTAACGAAAGCATTAGCATCGTATTTCTTCGGTTCTGAAGAAGCCATGGTAAGATTAGATATGTCTGAATACATGGAACGTCACACAGTATCTAAGTTAATTGGTTCACCACCCGGATATGTTGGCTACAACGAAGGAGGACAATTAACAGAATCTGTAAGAAGAAGACCTTACACTGTGGTACTTTTCGATGAGATTGAGAAAGGACATCCAGATGTATTTAACTTACTACTTCAGATCTTAGAAGATGGTCGATTAACGGACTCTAAAGGTAGAACTGTCGATTTTAAAAATACACTATTAATTTTAACTTCCAACGTTGGTTCTAAAGTCATTGAGAAAGGTGGAGGAGGCCTAGGATTTGAATTATCAGACGATCCGGGAGATTCACAGTACAATAGAATTAAGAGTCTAGTGAATGAAGAACTAAAACAATACTTCCGACCAGAATTCCTAAATAGGCTTGATGAAATAATTGTTTTTAGACAATTAACAAAGGATGAAGTTGGACAGATTGCTGAAATAATGTTAAAAGAAGTGTTTACTAGGATTTCAGAAAAAGGAATACAATTAGAAGTAACAGCAAGATTTAAAACTCATCTAATAGATGAAGGATTTAACCCTATTTACGGCGCTCGTCCTCTAAGAAGAGCTGTAATGAGACTTTTAGAAGATACATTATCTGAGGAATTCCTTTCTGAAAAAATTAAAGAAGGAGATACAGCAGTTGTGGACGTAGATGATGAAGGAACAGTCCAAGTTTTACTTGGTGATAAATTAGAACTAGCACAATAAAAAAAATTAGAGAAGCTCTATCTTTCTTAAAAAAGATAAAGCTTCTTTTATTTTTTTTATTGTCAAATAAGAAATTAGGTGATAGATTATATTCATGCCGGGATAGCTCAGTTGGTAGAGCAGTGGATTGAAAATCCACGTGTCACCAGTTCAACCCTGGTTCCTGGCAATAAAAACTAATTTATAATATTCCCGAAACTAGCTGTTGTGGAATCAAATAATAGACTAATTGTACCTGTAGGTCCATTTCTATGTTTTGCTACTGTAATATCAGTAATATTCTGTACAGTTTCTTCTTGATTATAATATTGGTCACGGTAGATCATCAACACTAAGTCTGCATCTTGTTCTATCGAATTATGTAAGATATAACCATTACCTAAAAAATTATTAGTTAAGGGTAACCAACAGTCGTATACTAATTCTTTATTCGATGGGAAAAAATTATTGATTTGTAAAAAAGTAAAAAGTGGAATTGCTTTAAGGTAAAGCGATGAGTACGAACTATATAAAAAATTATATTTATCTACAATAGAAAGCAAGTCGTAATTGGATAAATTCTCAACTTTTTTCCAACCATACTGAGTTAAGATTTTATGATTACCGGTAAGTTTGACCAAGTGATGACCTATTGCTATTAAACAGTATGTAAAATGCCAACCAGTCGGAAAAATACATTTAATGTTAGAAAGAGAAGACGATAGCTTTTTTTTCTTTTGTTTTACTCCAATCAATAAATTATTTTCTCTATTACTATTTAAATAGAAGGATAATTTTGTCTCCTGCTGAAAAGAAGAAAACAAATTAGTAGAAGGAGAAAAACAACCGCTTTCACGAAGGTCGGACAATAAAGGACGTTTATTATTTCTTGATTCAACACTACGACTTAGCTGTGATAAAACTATAACTGGTACATCAAATTCCTTAGCTAATAATTTTAAGTTGCGGGTAATACGAGACAACTCTTGTACTCTAGAATCTTTAGATTTAAAGTCAGAAATTAATTGAAGATAATCTATTATAACTAAACCAATGTTACCAAAACGTGATTTTAAATTAGTTAACTTGATTCGTATGTCGGCAATATTAATATCTGATTTGTCATCAAGATAAAGATTTAGATCAGATAAAGAAGCTATAGCTTTACTAACAGATTTCCACTCGCTAGAAATGATATTTCCAGAACGAAGTTTAGAATTAGTAATTCCAGATTCACTAGATAAGAGGCGATAAATTATCTGATTACGTGACATTTCTAAACTAAAAATTACAACCGGAAAAGATTGTAGGTCTGCTACGTTCCTTGCAATATTCAATGCAAAAGCTGTTTTTCCCATAGATGGTCTGCCAGCAATAATTATAAGATCAGACTTCTGAAGTCCTTGCGTTAATAAATCTAAATCAAAAAAGCCTGAAGGAACGCCTACTAATTGACCTTCTTTAGATCTTTTTTCTAAGTCTAAGAAAGTCTCTAATAAAACTTCAGAAGCGGGTAATAGACCTAAATTTGGTTTCTTTTGAGTGACCCCAAATATTAGTTGTTCTGTTTGATCAAAGATGTTTTCTAGAGACAAGGAGTTGTCATAAGCTATTCTTGAAACATTTTCTGCAGATAAGATGAGACTTCTTCTTAGATATTTATCTAAGAGTAAGATTAAGTAAGTCTCTAATTCACCTAATTTTATTGAAGTATTAACCAATTCTGTAAGAATATCTTCATAAGTACTCCTATTTTCTTCATTGTTAGATTGTAAAACATTGCAGATAGTATCAAAATTAACTTCTATTTCTTTTTTTTTTAAATTATAAGCTGTCTGATAAATAAATTTATAGTCAGCAGAATAAAACATATCAGCAGACACTCGATTAAAAATTATGTTAGATTCTGGCTTATTAAGTAAAATATAAGCCAGTATGACTTGTTCGGCAATTTTACTATTAGGTAATAACTCGGACATAATAATATACTCTCTCTTTCAAATATCTTTTACAACACTAAAAGTTTAACTCCAAAAAAAATAATAATAATTAAACTAAAAACTGATCAAATTATTGTGTAAGATCAAAAAGTGGAAAAGGTAAAATATAAATCTTACTAAATTAGAAGTTGACGTAAATGTAATATTAAAGCTATAATAATTAAAGCGCTTTTAGTTCAGTTGGTAGAACGCAGGTCTCCAAAACCTGATGTCGAGGGTTCAAGTCCTTCAGGGCGTGATTAAAATGAAAAATAAAACATTAAACATTCTTGTGCAGTTAAAAAGCATAGTATAATATCCCTATAAGTATGTAATAAAGATACTTTCATTTACTAGCAAGTGCAAAAAAAGATAAAAAAAATATGGCCAAAAAAGTTGTAGGGATTATTAAATTAGCTATAGAAGCTGGAAAAGCAACACCAGCTCCTCCTATTGGTCCAGCTCTGGGACAAAGAGGCGTAAATATTGTTGCTTTTTGTAAAGAATACAATGCAAGAACAGCTGATAAGGCTGGGTTTATTATACCAGTAGAAATAACAGTATACGAAGATAAAAGTTATACCTTTGTCTTAAAAACACCACCTGCATCTGTATTACTGAAAAAAGCTGCTGGTATCCCAAAAGGATCTGGACAACCACAAACTATTAAAGTAGGTAGTATTAATAGACAACAATTACAGGAAATAGCAGAAACTAAGATACCAGATCTTAATACTCGTAATGTTGAAGCCGCTATGAGAATCATAGAAGGTACAGCTAAAAATATGGGAATAACTATCTCAGACTAATATAAGAATTTCAATTAAGACAATGGTAAAAGTATCTAATAGAACAGGCAAGATTCGCCAGAAAGTAGAATTAAGAAATTATAAAGCTATTGAAGCTTTAAAATTACTTAAAGAAACAGCCACAGCAAAATTTAATGAGAGTGCTGAAGCACATATTAGTTTAAAACTTGATACTAAATATGCAGACCAGCAATTAAGAACAACTATCATTCTTCCAAAAGGAACTGGTAAGAAAGTACGAATTGCTGTTATAACAGATGGAGACAAAGTTCAAGAAGCATTAAATGCAGGAGCAGATATAGCAGGATCTCAAGACTTAGTACAAGACATTATGAAAGGAATGTTAGACTTTGATCGTTTAATTGCTACTCCTGATCTAATGCCTAGTATTGCTAAATTAGGTAAAGTACTTGGACCACGAGGTTTAATGCCCTCACCAAAGTCTGGTACAGTGACAACAGATCTTACTGGTGCAATAAACGAATTCAAAAAAGGAAAATTAGAATATCGTGCAGATAAAACAGGAGTAGTTCATATCCCTTTTGGTAAAGTTAATTTTACAGAAGAAGACTTACTAGAGAACTTAGAAGCTGTACAGGAATCTATAGATAAAAATAGACCCTCAGGTGTTAAAGGAAAATACTGGAGAAGTTTTTACATTTGTAGCACAATGGGACCATCAATACAATTAGATATTAGTGACTTTAGAGATAAGGCTTTTTCTTAATAACATTGAATTAATACTCACTTGATTAAAAAAAGTAATAGAAATACAAAAAAAATATGAGTAAAGTAGAAGAAATTATTGAACAGCTTAAATCGCTTACTTTATTAGAAGCTGCTGATTTAGTTAAACAAATTGAGGAAACATTTGACGTAAGCGCAGCTGCTCCAGTTGGAGGAGTTGGTATGATGATGGCTCCTGCAGCTGGAGCAGCTGAGGATGCAGCAGAAGAAAAGACGGAATTTGATTTAGTGTTAGAGTCAGTTCCAGCAGATAAAAAGATTGCAGTTCTAAAGATTGTAAGAACTCTTACTGGACTAGGACTTAAAGAAGCAAAAGATTTAGTTGAATCTGCACCAAAGAGTATTAAAGAAGGTGTAGCTAAAGCTGATGCTGAATCAGCTATGAAGGACCTTGAAGCAGCTGGTGCTAAATGTGCAATTAAATAATTAATTTGTCATAAAGGAAAACAAGGAGAACAATTAAAAATTGTTCTCCTTGTTTTCCTTTATGACAAATTAATGCAAAGCAAAAATTAGAATAAACCTAAAGTTAGTGCTTGAGTAATAGGAACACATGCACCAATACCAAGCCAGATAGAAGCTACTACACTAAATAAGAAGATAGTCATAGCTACAGGACGTCTGAAAGGGTTCTGGAACTTATTAATACTTTCAATGAAAGGCACAGTAATTAAACCTGCAGGAACTGATGCCATTGATAAAACACCTAATAATTTGTTAGGAATAACTCTTAATAAGTTAAAAGTAGGGAAGAAATACCACTCTGGTAAAATCTCTAAAGGTGTAGCAAATGGATCTGCTTTTTCACCCATTGGAGATGGAGATAGAACTGATAGACCAATAACACAAGCAAGTGTACCTAAGATTACAACAGGGAAGATGTACAATAAGTCATTTGGCCATGCTGGTTCACCGTAGTAGTTGTGACCCATTCCTTTCGCTAACTTAGCACGTAATTTAGGATCTGTTAGATCCGGCTTCTTTAATACAGACATTTCAATAACTCCTTAATAATGAAATTTATTTTTTTATAATGGACCAGAAATTCCTTGCTTCCGAATCATAAGGAAGTGAGTTAGTAGAAGAACTGCTGCAACAACAGGTAATACAAAAGTATGTGCACTATAGAATCTAGTTAAAGTTGCTTGACCTACACTTACACTTCCTCTTAATAATTCTACTAATACGCCACCTACAACTGGGATAGCTTCCGGAACTCCAGTTACAATTTTACAAGCCCAATATCCTACTTGGTCCCAAGGTAAAGAATATCCTGTAACACCGAAAGATACTGTCGTTACAGCAAGCGTTACTCCTGTTACCCAAGTTAATTCTCTTGGTTTCTTAAATCCACCTGTTAAGTAAACACGGAAGATATGTAAGATCATCATTAACACCATCATACTTGCAGACCATCTATGCATAGATCTAAATAACCAACCGTAATTTACTTCTGTCATAATATATTCAACTGAAGCAAAAGCTTCCGCTACAGTAGGACGGTAGTAGAATGTCATAGCAAAACCAGTTGCTACTTGAATAATAAAACAAACAAAAGTAATACCACCAAGGCAGTAGAAAATATTCACGTGAGGTGGAACGTATTTACTTGTTACGTCATCTGCAATAGCCTGGATTTCCAGACGTTCCTCAAACCAATCGTAGACTTTACCCATAAAGTTAAAACTAAATTAAAAATTGAATTAGATAAAAACACCTTAAATAAAATAAATACAGTCTTTAATATTTAATGATATCATCCTTTAATTATAAGTGAAAAAAATAAAACTTCAACTTCACAGTGAAAGAAAAAAGAAAAAAGAATATTCAAAAGTCGCGTGAGATTTCAAAAATAATGATTGTTGACGATGAAAAAAAATTACTTTTGGCTATAGAAAAATACCTTATTACAAAAAAAATTGAAGTAATAGCTTGTAGCTCTGGAAAAGAAGCACTAAACAAATTAAAAAGTGAAGAAATAGACCTACTAGTAATTGACATATTAATGTCGGATATGAATGGTTATGAACTAATTAACTGTGTAAAAAAAAGTCCTAAGATGGCTTGCATTCCATTTATATTTTTAACCGCCAAAGGGATGACAAAAGATAGAATCAAAGGATTCAAAATAGGATGTCGAGCATATTTAGGAAAGCCATTTGACCCTGAAGAACTAGTAGCAATTATTGATAATATACTTTTAGATGAAAAAAACATAAATGAAATTAATAATATAAAAAATGAAATAAGTAACATTAGAAAAAAAATTTATAATTTCAACAGAGTAAGCAATAATATCAAACTCACAAAAAGAGAAACAGATGTATTAATCGCTGTGAGTGAAGGTTTAAGTAATAAAGATATCGCTGATAATTTAAAAATTAGTGTAAGAAATGTTGAAAGTTATATTACAAGGTTATTAAGTAAAACAAGTCTTACTAATAGAGTAAAATTAGCTAACTACAAGTACTTTCTTAACAAGAAGGGCGAGTAACGGGAATCGAACCCGCGAATAGTGGAACCACAACCCACTGCCTTAACCACTTGGCTATACCCGCCTATAATAATATATTAACATAAAGAGATAAAAACATAAAGTAATAGTTGGCATCAAAAAATATTTATAATATTTTCTAAATTTCTTTTGATGCCAAATAAAAATAAGAAAGGGAAAATTATTCTTATACTGGGTTAGCTTTAGTAAAAGTTAAACCATTATCTTCAGAGTAACGTTCCATAAATCTCATAAATCTATCCCAATCTTCTTTGGTTTGCATGATATATACTGCTTCAATCCCTTGAGGTTTACCATTTACAAATCTAGCATTAACATCTCTAGTAACTAATTCACCTTCCTCATCAACTAAATACATTCCTGTAATTGTTCCTTTATTAGTTGTTTGAGCTTCTAAGACTGTGGGATTAGCAAAACGGAAGGTAGCTGTTCCCGTACTACCATCACGCGATCTTGTTAATCGAACATCAGGAATAACATCCTCATTTACACCTTGTATAAATTGAATTACTGCCATTTTTTATAATTTTCTCTTCTTTGTAATGTAAAAACCTATGTAAATATAAATACAGATGATAGCATCATATCATGGTATATCCAAATATGTTAACTGGGGCGGCAGGATTCGAACCTACGAATAGCGGAGTCAAAGTCCGCTGCCTTACCACTTGGCGACGCCCCATCAATAGAATATTGTGCTATAGCTTTTGATAATCCTATCAATATTTTAAGTACGATAAAAAGCTTGTGCAAGGAGGGATTCGAACCCCCGACACCGTGGTTCGTAGCCACGTGCTCTAGTCCACTGAGCTACAAGCACTAAACTATTACATACATAACAATAACATAGTTTATTGAAGATTATCAATCTCTTATTAAGTTTTTTGATATTAATAAACCGATACATTATTGACTTTCATATGGAAAGGTATAGATTTTTTTGAAGTAAAAACGCTCTCTTCATGAGGATTATTTTTTGCTATTGAGATAAGATATAATGCTTCACTCATAAATGAAGAAAGCAAATCCTGAGAAAAATCGTAAGATTTATACTTTGATAATAACTGCCAAAGAGATAAATAATAACAATTGTTAAAAGATAACTGTGAACAACTAATTATCTGATCTTGAAGCAATTCTTGAAGTTGATTTATTACACTACTGGGTAACCATTCTTTTTCCTGAATGTAGATATAAATCATTAACAATTTTTCAGCATTTTTTAATATCAAATATTGTAGAAATAATTGTGATATTGAATAAGGTATTTCAGTAAAAAGAGAAGAAAAAGAGTTTTGGGTAATAAATTTATTCTGAGTTATTAACATGTCGGTAGCGTTAAGTGCATCTCTGAAACTTCCTTTAGAAAAATTTAAAATGTTGGTTAGTGCTTTATTAGTTATATTACCTTTCTCTAACCATATTACAGTAGTTATAGCAATAGCTAGATCTGTTTTCGATAAAGAAAGAAAACATAATCTATGGCATCTTGAAACAATAGTGTTAGGAATTCTTTTTATATCTGTTGTAGCTAAAATAAATAATACATTTTTAGGTGGTTCTTCAAGAACTTTTAACAATGCATTAAAAGCATTAGGACTTAACATGTGTACTTCATCAATAATACATATTTTATACTTTCCATTTACTGGAGTAAATTGTATTTTTTCAATGATATCCCGTATATTATCTATTCCTGTATTTAAAGCAGCATTAAATTCATGTACATCAAATGATTTTCCATGGCTAATAGCAATACAACTTGTGCAATAATTGCAAGGTTCACAATTTTTTTTCAGAAGAATATTATGACAGTTCAGAGTTTTTGCAATTATTCTAGATAAAGTCGTTTTTCCTACGCCATGTTTACCAAGAAAAAGATATGCAAAGTTAATACGGTTATTTGAAATTGATTTTTTAAAATAAGACACTACATGTTCTTGGCCAACGATATTTTGAAAACTGGTTGGCCGATACTTAGAATGGAAAGGCTTATTCGAACCGACAGGGAATTCGTTTTGTTTTATCATTTAAATTTAAGTATATTATAATAAGTCCTATATTTTAGAAATTGCTTTTTTTATTTTAGACTTCTACTTTAGAAAAAAAACAATCAATATAACGTAAATATGAGTAAAATTATACTTTATCAAGAAGATGCAAGAAGAGCCTTAGAAAAAGGAATGGATATTTTAGCTGAGGCCGTATCTGTGACTTTAGGACCCAAGGGAAGAAACGTTGTTCTTGAACGACAATATGGAGCACCACAAATAGTAAACGATGGCGTAACTATTGCAAAAGAAATTGAATTAGAAGACCATATAGAAAATACTGGAGTAGCATTAATAAGACAGGCTGCATCAAAAACAAATGATGTGGCAGGTGATGGAACAACAACAGCTACTGTTTTAGCACACGCTATGGTAAAACAAGGAATGAAAAACGTTGCAGCAGGAGCTAATCCAATAGCAATAAAAAGAGGAATAGAAAAAGGAACGCAATTCGTAGTAACTCAAATTGCAGAATATTCTAGACCTGTTGAAGATACAAAATCTATTACCCAAGTTGCATCAATATCAGCCGGAAATGATCCAGAAACAGGGCAAATGATAGCAGATGCTATAGATAAGGTTGGACGTGAAGGAGTTATATCATTAGAAGAAGGTAAATCAACTGTTACCGAATTAGAAATTACTGAAGGAATGTGCTTTGAAAAAGGATTTGTGTCACCATATTTTGTTACGGACACAGATAGAATGGAAGTTGCACAAGAAAATCCTTATATACTAATCACCGATAAAAAAATAAGTCTTGTTCAACAAGAATTAGTTCCAGTACTTGAACTGGTAGCTAAAACATCAAGACCTTTAATGATTGTTGCAGATGATTTTGAGAAGGAAGCACTTGCTACTCTAGTTGTTAACAAATTAAGAGGAATTGTTAACGTTGTTGCTGTTAGAGCTCCAGGCTTTGGTGATAGGAGAAAATCTATGCTAGAAGATATTGCGATTCTTACAGGTGGACAATTGATATCAGAAGATGCAGGATTTAGTCTTGATTCATTACAATTAGACATGCTAGGTCAAGCTAGAAGAGTTACTGTAACAAAAGAAAGTACTACTATTATTGCTGAAGGGAATGAGAAAGAAGTTAAATCTAGATGCGAACAAATTAGAAGGCAGATAGAATCAAGTGATTCATCATATGAGAGAGAAAAACTACAGGAAAGACTTGCAAAATTAGCTGGTGGGGTTGCAATTATTAAAGTAGGGGCGGCAACAGAGACAGAAATGAAAGATAGAAAGTTACGATTAGAAGATGCTATTAATGCTACAAAAGCTGCTGTGGAAGAGGGAATCGTACCAGGTGGAGGGACAACTTTAACTCACTTATCATTAGATCTTCAGGAATGGGCAGAAGATAATCTAGAAGATGATGAATTAGTAGGAGCATTGATCGTAGAGAAAGCAATGACAAGTCCTATGAGAAGAATAATAGAAAATACTGGAAAATCAGCTGCAATTATTGTAGAAACAATAAAGAATAGTGATTTCAGTGTTGGTTATAACGCATCTTCAGGAGAGCTATGTGATATGTATGAAACAGGAATTATAGATCCAGCAAAAGTAACTAGATCAGGATTACAAAATGCCAGCTCAATTGCTGGTATGATCTTAACAACAGAATGTATTGTAGTGGATAGCGTACAAGAATAATAAGAAATAAGGTTGTTGGTTTAGATTAGGGAAGATAATCTAAAACTAACAACCTGATCATCTTCGTAAGATAAAGAAAAAAGATTATTTTTCATTAATATTTGTTTTGTTACTTGTGAGTTCCAATAATTCGGCATATTGATAACAAATGGCTTATATCCAATAATTTTTCCTTCTAAATCTAAAGTAACATATATGCTTGAGTCTAGTTTCACTAATTCTAGTACATCATTTTTCGCTAAATCTATAACTAATTTATTATTTAATTGTTTGATTTGATCATTCTCGCTTTTTAGACCATCATCACTCAAGGAATTAGTATATGAGGATTGAATTCTAATCTCTGTATTTCTAGGAGAAGCAGAGAATATTAAATAAGATGAAATTAACTGAACAAATAAAATAAAAAAACTAGATCTAACCATTTTCTTTTCTAGGAAAATCATAATTTAAGATAAAGCCTAAATATACTATTAATTACTAAATTATGTAGAATACCTACATCATCATAAGACACTTTATTATCTCTTTTTTTTAAAGAGTTTTTGATCATAAGAATATTGAAATAATTAATTAAAGCTCTATTAGAGTAAGAAGAAGTAAGAGAAATCTTGAATCCCAAAAAATATAATAAACGATTATCTAAACGCTGACTTTTTAAACTACACATATTAATATTTATTTTTCAAAAGATGTACTAAAAAAATTAAAATATTAAGATTACCTCCTTAATAGTAATCTTAATATGATAAAAGTTAGTTATTACCAACAAAAATAAAATCTGGAAATTTTGATTGAACTTCTGCGAAAGAATCTTGCTTCCCCTGCTCCTGCCAGTAATTAATAATTTCAGTAGCTTTATTTAAAAGTTCAACTCTTTCTCTTTCTGAAATCCAAGGCTTTGCTTCAAGTTCTGCCTTGATTTGTTCCCATGCATCGTTACGAGGCCAGAAAAAATAACATGTCAATGGGCTGGTTCCATTTCCAACAATCTGATCAACAGCTAGAGCAACATTATTATCTAGCCATAATACTTTTAGTGTGAATTTAGGCAACTTTTTTCTCCAAAATATAAAATTAATTTATTAACTAAATAGCTATAGAAGCTTTTTTCAGTAAATGTTCAACAGTTGGTGAAGGTTGTGCACCTTGAGATAAACGAACTTTAATTCTTACAACATTAAGATTAGCTTCATTTGTATGTGGATTGTAAAAACCAAGTTCCTCAACAGCCCTTCCGTCTCTTTTAGTAGCACTTGGCATAGCTACTATACGATAGCTAGCTTGCCCCTTTCTACCATATTTTTTCAATCTTAACTTTAACATAATGATATTTTTTATTTATTTTTTTTCTTTTTGTACAAGCCGCAAACTTTTATTCGCAAATATCGAAATTCTTTTTTAACTTGAAGTCAATCCTACATTATTAGCTATTTGCATAATACATTGTAACAGTACAAAGCCAAGAATGGGAGAAATATCTATACCAATTAAGGGCGGTACTATACCTCTAAATATTTTTAGATAAGGATCAGTTAGTCGACTTAAAGAATAAAATGGTTGGCCATACCAATTCACATTAGGGAACCAAGTTAAAGAAACCCTAACTAATAATAATATTAGATAAATCTGAAGAAACCCAAGAAAAGAAGAAAATAATAAAGTCAGAGAATTAGTCATATTGTTATCTACTAACTTGTGAAATTAAACTGTAAAATCATGTCTACACGTGCAATCATACCAATTTATACCAAAACAAAGGTCATTTTGACTATATTTTTTTTCGAATGTAAAAATATTAATTTTTTTTCAGTAATCAGAAACGAATAGAATTATTAAGATTTGAAAAATAGATTATAAAAGAAAAAAATTATTTTTTTATATTACAGCTTATAAAATTAAATATTTTATAAAGGTAAAAAAGACAAAAACTTTTATTATCTAAAAGTTCTTGTCCTTTTTAAAACTAACACTAATAAAACTAATAATTAATCAATTGGTCTTAGTGATAGTACTGGCTCATTCTCACGATTGATTCCCTTTTCGAAACCAGCAGCAGCAGCTCTTGCTCTACCAGCATGCCAAAGATGACCAATGTAGAATGCAAAACCTAAGAAGAAGTGTGAACAAGTTAACCAACTACGAGGAGATACATAGTTAACAGAGTTAATCTCTGTTGCTACTCCACCTACAGAGTTTAATGAACCTAGAGGAGCATGCGTCATGTATTCTGCAGCTCTTCTTTCTTGCCATGGTTGAATATCGTTCTTAATCTTATTCAGATCAAGACCATTTGGACCTCTTAGAGGCTCAATCCAAGGAGCTCTTAAATCCCAGAATCTTTGAGTTTCTCCACCAAGAATAATCTCTCCACTTGGAGATCTCATTAAGTACTTACCTAGACCTGTAGGACCTTGGGCAGAAGCAACACTAGCTCCTAAACGTTGATCTCTTACTAAGAATGTAAACGCTTGAGATTGAGAAGCTTCAGGACCTGTAGGACCGTAAAACTCACTTGGGTATACTGTATTGTTGTACCAAGCATACTGACTAGCAATGAATGCCATAAGACTTACAGCTACTAGACTATAAGATAAGTAAGCTTCACCTGACCAAACGTAAGCACGTCTAGCCCAAGCGAATGGCTTAGTTAAAATGTGCCAGAATCCACCAACAATACATGTAAAGCCAATCCAAATGTGCCCACCAACAACATCTTCCATGTTGTTAACACTAACAATCCAACCGTCACCACCCCAAGGTGATTTTAATACGTATCCGAAGATAACACCTGGATTAAGAGTTGGGTTGTCAATGATTCTTACATCACCACCACCTGGTGCCCAAGTATCGTAAAGACCACCAACGTAAAGAGCCTTAATAACTAGTAATAATGCTCCAAATCCTAGTATTACTAAGTGAATACCTAGAATAGTAGTAATCTTATTTTTATCTCTCCAATCGTAACCGAAAGCAGGGAATGATTCTTCCAGAGTGTCTGGACCGATCAGTGAGTGATATACACCACCAAAACCTAAAACTGCTGATGAAATAATGTGAAGTACTCCTACTACGAAGTAAGGATACACGTCAATAATTTCACCACCTGGACCTACACCCCAACCTAGAGTTGCTAAGTGAGGTAATAAGATTAAACCTTGCTCATATAAAGGTTTCTCTGGAATATAGTGAGCTACTTCAAATAAAGTCATAGCACCACACCAAAAAACCATTAGACCTGCGTGTGCAACATGAGCACCAAGTAACTTACCTGATACGTTAATCAGTCTAGAGTTACCTGACCACCATGCGAAACCTGTAGATTCAATATCTCTACCGGCGATACCTACATTAGAATTAAAGGGCGTTTCCACGTGGTAAAACCTCCTCAGGGAATATAAAGTTTTCATGCGGCTGGTCTTGTGCAGCCATCCAAGAACGAATACCTTCATTTAGAAGAATGTTCTTAGTGTAGAATGTTTCGAACTCAGGATCTTCTGCAGCTCTAAGCTCTTGCGAAACGAAGTCATATGCACGTAAGTTTAGTGCAAGACCTACAATTCCGATTGCACTTGTCCATAGACCAGCTAATGGAACAAATAACATGAAGAAGTGTAACCAACGCTTGTTAGAGAAAGCCACACCAAAGATTTGTGACCAGAATCTGTTAGCTGTTACCATTGAGTAAGTCTCTTCAGCTTGAGTAGGTGTAAAAGCTCTGAATGTGTTAGCAGCGTCACCATCTTCGAAAATAGTGTTTTGTACAGTTGCACCGTGAATAGCACAAAGTAATGCTGCACCAAGAATACCAGCAACACCCATCATGTGGAATGGGTTAAGTGTAAAGTTGTGGAAACCTTGAATGAATAGTAGGAATCTAAAGATTGCAGCAACACCTAAACTAGGGGCAAAGAACCAACTAGCTTGTCCTAGAGGGTATAAAAGGAAAACCGATACGAAAACTGCGATAGGACCAGAGAAGGCGATAGCGTTATAAGGTCTAATACCTACAAGTCTTGCAATCTCAAATTGTCTTAGACAGAAACCGATTAAACCAAAAGAACCATGTAGAGCACAGAATGCCCATAAACCACCAATTTGACACCAACGAGTGAAGTCACCTTGTGCTTCAGGTCCCCAAAGTAATAATAGAGAATGTCCCATACTGTTTGCTGGAGTTGAAACAGCTGCAGTAAAGAAGTTACATCCTTCAAGGTATGAACTTGCTAAACCATGAGTGTACCATGATGTAACAAAAGTTGTACCAGTAAACCATCCACCTACTGATAAGTATGATGTAGGGAATAATAGAAGTCCAGACCAACCGATGAATACGAATCGATCTCTTTTTAACCAGTCGTCCATTAAATCGAACCAACCACGTCCTTCTTCTTGTCCAATTGCTATGGTCATAAATTAATTCTCCAAAGCTTTCTAAATGTTAAGTATTACTTCTTCTGCTTACAATGCAGATATTTTACTTACCTTTACAATTTCTACATATCATTATAGTAAGAATTGTAAAAAAAGTAACCTTGATTCTTTATTTTCTTATTTACAGCAATAAAATATTACATAGAAACATTAGGAAGAACTATCCTTTGAAACAAGTAGCCAGTTCCTCTTGCTGTAAGTATCAAGTCTGGGTTAGATGGATCCATTTCCAACTTGGCGCGCAATCTTGATATATGAACATCCACGACTCTAGTGTCAACATGTCTCTCCGGCGTATAGCCCCAAACTTCTTGTAGTATCTCTCCTCGTGAAAATGCTTGTCCAGATTTACTTATTAATAACTCTAGAAGACTAAATTCCATTCCTGTTAGTCTAATTCTCTCATCAGCTTTGTACACTTGTCTTCTATTGAAGTCAATTTTTAAAAAATTAAATTGTACTATACCCGAATTATTTCCCGTCGACGTTAATTGTATTTTTTCAGTTCTTCTTAAAACCGATCTAATTCTTGCTTCTAATTCCTTAGGAGAAAAAGGTTTAATCACATAATCATCAGCTCCTAATTCTAAACCAGTTATACGATCAGCCACATCTCCTAAAGCTGTTAGCATTATAATAGGTATATCAGAAGTCTTTCGTATCTCTTGACAAACACCATACCCATCAAGTTTGGGCATCATAATATCTAGTATTACTAAATTGGGTGATTCTCTTCTAAAGAGTGAAAGAGCCTCTTCACCATCACAAGCTGTTATAACAATATAACCAATCATGGATAATCTAGTATCAAGTATTCTTCGAATACTTGCCTCATCATCAACGATTAAAATTTTTTCTTTATTATTTACAGATTTCTGTACCACTTTTAACGATCCTTATATTTTTTCACTTCTTTTATTACACATATTAAAAATAATATAAACAAGAAAAATTTAAACCCAAAAAAAAATAATTAGTTTTTTATTACCAACTGATAGTAATTATATGAAAAAAGAAGAAGTATTCCAATTAATTACTGGTTATATCTTATGTTAGAAAAATCATTCTTATAAACAGAAAAAAGGGTTGACAATTTGGAGATTTAAAATTAATGTTATTCCCAGAGTTGAAGGAAAGGAGTTTCGAAAAAAAGAAATTGCT
>JACLAA010006986.1_pt1 | contig 27189 bp, 15 predicted proteins | sample 8027891 | NCBI WGS metagenome assembly JACLAA01 (sample SAMN15724900, study PRJNA655200) | protist metagenome | isolation source: fluorescence activated cell sorting (FACS) single amplified genomes of... | place: Spain: Blaines Bay Microbial Observatory, Mediterranean Sea | collected 2016-01-19 | reverse complement strand
GACACCGTTTATTATTAACAAGAAGTGTTGATTACTCCTCAGAATGACGCGTTACGGAAAGAGAACGAGATATCTTTTTTTTTTTTTTGAACGAAAACAAAAAAAGAGCAAACTGATGAGAAGTTTTTGACGAAAGCGAAGGAGACTAAAATTTTGGTCCGAAAGAAACAACGCGACAACAAAAAAGAGAAGAGATATTTAACGCATGAATACGAGACGAATAAATACTAGCGAGAGATGAACGCAACGCATCATCTTTCGCGTGTGAACAGTAGGCTGCTTTCTCTCGAGTCGTCGTCGCTCACGTCGTCGTCGTCCAAAAAAAAACAACCACCGCAAAGTGGAAGATTTGGAGGAAAGAAGGTGGAGGTGGTTCTGCCACCCTCGCGCGCTTTAGGAAGCGGGAGAACGACGATTTCGAAGAACACGAGTGGGGGGAGACAGTATCCGTTCCCGGCGGATTACGACGTGATGGTCCAACAGGCAAGACAAGCGCTACAAAAAGCGAGAGAAGATGGCGTGGATTTAGGAGAAATCCAGTTCCCTCCGGGAGGACTTGATTTAGCGCCCGGCGACTTGGAAGGTAACGTAGAGTGTACGCTCACGGCGACGGTGTTGCGAAAGATTTTGCGCGGGATGAAAGAAGAAGAAAAAATTACCGTCTTGTTTCCAGACCCGACGGAATTGAAGTTGGCGAAAAGAGGACAGACTGGAATGTGCGCACCGGACGGCGTCGCGCCGCCGGAGGTTTTCCAAACAGACCCTCTCTTTGAGGATTGGAGAGGGGAATTGAATTATCTGGACGACCCGAATGCGTTTTCGGTGTCTGGTTTGGACAAAATTTTCGGTAAAAGCGCCACGGTAAACGATAGAGTAGATATCAACGAAGGCAACATGTTCGTGTGCGCGTATCCTTCGGGAAACATAGCGGAATTGACGCAAACGCGTTTATTGTACGAAAACATTCGAGAAGAAAACGAATCAGATGCGCCGGCGAGCAAAATAAAAACAAAGAGAAAATCCCTCGTCGTCGTCAATGGCGAACTCGATCGAACACGTTCAAACTATTACCCGTGGTTTTGGAATAAAAACGAAATGGAACCGTTGCGAGAGTTTTCGCAATCATTCGAAGGAATATATTTCATCCACAACTTCAAAGGCACTAACCCGGCGGTTTTGTTCAGATGTTACCCGGACGATTGGAGAGTTTTTCGACGAAGGCCGAACGACGCGGTCGAGTGCGTTTGGTCCAGTTCGACTCGACCGAAAAGTTTAAAGGAAATCGCTTTGGACGTTTTGCCCAAGTTTCCGTAGAGTTTTCTTGTACGTATTGAACGTCTCTCTTAAACTCTCTCGTATTTGCTCAAAATTTATTTCCTTTCAAAATTTGCCTGATGGCTCTTTTTCACTTTTTCCCACATTTTTCATTGCCGTCAGCCCTTCTTTATTATAGTGGCTTCGCAAAGGACGCAACGCAACGCGTTTGATTTCATCCCAAACATAAAAAACGCAACCATACGAGTATCATTGAAAGATTCAATTATACCTAGGAGTGTTTGGCTCTTCTCCGTTGATATAACCAGAGCCGCCTGTTTTTTTAGAATTTTAATTTATTGCGACTTTCAATTGTGTGCGGGGAAACCAATAGTCGCACAATTTAAGTCATCGCATGAACGAGACAGAGAGAGAGTGAGAGACAGACAGAAAGAGAAAGACAGAAAGAGAGAGGATGAAAACGAGATACACAACAACGAGGACGACGACGACACTCGTCACCGAACAACAAAAACAAGAACCTTCTTGGGGAGACTTTGTTGATGAGAAGGAGGAGGAGAAAATATTCTACGCAACGGAGTCGCCACGTTTGCAAAAAAGCGACCAAAAAAGCGACCAAAAGACGACCCCATAAAAACAAAAAAAAACACGAGCCACGACGACGACGACGACGAAAAAATTGACCACCACCACCAAAAACAACACCAAAAACACCGCCGACGCGTTGAACACCATTATACCCGAGTTTGAGTACACGCACACACAAACGAAAAATGCACTGGAGCATGACCCGTCGTCTCCTTCTACTTCGGGGTATAATATAATACGATGGTCGTTACCGCACGCGGATTTTTACATCAACGAGCGATACTTGCCGAAGAAGAGCATAGGGATAGGCGCGTACGGGTGCGTGTGCGAAGCGGTAGACCTTTTTATTCAACAACAGCAGCCGCAGCAGCAGCAGGAGAATAATAACGACAACAACAACAACAACAACAACAACAAAGGAAAACGAGTGGCGATAAAAAAGTTGTCGGATATTTTTCAGACGAGGTACGAGGCGAGGAGAGTGTTTTTGGAGATTGAGTTTATGAGGAGGACGAATCATAGGAACGTCGTCGGGTTGGTTGGTTTGGATGCGCCGCTTCAGAAGATGCCGTTGCCGAGAGATACGAGAAGGAGGAGGAGGAAGTCTTTTGGAGGAAGTGATGGCTACCGAACAGAAGAAGAAGAAGAAGAAGAAGAAGAAGAAGAAGAAGAAAAGGAGGAAGATTTTTCGGACGTCTACTTGATCATGGAGCTCATGGATACGGATTTGAATCAAATCATCAAGTCCAATCAGACGCTTTTACGCGATCACGTGATCTATTTCTTGTATCAAACTCTTTTAGGTTTGAAACATATTCACGATTGCGGTATTTTACACCGAGATTTGAAACCGTCGAATTTATTGGTCAACGCAAACTGCGATTTGAAAATTTGCGACTTTGGATTATCGCGACGGGCGAAAATTGTTGATAACGATGAAGAGATTGATGATGATACGGTGATGACGCCGTCATCGTCGTATGAACGAATGGATGCCGCGAAATACTTGGTACAGCGTACGTCTTCATGTTCCTCGTTTAAGCCAATCGACAATCTCGCGGAAGACGTCAGAAAATTTGCCGAAGACGAAGAAGAAGCAAAATCGCGAGGAGCTGGCCAGGAACGCCCCGACGGAGGAATGACGGAATACGTAGTCACGAGATGGTATCGAGCGCCAGAGCTACTCGTTTCAAACTCGACGTACACGGAGAAAATTGATGTTTGGTCCGTTGGATGTATTCTCGGAGAGATGTTAAAGAGACAACCGCTCTTTCCGGGTTCCGATTACATCAACCAACTGATCTTGATTGTGAATACGCTCGGCACGCCGTGCGAAAACGATATGGCCGAGGTAGAGTCTCTGAAGGCTCGGAAATTTATCAAGTCTTTGAACGACGGCGCGCCGATTCAGAAAATACCATTCGCGGCGATGTTTCCGCAAGTTGATCCGCTTACCATCGATTTACTCGAAAAAATGCTCGAATTTAATCCGAAGACTCGGATAAGCGTTACCGAGGCGCTTTATCATCCACTGTTCGACGGGTTGCGCGACGCTCACCAAATTCAGAAAGATTATCTCGATACGCATCAGTTTCTTGCAAGCACCGTCAAGGTTCCAATCCCAAACTATGAGAGAAGTAAGCCCCTGGATGTTGGGGTGTACAAACAGAAGATTATTGAGCAAATACGTTCGATCCAATCAAATGTAAACTGATTGTTCGAAAACAAAACAGCATGGAAAATAATACAACACATCAAAAGCTACTGGTTTAATACATCAAAAGCTATAATACCTGGTACATCAAAAGCTATAATAATAATGACCATTAAGCGAATATAGTACTAGTATAGATTTAAAATATATGACAATATGATAGTAGGTATGTACATGGGTACTTACTATGGTAATATGATTGAATTACTCGTTTACGATAATACGAGTGCGTGTATCATGGCACTTATACCTATTTTAATATCAAAGGTAATAACACGCATTCTTTTACAACAACACAAATAATATTACGCACAACAACGTACTTATTTAAAACTCGCTCATTCTTTCATTTTCTCTTTCTAATGTCGATCGATATCGTCCAAGATGATTTGTGTCGACGGCGCCAACTTTCGCAAATACTTAAACACCCAAAATTTGAACAGGACGTCCATACCGACGGGAACTAACGCGGTAAATATCGAAATCGCCGCGTGGTTATCCGCGATGCCGTACTTTTCGCCCAGAGATTCTAAAACCGTATTCCACCCATCCGCACTGTGATATCCGACTAAAACATCGCTAGATAGAAGTAAGATGAACGCTTGATTGGCAGGTCCTAAATCAAAAAACCAGTTCTTTGTTTGGTCCATCCAATCTTTCGCCGCTGACCTTCTGCCGAAGAAAGACATGAAGAAAGCGGAGATAAAGGCCACATCCGTCCACCTATTCGACAACTCTTTCTTCCTTTCTTTTATTGTTTTTTCTTCTATCGCCTTGGCATCTTTAATTCGCGCTTGTATCTTTTGTTTGTCGGTGAGTTGCGGAGCACGACCCATTTGGATCTCGTACTCTCGCATTTGTTCGTTCCGTTCGACATTTTGTAAAATGTCCTGGCGCAAGTGCATCGGGAGCATCTCCGCTGCGACGTTTTCACCCATCGAATCAAACTCGGCGTCAAAATACGGTTCTATGAACGAGTAATTCATCGTTTGCGAGAACACGGCTGGGAATACGACGAATTTCAAGAATATCCGAGCGTTTGGCGTTTCGTCGAAAAACATTTCAATACTTGATTTTTCTTGCGACTGCGATTTGGCCACTTGTTCGTCGAAAATTCTCAACGCTTCCTCTCCGTTTTCAACGACGCCCCAATCTATGGCGTTCAACAGCTGCTCTCTTCTGGCTTCCACACTTTGCTCGGCTACATTTTGGTACGGATACGCGCTCAAAGATTTGATCTCTTCTCTTTTCAACGACGATGAAGATCCGTCTGTCCTGCTGCTAGATTTTTTACTCTTACTACCCGCTCTGGCGCTGCTACTCGTCGCTTTCGTTTTCCCTGTCGTTGTCGTCGTCGTCTGTTGTTGCTCCTGCTGCTGCGTTGATAACACCGACGATGAAGATAAAGAAGATGAAGATAAAATTTTCTCGCCGCCGCTGCTGCTGCTGCTGCTACCGTCTTTTGCAACCGTAACGACGCCGTCCTTTTCACCATTCGCATCTCCCTCTGCGGCTCCTCGCGCTTCGTTTTCGTAGTCTTGTACATTTTCATCCTCTTCTTCGCCCACCTCGTCGTCACCGTCATCGATGGTCACTTCGACCGCGTCTCCCCAACCAATCAGCAGGGGACCAATCTCGTCCTCGTCCTCCCTTCTCCTCCGCGAGAACGAGGACGAAGAAGACGACGAGGACGTCTCCCAATCGGTTTTCGTTTTCTTCGTTTCTTTCTTTTTCGCCGCCGCCGCGGCGGTGCTGGATAAGACAGAGCTGACGAACGCTGAAGCTGGGGAGGAAATCGACGAGAAACTTATCCCGTTACTCGTACCCAGACTTTTGCCAGAGGAGGAAGAGGAGGACGACGACGACGTTCCGTTCCCCGTCCTCGCTCTTCTCTTCTTCTCTTTCTCTTCCTCCTCTTCCTCCTCTCTTTTTGTTGGCGCGTTCTCTTCTTCCTTCTTCGTCTTCTTCTCCTCCTCCTCCTCCTCCGCCCCGCCGAGACCGTCCACGGCGGGCGTCTTCTCGAACAACGCGCGCGTTCGGAATCGATGATCGAACGCGTCGTTTGTTGCTTTTCTCCTTCTTCTTCCTCTCTCAAAGCACTTGTTCCTCAAAATCGTCGTCGTCGTCGTCGTCTTTTCTTCTCGAAGAGCGACGAAAGGTGTTCGAGAAGCGCCTCTTTTTCCTCCTCTTTTTCCTCCTCCTCCTCCACGAGCAGCAGTCGTAGTCGTACCACCGGGTGCTGCTCCAATCAAAGTCGCGCGCATGATGATGATGACGGTGAAGCGCAGAACAAACACACAAATAAAAGGAAGAAGGAGGGAAGATTGTGGATTTGTGGTATATGATTTTGAAGGAAACGTCTCTCTGCTTTTTCTTCCTCCTTTTTTTTTGCGTCGTGGCAGCTCCAGAGAGTTTGTTGAAATTTTATCACGGTTAGTATTTAGGGTTTTCAAAATCTTGAAAAAGAAAAGAAAAGAAAGGAGACGAGAGTCATTTTTTTAACAGAGAGAAGAATTAGAGATTTAGGAGAAGAGGCGGGTGAACGAACGCACAACAACGGACTACTCGTACTACTACGACGCGCGACGCGAAAATTTTTCACGCCTGCGCAGAAAAGAGTCGCGGGAAGAAATACTAGAGAAGAAAAATGGTACGCGATGTGAATACCGTTCGAGTGAACGAGGAGGCGTGTCAACGGCGATTCGATGCGTTTTCGCGCTTAAAATTCGTTTCTTTTTTTTCCTTCTCTCATCACATTCTCGTCAAATTCTTTCTGTGCGTTCTTTCTCTCTCTCTTTCTCTCTCCTTCTGTTGTTGTTATCTCCGGATGATGATCGTCTCTCTGTTCTTCGATGTTGCGTTTGGAGGAACGTCGGGTGTCGTCGTCTTTTCGCGGTCTCGGAAAAGAGAAAAAGAATATATATGGGTGGTGGTTTTCATCTTCGTTGAAAAGAAAAGAAAGAGATGAGCGAAGAAGGCGATCTCATTCGCGCAACCCAATCGAAGAACCAACTCACTCAGAAGTCATCCTCACTTCCTCTCTCTCTCTCTTAATCTTTTTCTTAAAACAACAAACAGGTTGTCCTCGCCGCCTCGGTGGTGACGAAATCGGGCAAAGCCTTGGTCTCTCGCCAGTTTGTCCCGATGACTCGAATACGCATCGAAGGTTTATTAGCCGCGTTTCCAAAGTTGGTCGGAGGCACCGCCAATCAAGGGAAACAACACACGTACGTGGAAACAGAAAACGTGCGATACGTGTATCAACCGTTGGAAAATGGAACCATGTATTTACTGTTAGTCACGAATAAAGCGTCGAATATTTTGGAGGATTTGGACGTTTTGAGAATGCTGGCGAAGACGTTGCCGGAGTACTGCTATCAACAAGTGGACGAAGAAGGCGTGAGCAAAGCGGCGTTTGAGTTGATATTCGCGTTCGACGAAGTCATCTCAGCCGGACATAAAGAAAACGTGACCATGAGTCAAATTAGAACATTTATGGAGATGGAATCGCACGAGGAGAAGTTACACAAGATGATCATTCAATCGAAGATTAACGATACGAAGGACGTGATGAAAAGGAAGGCGATGGAGATTGATAAGATTAAAGTGGAGAAGAAGATGGAAAGAGGCGGAGGAGGAAGCGGCGGATTTGGTGGTGGTGGCATCTCTGGGTTTCAAGAGAGAGATTCCGATCCGTTCGCGTCATCGGGAGGCCGATCTGGCAGCGGAGGTGGTGGTTTTGGCGACGATATGGACAACATCGGCGGGTACGGAGGCAGCTCGAAAGCCGCCTCGGACGGCTACGGCGAACCGAGAGGTCCCAAAGGCCTCGCCGCAAAAGCTGGGCCGAAGAAAGGGATGGTTTTGGGGTCGAAGCAAAAAACGAACCGGTTCATGGACGCTTTGCGACAGGAAGGCGAATCCGTGGAGACGGAATACACCAAAGGGAACGAGGCGAGCGCGCAAGTCCCGCAAGTCCCGCAAGAATCCGTCAGCATCATCGTCGAGGAGAAGTTAAACGTTCACTTATCCAAAGATGGTGGTTTAGAAAGCATGGAAGTACAAGGTACGATGATGATGGAAATCCAAAACGAAGACGACGCGTTTGTAAAGGTTGCGATTGATACCGGCGCGAACGAAGGGTACCAATTCAAAACGCATCCAAACATTGACAAGCAATTACACGCTAACGAAGGTATTTTGGGATTGAAAGATCCAAACCGACCGTTTCCGTGTGGTAGCCCGCTTGGTATTTTGAAATGGCGTTTCCAAACCAAAGACGAGAGCAAAGTGCCGATTGTTATCAACTGCTGGCCGTCTGTGTCCGGCGGCGAATCCTTCGTCTCTATCGAATACGAAGCCTCGGACGGCATGGAGTACGAAAACGTCTCCATCGTCATCCCGTTACCTTCCTCCCGGGAACCACCAACCGTTAACGGCTGCGATGGCGACTTCACGGTTGACTCTAGACGAAACGAACTGGTATGGACCATTGATTTAATCGACGATTCGAACCGAAACGGAAGCATGGAATTCGTCACGCCGGCGTGCGACGGCGAACTCTTCTTCCCAGTCCAAGTCAACTTTTCCGCCCGATCAACCTTGTGCGACGTGAAAATCGTCGGCGTCAGTCGAACGACCGACGATACGCCGGTTAAATACGGCGGGGAGACTAAATTAACCGTAGAAGAGTACACCGTCGCTTGAAAAAAAAAAAGAAGGAATACTAATAAAGAGAGAGAAGAGACGAGAAGGAGGAAATTTTTGTAACACGTAGTTTTTAAACACACACAATAATAACTGATGAATAACAACAATCTAAATACTAACGATCGATTATTAACGCGGCATCTTTCTTTCGCGCTGCTCAAACGACGACGATACGCGCAAGATCACTAGTACCGTTTTGGAAAAAAGCAGTAAAAAGTCTTGGACGAAAGGAGGGGCAGAACCTCACTTTTCTTCTCTCTCCCGTCACACAAAAAATCGGCAAAATCGTATTATTATAAACTTTTTGTTCTTTCTCTCCTCTGCTTTGGTGCTCCTCGCGCGCACGATAGCGTAGTATATTCAACTTTGTTTGTTTGTTTGTTTGTTTGTTTGAAAGAGAGAGAGATTGTGAGCGAGACGCATCATCGTCATCATCATCAAATCATCAAATCATCATGTCGGGGAAGAAAAAATCTTCTAAATCGGGAGGCAAATCCACCCTGGAGGAAACTCTGAAGAAGTACCGCAAAGGCGAGAAAGCGGCGGCGAAGATCATGATTGACGTCGCCCGCGATCGAGCTGCGTTGGACGCGCGATCGGAAGCGCAACAAGATCGGATACGGAGACAAGCGGAGCAGGAGAGGCAACGACAGGAGGAGAAATTGAAGAAAGCAAACGCAAAGTTGTTGAAAGATAGGGAGGCGGCGTTACAGGCGCAGGCGGGCGGGAATCAACCGCAACAAGTACTACACGTTCCGACGTCTTTGCTCGCGCGACAAAAAGCGACCATTGATTGCCTGAAAAGAACGAGAGAGCAAATGACGAACAGCGAGTTGAAAGCTTTGCTCGGTTTCGACACGCACCTCGATAAGCAGTCGGAGTTGTTTTTGACTTTGAAAGCGAACGAGAAGATTTTGTACGACGAGAAGAGAGATACGCTGAAGTATAAGCCGAAATTCGACATACAGAATAAGAACGAGCTTTTAGGGTTGATTGTGAAGCACGCGGATGGGGTGTTGGAGGAAGATTTAGGCGATAGTTACGACGGCGTGTTGGTTGACGCGATGAAGTTGGAGGAAAGCGGAAAGGTGTGGCGAGTGCAAAATTCAGAGACGAGGAAGTGGGTGACGTATCCGAGGGTGAGCGTCGTGGATGAAGACGGTGCGAATAATAACGAGGGAGAAGAGGAGGAGGAGGAGAACGTCAACAAAGAGTTAATCGACGAGGAGTTTGTGAAGATGTACGCCGAGGTGAAGATTCCGGAGGAGGAGGCTGAATTTGATAAGGAGTTGCGAAAAGCGAACATGGAACCGGCGGCGAAACGGTCGTTTCGAAAGGTCTCGCGAGAAGAACTCGAGGCGGAGACGAAATTGATGAAAAAGAAGAAGCGAGCACCGAACTTTGAGAGAATGAAATTGACAAACGTACACATGAAAGATTTGTTCAAAGGCGACGCGCCGGATGCGCTCGTATAGATGAAATTGCAATAATTGTAGTAGTAATGTTAGGTAGTAGTAGTAATTCAAACGCCACTTCTTTCTTATTGAAGCGGTAAAGAGCACCCGCTCGTAATCGTACACAAAGAAAACTTCTTCACAGCATCCGATTCGCTTTGTTCTTGGACACACGCGAACGCGCACTTTGTCGGATTAAAAGATAATCCATCGATATCTTTTCTCTCAGTTCGGCGGCCTTCGCGGCCGCAGTTGATTGTGCACCTCATGAAGTCTCTGCACGCTTTCGAGTGAATGCAATCGCGCGTTTGGTCGCCACACTTGTTCAGTAAGCATCTGCGAGTGGTGTATAAAATGGACAAAGAGAGAGAGGAAGAGAGAGAGGGATGTGAGTGTTTAAAATACACGAGGGTAAACAAGAGAAAAAAAAAAAGAGAGAAACGCGCTCACCGCAACGGGCCATCTTCCTCTTCTTCGCGGCGATTGCGATCGAAATGCCCGCCCACGCGATCCCAAAATTCCCCTTTCTCGTCCATGGAATGTCCGTGCCATACCGCGTGCGCGGAGGAATGATCCTGAAGTAAAGAACGCCCCATGTTGTTTTCTTCGTCCAAAGCTCCCTCCGCCGAAAAGATAAAGAAGAACACAGACAGAGCGGCAAAGACGACGCGAAAGGAACGACTTTTGCGATCGAGTGCGATTTTTGTAGCGTTAGTTTTGAGCATTTTCTTATTAAAGAGGCGGTTTGTTTATTCGTTTGTATTTATCTGCGCCGGTAGAGAGCTGTCGATCACAACGTACTATAAAGTGAGGATCAGAACAATTAATTATTTTCTTATACTAGAGTCCGAGGGAGAACCTCGTGAAAATTTCACGAAAAGTTATTCACTCGTCACTCTCTTCCTTCCGAGGAGGCGTTGAGAAGGACCTCGCAGTGGACTAACCGCAACAAAGTCGTCAAATGGTTCTGCACTCCTTGAAAGAACAACGCTTTCGTCGCGACCGGCTCGGCGTCGTTTTCGAGCGCTCGTTCCAATCGGCGTTTGACTTGAGCGATGTCGTATTGTAAGGAAGAACGCGCGACGAGAACGTTATTGTTGTTTGCGTCGTCGCCTTTTCTCGGCGTCGTGACTTCTTCTTCGCTGGATTCACCTTGTTGTTCGACTTTCAGAGAAGAAGCGTTTGTGGCGCTCTCTTTCTGTTTTCGTATCTTTGTCTTTACCCCTGCTTTAGCGGTTTCGTCTGCGGCGCGCTTCAATCTCAACGAAGCGTTGGTCATCGCCATCGATCTCAACTCTTCTCGCAAGGACAAGATTTCTTTGCTAAGTAAATTGACGTTAATTTCCGCGTTTCTTCTGTTGTTTTCTGCAACGGTCGCGTGTATGTGACGTTCGTACGCGCAAACGACGGCGTTGCGCAACTCGTCGCGAAGATTTTCTTCCGATATCATATCGATCGATTCTTTCGTTGCGGCGATGATAGCTTCCCGAATCGCCTCTGTATTTTGTACGTTCTCGATATTATTTGTCATCGCTACTCCTGCCTCTACCTCTTTTGACGCTATTTCTGTTGCCGTTTTATGTCGTGGAGGCGTTGATGCGAACGCTTGCTCAATGGCCAGAGGTAGAGTTCCACCGAACGCCTTGTCTTTTGCCGGTTGGATTGCCACCGGTGAGGCCGCGCGTTGGCTTTCGTATTCGGCAAAGATCACATCATCCATTTTCATTATCTTACGTTCCCTCGTCGGTCGTGAAGGCGTCCCGTTTGGAGTAATCTGTATTCCTCCAACTTGCGTAAGCGCGTCTAGGAGAACGCCTAATTTGTCATTATTGGTTTTACCACTCTCACCGCGTTTCTCATTCTGATCCTCGCTCGATGCGCGCATTCTTGGCGTTGCTATCGCCGCCATCGCACCAGTAGTCATTACGTTTGTTGTAGTAGTCGTAGTTGTCGTATTGGTCGTAGTCGTTTGTACTGACGTGGCGCCTGTCGCGTTGTTGTCATTGTTGTTATCGTTGCTACTCTTGTTCTTCGTGCGATTCCTATTTCCTAAGTTGCCGTGTTTTTTTCCAACCTGAGGCCAAACGAGTTCCTTAGTCGAATCAAAAATTTCTTTCCTTTCCATCATCGACTGGATTTCCTTATTAATCTCCTCGCATCGACACTCGCACTCACCCTCGCGAACGATGCGAACGCACTTCGACGGTGGTGAAGAAGCCGGCGCTGATGTCGTGAATTTCTTTCTTCTACTACTCCCTCCGCTCGCGTCTGAAGTGGCGGCCGCGGAGGCGGTGATACTTCCCTTGGAATCTACTATCTCTATGTTTACTAATTTCTCGCATAAATTGAGAGACGCCACGTTGTATTTTATGCACGTGTGCAAATAATCAGTATCTGTTCCGTACCTGTTTCGATCTAAATTCGTGCCGTATTCTACGCCGTCTTCGCTCTCGTATAAACCGTCGTGTTTTTTCAAATCTTCGGGCAGCACTCGATGCGTCGTCAGCTCAGCTCTTCCTCCTGCCGCTTCTCCCTTGTTACTTCCACCTTTCTTCTTTTTGTTATTACTCTTTTGAACGCTACCGTCGCCACCAGATGAACACGAAGAAGAAGAGAGCGCGACCACTTTCGTCTTTCTCGTATTCTTCGATAACAACTTCAAAGCGTTTCTTCTCCTGCCGTCATTGCGATTCTTCTCCGCCGTTTGTATCGCCGACATGATTTGTAAAAACGCCGACGACACCGACGCGCATTCGACTGTTTCCCGATGTAATTTTGTCCGTAAAAAATGCTCGTCCAAGGCGTTGAGAGGATAGTGCGACCAGTCGAACTTTGCGCGATATAAGAGCTGATTGTTCGCCGGTCGAGAGACGGCGCCGGTGGTCAAAGCCGGACGTTGTATTCGTTGCTGCGGCGTCGTTATCTCTGGCGTCATCTTAAATTCTTCCGCGTTTGGTCTTTTCTTTTCCTCGGAGGAGAGTCGTTTGCGTCGTCGTCGTTGCCTCGTCGTCGTCGTCCTTTCTCCCTCTTTTCTTTCTTCTCTCTTCTTGGTGGTTTCAACACCAAAAGAAGTCTGATGCAAAATCTCCTCCTTTTCCTCCTCTTCTTCTTCTTCTTCCGCGTCGGCGAAGGTACTTTTGGCTTTTGTCGTCGTCGTCGTGGTAAAGAGCGACGTCTTCTTAACGATACCATCATCGTCCGTTTTAGTATTCGTCGATATCGTTTGTGGTTTCATCGTTGTCTCTTTCTTCTTTCGTTGCTCTCGTTTCTTATTCATCTCCTCAGCTTTTTTCTCTTTTTCCTCCCGATGATGATGAGACATCTTGTTTCTTCCAGAGGTTGGTTGCACGTACTCTCACAGCCACGAGAAGAAGATAAATACTAAAAACGCGTTTTGCCCTCAATCAAAGAATGAGTATTCGTCACTGCGACTGATGAAAAGAGACATAGAGTGAGAGGCTTTCAGGCGCGACCTCTCTCTTCTTTTAAGTGTTGAGATATCGAAAGAGACCAATTTGTAACAGCAAAACTCCCCTTATAAAAAAAAAACAACTGCCAAGAGTAACACCCTTTTGTTTTTTGTCGAGCAAAAAAAAGAAAATCAAATCACTTTCGTACACGACACTTGAACACTTTTACTGTTGGTGTTGGTGTTGGTGCGTTGCGCGTGATTTTCTCTCTTCAATTTATTTCCTCCTCCTCAAAACGCAGAGCAGTAGTATTGACGAAACACTCTTCTTTTACGCTCTCTTTAGTTGTCGTTGAGTTGTCGCGCGAGAAGAAGAAGAATTAGAAAACCATTAGACAACACCTTTACCGAGAGAAATGATGATGATGATGGAAAAAAAGCACATGGGACCACGAAACTGCTTCATCCTCCAAACGATACACGAGTCCGTGTATTCCCAAAACTCCTGTTCAAACGCCGAAACCCCTTCTTTGTCTTCTTCTTCGATAAGCGAGAACGACGACGAGAACAAATTCTGTTTCGATTGTAAGAAGAAATTGGGCGTGTATTTGCACTGTAAGTTTGGGACGCTGTTGTGTCGAGCGTGCGCGGAGGAACACAAAACGGATGGGCAGTTGAAAATAGAAAGCGGGAAGTACCTGAAGTGCATTTTTTTTAACCATCAGGTTAAAGAGGAGTTTTCGCCGCTGTTCTCCCCGATGATGATGTCCGCTTCGTCGTCCGCGTTGGAAGACGATTCAGACGACGACGAAGACGTCGATGGTCGTGTTGAAAACGACGAGAACGCTTTGAGCGAAGAACGAGAACCGATTTTAACGGAGCTCGAACTGGCCACGCTGAGCGCCGGCGGTAACCGCGCTTTGTCTTTGTTCCTTAAAAACGAGCACGGTATCATCGTGGGTAACTTGAACGCGAAAGATCGCGTGAAGTTTTACAAAGAATGTCGAGAATTGCGAGCGTATAGGGTGGAACTCGCGATGGCAAGTTCGATGCGAATGCACGCGTTGAGAGAGGAGTATAAAGAGTTTCTCGACGATTATCACGCGGCGACCGAAAGCGGTAGCATAAGTAGCAACGATAAGAGTACGAAGAATAAGAAAAAGATTAGAAAAATAACGGACAGTTTGGGTTCGGCGTTGACAAACATCGATAAGGAGTTGATGGAGGAGAAAAGAAGAGAAGAGGAGGAGGAACGACTACGACAAGAAGATGAAGAAGAAGAAGAAGAAAAGAGCGACGAGAACAAACGAGAAGAAAAAGATGACGGCGATGAACCGAGAACGCCGGATAGCGAATCAAAAGAGGAGACAACGACGACGACGACATCTTCGTCGCTTTTTTCCAGTCCGACGAGTTTGTTAAAGTCTATCGATACGTCCGGATTGAATAAAATCGGAACGTGGGTGCAAAGCATTACTGCGACGACGACGACGAAAAGTAGCGAAAGCGGCAACAGCGATAAAGAGAATAATAGCGACGACGAGAAAGAAACGATGGAGAAAGCAGAGGTACGACCCGGAAAAGAGGAAGATTTACTCGATGAAATTGAAACTATCGCGGAAGCCGCCGCCGCCGATGTATCGTCCACTGGCGCGAACATCAATGATAAAAGTAATGAGACCAATATTAGCAGTAATAGTAGTAGCGATAGTGATGAGCTGCTCAACGAAATCGACCAAATTGTCGCCGAAGTTGATGACGACGACAATTCAGTGAAAGAAAAAGAAGAAGAGGAAAGAAAAGAAGAGCGTAATATTACTACTTCGAGCGATGGCTCGTCAAGATTAGCCTCATCGCCTCGTTCGGTGAGATTCGTCAAAATTCGAAACGAAGCTGCCACGGCGGTGCAGAAACACTGGAAAGGATCGAACGAGCGCAAAGCATTTTTGAACCAAAAACGCGCGGCGACGACGATTCAATCGAGTTTTCGAGGAAACAAAGCGCGTCGCGGCGTCGTCCGAGAAATGAAGGAAGAAGTCAAGCGAATAGAAAAAGAAACGGAAGCAGCAATTAAGATTCAATCGAGATTTCGAGGAAGTAAAGCTCGAGTAACCATCGCGGAACTTCGTGAAGAAGTTCGACGAAAAGAAGAAGAGCGCGTCGCGCTTGAAGCTAAGCGAGAGCGAGAGCGCGTCGAACGGCAGAGCGCGATAACTATTCAAAAATCTTTCAAAGGTATGCAGCAACGAAAGGTTTACGGCGAATTTAAAGCTTGTAAAGCGCGGGACCACGCAGCTACACGCATCCAAAGTTATTACCGAGGTGTGAAAACGAGAGAACAGGTAGCAAACGATCGCAAAGCGCGATTGTTACTGGCTGCACTCGAGAAAAGAGAGGCTGAAAATGAAAAGAGAGCACGCGCGGCTATTCTTTTGCAAGCGCATTCGAGAGGGTTCTTGGCAAGAAGAGAGGCGCGGGAGTTGCGTGAGTTTGCAAAAATTAAAATTGAGGCGAAATTATACGCTCGCAAACGAGTCGAGGAACGCATCGAGGCCAAGATGAACGAATTGAGAACGCGGAATGGCATCTGCGCGTAGACATTTCGATAAAGAGAGAGAGGTGCCAGAACGCTGTCACTCACTTTTTCTTTTTCTTAATTTATCATCATCAGCTATTATCAGCATCGTCGAGTGTAAACATCCTTCGAACAATCTCAACTGCTTTTCTAACTTTGTTCTTTTTCATTTCCACCATGAGCGTACATCCATCACCGGCCCGAGTGGGAAGGATGGCGCACGAATTCGGTACGCGCGGCGTTACGTATCCATCAAATTGTGTCGCTTTCACGCCGCGCCCAAACTCCAAATTGTAAAAATCGAACGTCATCCAATTCGTCGCGCTTAAATCGAGCGAATTCAACATGGAATGCAATGAAATTAAATGTTCGCGAAACGATATATTATCCAAAGATCCGAGCGCGAGTCTGACCCTTGTTCGCGAATCAATCACGCGCGAGTCTCCTTCGCGATATTTCTGCAAGGATCTCCTGATTTCTCTCGCTCGTTTTTCAACAGATGCGTACACATCATCGACAGCAATAATATGCGCAAACGAAGCGTTGCCGAAATAGTTTCTCGGCAGAACTCCGTAATTTCTATAGTTTATTGCAATATTGGCGTAAGATGGTTTCTTCTTCGTGCTCTTCTTCTTCTTCTCCTTCCTCTCGTTCACTAAAGAAAGAAGCTTCCAACAAAACGCGGTGGCGATGTCGTTCGAGCTCACGTAATCATCCTCGACGACGTAATCTTCAACTGGAGCCAACTGCGCAGTTCTCGTTTTCATGTTGCGAATGAAGGTTTCGCTCAAAATAATTTGAATCCTAGTGGTTTTCGAAAAGATAAATTTTAGACCACCGACCAAAATACCGCGAAGCGCTCGAGACGGTTTTACTTTTACGCACCCGTGTTCGACGAGTTCAGGATACGCGATAAACTCGCCGTACTCTTTAACTTTCATTTCTTCTCTCTTTGAGAGTTTAAAGTATTCCAAACGCTTACTCGTTGGCAGGTGAATCTCACTCAAACGTCGCTTAGAAAGTAAGTATTCTCTTTGTTGTAGTCGTTGTCGTTGCTCTTCTTGCTCTTGGATGATGCGACAAAAGAAAGAAAGAAACGTCTTCATCGAGTCCCCGTCGCACGCGTAGTGCTTCACAAAGAAAGTCAGAACTTCCCATTCCTCTTCGTTATTCTTAGTAAATGAACGAACGTTCTTTTTCTGTACCGCCATGCACGTTCTTCGAGGAATTTTCAAAGGTTTGGTCTTTCTTTCAACTCTTTCCATTATTCTCTTTTTCTCCTCCTCCTCCTCCTTTTCCTCCTTTTCCTCCTGATGGTATAACACGTCCACCTCTTTCCAATACACGCCGCATTGTTCTCTACCTGAAAGGCTTGGCATTGCAGGCCAATCCACCACTTTCATGGACAGCGGGAAATACCTCAAGGTCTCGCTCAATGCCTGCTTCAGCAGACAACTCGAAGGCAAAGATCTCGAAGAAGAAGAAGAAGAAGAAGAAGAAGAGGTGAAAAAAAATGACCAACACGTTTGTAAATTCGATATCGCGGGATATTTATCGATCGGCGCGAACGGGATATCGACGGGCGGTTGCAGATCATCATCGCGCTGCGGAGCAAAGATTCGATCTTCTCGATGTGCAAGGATTTCGATTCTGTAACGCCGCCGCCGCCGCATATCTATCGATCGTGCGCGTATTTTGTGAAAGAGAAGGAACTTTTTTTTTTCTTTCTTGAAAAACGAGCGTTACAAATAAAAACTAAACGGAAGAAGACATTTTTTTTTTCTCCTTGATCTGCGCGTTCAGAGCATCGATTTCTTTTTTATTCTCGCTCTCTCTCGCGCCTCTCGCGCCTGGTTCGTACTTCATCAACATCTTTGATTTCTTCTTAATCTGTCTTTTCCTTGGCTCGATCAGTTCTCTTCTCTGATAGGACTTCAAACGATCTTTTAATAACGCGTGCGCACCGTGCAGCGTTCGTAAATTTCCATTGACTTGTTCTGTAAACAACACCTCCGGTAAATCTTCCTCGTATTTGTGCTTTCCTAACCGCCGAGGTTGCGTTTCCTCGCGCTCTTTTCGCGTTAAGTGAAGCCTGTGCCGTTTCATTTCGTCGCGTTTTTCTTTTTCCGCGATATCTTTCGTTATTGATTTCAATTCGCTTAAATCCCGTCGTTGTTTCTTCAATTGCTTTCTCTCTTCGATTTCTTTTTGTAACTGTTGATGTCGGGCGCGTTTATTTCGCGCGGCTTTGTTGAGTTTTTCCGAGGTATTCGCTGCACTTTTGTTCTTCTTCGCGTTTACTTTTCCTTCGTCGTCCTCGTCCTCGTCCTCGTCGTCCTCATCCCCAAACCCAGTTTCGTAATACAACTCTTTTATCCGCATCGCGTCCGCTTTCTGCCCTAACAACGGCGGTCGCACCGGATTCAATTGCTCTTTATAGTCCTTTGCGATTTCCTTCGCCGCCGCTTTCATGATGACTTCGTTTCGCAAATCTTCTGGTGGATTGTACGAACATCCGGCCTCGTCCACTTGTACCGGTTTCGCGTGCTTTCGATCCACCGTCGGTCGCAAAATTTTCATCGCCTGTCGGGCGATTCCCGTGGCCCTCGGGAAGTGCTTTTCCCACAAGCTCACGCCGTTTTGTTCGTCTGCACGTTCGAGTGTTCTTTCGGTTTTCTTCCCCCCTTCCTCCTCTTTTTCCTTCTTCTTCATGACCGCCACGTTTCCGTCAACCGCTCGATGTTTCGTCGGTTTCGGATACGACTTTTCCACTTTTTCCCTTCTCAATATCGAATCCACCCGTAACGTTTTCATCCGAGCGCGTTGTTTTTTCGTTAAAAACAAAGCACCCCCTCCCGCGGAAGCATTAGCAGACGTTTTGTGCGTGATAGTCGCAGTATCTACCACGAACAGTTCCTCGTCTCTCTTCTTCCTCTCCATCGACGCCGCCGCCTTCGATGGAGAGGAGGACATCATCATTTCCTCCTCCATCGCCGCCCATTTTTGCTTCATCTTCTTCATCTTCTTCTTCTTCGCCGCCGCCGCCATAATCCTTTCTTCTTATTATTATTATTTAAAACACGGGCAACAACACGCGCAAAACTGTGAGAGACGCTTTCGAGAGAGAAAGAAAGAGAGAAAGAAAGAGAGAAAGAAAGAAAGATGAGAATGTGTTCTGTGTTGTTATTGATTTTTTTCAAACCCTAAAAGCTATTCCTAAGAATGCCCTAAAATCTAATTTTGGCTACATAACGGACATTCATCAAATCCCCTAGTACATAGCTATTAGTATTCGACGCAAACGCAAACGCGCGATGACGACGACGACGCGAAAAAGATGATGATTTGAGATGATGATGAAGATGCGGATTTTGCGGAGAAGCGCTGCGTGTGCTTTTGATGTGTCGTCGTCTTCCTCGTTTGAAAGTCTTTTCCTTTTTCTTCGACGGAGTATTCTCGAAAGTACTACTCCTCGTCGTCATCATCATCATCATCGTTCGCTTCATCATCTTCTCTCCTCAAAACAACAACGCAAAACACATCGTGTATTCTTAAATTCTCAGAAAGAAGAAAGCGCAGAGGTAAAGAAGACAGCGTTCCCATCAAAACCGCGTCTTTTGACGACGAAAACGACGACGAGAAAAACTGCTTCTTTTAGTACTTTTGCGACGAAGTGTAGCAGCGCTTTGAAAGTAAAAGTAGAAGTAAAAGAAGAAGAAGAAGAAGAGAAAGAAGAAGGGTCGACGATATACGCGATATCTACGCCGCCGGGAAGAGGTGGCGTGGCCGTTTTGCGAATATCCGGCCCGAAGAGCTGGGAAGTTGGGGAGAGACTGACGTTAACTGGACTTCTCAAAGAAAAAAGGGGAAGGTTGGAAGATGTGGACGAATATATTTCTTCGACGAGGAGGAGGAGGAAGAAGAGGAGGGAAATGGCGAGACCGGGGGTACTGCGACGCGCTCAGTTTGTTTTTGAAACAAGAGAGAGAGAATTAGAGGAAATGGACGAGTTAGAACTAGAAGACGACGACGATGAATTCGACAAAGTGGAAGGTGGTAAAGGTCAAGGAAGAAGAAGAGAAAATCAAGCGCCAGCTGTGGCGAGAAGGAAAGAGAAAAATACCATCGGGGTTATCGATGAAGGATTAATCGTGTTCTTCGAAGCGCCGCGCTCGTTCACGGGAGAAGATGTGTGCGAGTTGCACATGCATGGTTCCATAGCCGTGTGCAAAAAGGTATTGGAGGTATTGGCGACGATGAGCGCTGTCGACGAAAAGGATGATGGAAAAAATAGTCCCACGTTGTTGTCTTTTCGAAACTTGAGACCGGCAGAACCTGGAGAGTTCAGCAAACGCGCATTTCTGAACAAGAAGATGAATTTAGTTCAAGCGGAATCTTTGGCAGATTTGATAGAGTCGGAAACAGAAGCACAACGAGCGTTGGCTGTGAGTGAAATAGAACTCGGTAGCGCTGACGGGGATGTTAGCTATCGTCGTGCTCCGACGGCTTCGTCGTTGTCGAGGAAAGTAGACGAGTGGACGAACGTGTTGACGAAAGCTTTAGCCGTGTGCGAAGCGGTTTTAGATTTCCCTGGCGAAGATCCAAAGCTCGAATCGTCTTTGATTCACCGAGACGTATTACCAGCGATTTGCCGCGTGAAAGGTGAAATTGACGCGGCGTTAAAAGACGCCGAGGCGAGAGAGTTAGTTCGGACCGGTGTTCGCGTGTGTATAGTGGGTGCCACGAATGCGGGGAAATCGACGTTGTTGAACTACTTTGCGAAAAGAAACGTGGCGATCGTTTCGAAAGTTCCAGGAACAACAAGAGACGTCGTCGAGGTGAGTTTAGAGTTAGATGGGAGAAAAGTAGTTATTTTTGATACCGCCGGGCATCGATTTTTGCCAATAGCGGGAAAAACTTCATCAACGTCGGAAATAATGGAAGAATGCTACGACGCCGGAGACGAGGACGAATCACTTTTCGACGACGAGTACGAAAGAAGAGTCGGTAAGCTTTCGGACGACACGAAAGATTTAATCGATGAAATTGAAAGAGAAGGCATCGAAAGAGGTAAAAATGTAGCAAAAATGGCGGATATCATCATCGAAATGATCGACGCCACAAATCCTAAGAGAATCGATTTTGCGAATATGAACATTAAACGTGCGGATGGTATTAAAATAATCTCAGTCGTGAATAAATCCGATGCGTTGTATGTTTTGGAAGAAGAAGAAGAAGAAGAAGTATATTCAAGGTATGATCGTTCCCTTCTTCGTCTCAGTTTACGAACCGGACAGGGACTAGAAGCATTAACGAAAGCTGTCTCTAATGCCGTCCAAGAGTGTACAATAACAGCATCGTCATCTTCATCTCAAGCCAGCGACGGCGCTACGGCTGCCATTGCCCGATCTCGTCATCGTGCGCACGCTCGCGCAATATCCAATTCCCTTGGCGCGTGTATCTCCGAGCTAAATAAGGAAACCACTAGCGATGATAACGTAAAAAAAACAACAGAAGATGAAGGAAGTAAATGCTCTTTGAACCATTCTCTGGGTCATGTGAGAACTGAACTCGTCGCCGAGGATTTACGGGAGGCGTTGGGCAATTGCTCTCGCGTAGTTGGTCGGTTGGATGTGACAGAAAACGTTCTCGATGTTTTGTTTTCCGAGTTTTGCATTGGGAAGTAGCGCATTTTTATCTTTATCTTCCACACGTGGTTTTCAAAAAAATTGATTATTTTTTACAAATACGCGTCTACTCACCACAGCGACGAGATGAACACATGAAACTTCGACTAAAGCACACTCCCGTAGCGTTGTTGCACGTTTTCTCTCTCTAATACTTCGCTCTTTGACACTAAATATGAACTTTCATCTTTGTTTCGAAAGAGAGAGAAGGGACTTCCGTAAAACAAGCTGCGGCGTTCATTAGATGAGAAGAGAGCGTACAGCGCGATGACCGTAGCAGCTAAACCATACACTTTCAAGTAGAATACGGTGGAAGAATCGCCTCCCTTCGCAAAGTATGGATTTTCTTTTCCCGCTTGGACTCCCGACGACGACGACACCGTCCTCGGCGATCCAAGCTCGCTTCGAGCGCTGGTGGTGGGCGCTTTAGAAGCTTGTGTTCCTTCTATCGTTTCCCCACATCCATACGTCGTCGAGAACGTCTCTTTCGCGACAGGATTATTCCCCGCGTCGATTATTTTACTTCCGAGCTTATCTGCATTTACGGTGATTTCGTAAGTACCGTGCTCCGCATCGTACGGAAAAGAAATCATGAGAGAATTTCTGTCCAGACACGCAAAATTGTAATGAAAATATACGTCATTTTTGTCCACTTCACCACCTGAAGTTATCTTCGTTCCATCGCATGTCTTGACGCGCCTAATCGCATATGTCATGTGATCAGCTTGAAGCTGAGGACAAACAATTGGCTCGGAGTAATCAATCGTGAAACGATTGTGGAGCATGCGCATATCAATGGCTTCGGGTTTCTTCACATCAACGATGATGTTCAAGTTTTCTTCCGTGACAGAGCCTTTTACATCTGCAGTTGCAAACGAGTCGTACCCGGAGCAGAAGACTTTAGCTCTGACTTCGTAAGATCCGTCTTTCAAACCGTTCATAAAGTACTGACGCTGAAGATTCCATTTGAAAGTGCATCCTTCGCCGCGCGCCGAATTACACTGCGCGTCAGCATCTTTCACGTCGCGTTTCCAGATATCCGAATCATTACCGATCATATCCCACGCATTTATCCACTCGCCGACCCCCAGTTTTCTCCACTGCACGCGAACGAATTCAACACTTGGATGAACCAAATGGTTTGTATGTTTTGTGTTGCCTTCAATCTCATCGGCAGACCACAAATTCATTGGATCCGGATTCATCAGCGTCATATTCACATACGGCGAAGTTTGTTTCGAAAGCACCGCGTTCAAGAAGGTATTGTACGTGGTCAGATCCCAATTAACTTTTGGGCACTCGCGTTCCCATTTAAAATCGCCTAAAAACGCTGTTGAAGAGATGGGCGATCTGTACAACCAGTCTCTCGACATTTCCCATTCACATTCAGATACCAACTGCACTCCGATAGAAGAATACTTATGAGCAAATTGTCCTTTCATGACATTCAAGGATAAACGCGTATACTTCAAATCTCCGTTGGAGTCAACCGAAGGTACGTCGTGTAAAGGAACTAATTTATGGAAAGGAGCAAGACTGTCCGCCCCATTGATCGAGAATGATAAGTCCATCATGTTCCCGCCAAAATCGCCCGCATATTTACTTCCCGAGGTGAGCAACAACCCATAGATGTGCCCTTCCCTATAAGGCGATTCGTTGGTAATCATAAGATCAAACAAAGCCCTTTGACCAGGGGGGATAAACTTATTATTTGCGCCAGCGCTCCACTCGGTTTCAATAATTAGGCCAGATTCTCTCCACATGGTGTTTGGTTCGCCCGGGCATTTTGACGCGCCCCCGATTGTTCGGAAGATTGGCGTCCCAAAACGCTTGTCGCTCAAAACCTGAACCACGAATTTGTCATACGGATCACCATCACCAAGTGTGTACGAGACTTCCAAATCTCCAAACTTTGCCCACGCCATGGCATGTTCGAGAGCGATTGATTTTCCTTTTCCCCAGCCCGTGTTATCTTCTCCATCTACGATGGAAACGGAGTATTCGCCTGACCGGCTGCCTCCAAAACCGCCCTCAGCTTCAAGGGCCCACGAATACCCCCAGCTGTCGATATTAGAAGATAAATCAGAGTGAAACTCAAGCGCGTGCCCGCCTCCGGAGAACGTCAAATAGATTGATTGCTCCGGACCTTTTGACGATGGGTTCATTTTCGGATCGTGGGTGTTCCCTCCTCTGAAGCTGAAAGGCGCCTTTGATCCGTACATAGAAGCATCGATATACTGCGCAACTGTATCTTTTTCGAAGAATGAATCGTCAAGAGCCATATCACCGCGCGCACGCACATCCGCTTCAGCGCCATCTGACATACCTCGAGAGAAGAGGCTATCAGGCACTGCATCGCTATCATTCTCAACAGAAGTAAATACATTTTTACCAACTTCCTCACCCTTCAGTTGCCAGCTTTCTAACCAGGAACCTTTATTTGGGAACCATCTGCCGGTGTTGCCTTGGTCAGGATCGCTGTCTTCGCCTTCAATAATTTCATCCATATCAAGGCTACTTTGTTTCAAGGAGCTCAGAGATGCCGTGGCTCCTTTTTTGGGGATTGATTTCCAGACGGCATTCAAGTCCCTCCAATCCTGTTCAGCCGTGTAATCCGATCGATCTTTATCGCCAGTATACGCTCCATACGCATCATCAATCTTCGGCTTCATTAATCTGCCAAAGACAGAGCTATCGGAACTGAAAGGAACGGCGGATTTATCGAATGCCGCTTCAATTTCACCCATCTTTGTCTTTTGTTCTGGAGTTTTAAGAGCTAAAAAGCCTTCTGGGTTGAAATCCGGTGACGACCATTCAATTGTTTTCTTCCAATCATCCAAGGATTGTTTCAAACGGTGCTTCCAGATTGATTTAATCTCTTCGTTGGATTTACTACCAAACTCGCCGTCGGTCATTATCGCGTCTTTATCACTCGCAGTGGCAATTAATCCGTCAATTTCTGGAATTAGTTTGTACTCTACGTGAAAAATGGAAACGACGTACGATGTAGGTTTTCTCGGAAGCCACTGCACTTCTTCGATTACTTTTAAACAGTTGTCTCGGATGTCAACAATGTCAACTCTCAAGTAGACTATTTCAAATCCACCTCCTAAGATTGTGTCGCCAACGCGACCGGGTAATCCCTCCTCTTCCGATGAACTGATTGTTCTGTCTAAAGTAAAATGGAAGTCCCATCCATTATCGGTCGTTGCAGAGACACTTACATCTGGCCCGGAAAATTCAGTTCCTCCCGATTGGCCAGTGCTGAAACCCAACGTCCCCTTTGAGCCTTCCGGAGCTTCATCATCGAATTCAAGAAGTACGTTGGCGTACGATGACCCAGCGGATAATCCGGGAACTTCAACACTGAAGCCAAGCTCGGCTCCCAAAGCCCAGTCCGCGGCGAAATCAATACCGGTACCCCTCGTCGTTTCAAGGCCAAGCTCTAAATCGATATGAGTTCCTTGCATGATACTAGCGAATGAATGACCACCAGGAGGGTCGTGAACGACGGTGTACACCAGTCCGCGAATAGGCGCCGTCGCATAAAACTTCGTGTCAGAGTGAAACCTAGCGCTTGGATCAGATCCTCCACCACGTATTTTACTCGCGACCGTGACAAATTCGCGCTCTACTGCCAAGTTTGTAACGGCCCATCCATCGTTACGTTCAATGCGCGCCAGAAATTTGCGTCGGTACGGCGAGACAAGATTTGGAACAGCGCCTTTCGATGAAATTTCGAGAGAGTTTGGATCCTTTCCTGTCCCGACGGTAGCAAATTGAACTAAGCTCGAGGAGGCGTTTACAGCGGTAAAGACGCACTCGTCTGACGGTTCGCTAGATGAATGACAAGGATTCATCGCTTGTGGGCTGACATCTTGTTGAATCTGAACTTGAACTCCTAACTTTGTCGGTACATCGTTAATGATGGACTGGAAGTTTGAACAATACGTGATGGTATTCGGCCCGGTATAATGCGCTTCGATTACTTTCATCGATACATACTTCATAGTGGATAGTTGCGGCGATACCTTGGAGTATTGCAAATTAGAAGATCCAATTAAATGTTTTTGCGTTAAGTCGTGCTTAGACAAGTCCGTTCCAAGACACGTCTCGTCCGATCGGATCGCAGTGAATGGAGTTTGCAAAGCTTTCTCCGGTATATCACCAAACGTTGGTTCTGCGCAAAACCAGCCGTGATAGACGTACCTCACTTCTGCGGAAGTACGTTTTAATAATAACATGGTTTGTACGAGAACATTTCTATCGCGGAAGAACTGCATGATATTAGATCCCGGCGGCTTGCATGAAGCGCCGTTGTATTCAGCGATGATTTTTGATTCAGTTAAAGCGGATACATCAGGAGCTTGAGCAAGTTGAATGTAGTAATCCATGGCCGCATACGGCCAAAGGCGTACGTTCGATGATTCATTTTTTGGATCTACTAAAGGCCACTGATCTTTTGCAAAGCGCGAGCCTGTAGATCCAACAATATCTTTATCGAAAACTTCAACTGGTGCCCCGCACCCGTTCGCAGGCGTTATCAATAACGAGTATTCCGTATATGGAGTCCCGCACGCGCCGGCGTACAATCCAACATCTACCGGCCGTTCTGTGACGTCAAAATAGACCACAAACTCACCACCTACGATGTTTTCCAACTCATAGTATATGTTTTTAGTGAAGATTGTTTCGTGTAACTTAACAGAAGTCTCATTTTGCACTGAGCAAGGAAAGTCATCTAAATCGTTTCCCCCGAAACATAAATCGTGACCGTCGTAGGACGCAATAAAAGCCCAAGTTTCCCCGGGTGTTATGCTTACATCAAATCTCCCCAAATCGTCTGCGGTATAGTTCGTTGCTTCAACATCATATTTGTACCCTTTCGGAGAACATTCTTTCCTTGCGATCTCCTCTGCATCGCATTTCTTTCCCTCGTAAGCACTAATCGTTGCAAATTGAAGGCCGCAGACGAAATCTTGTGTTCGCGATGCTGGAAATCGTACCATCCCCGTGACGAGAACAGCTGTATTATCCTCGATATCTTCGCCAGCCGCCCCAAGATGTTTTATGGGTAAAACTTTTTCACTATTGTCGCCAAAAACGTGAACTACATCCGGTAATCTTTGGATCGCATGCACTTCCACTTCATCCGGGTCAAACATTTCTTTGGTGATACCGTGGACGGCGTGAGAGAACGCAACGCGATCTGCTTTATCGATATGTTTAGTCAATTTCATATTCTTTGAAGTTGGGTAAGTAGCCAAAGGGACCGCGTAAAGCTTCGTTTCCGGAAGAGCATCAACGCCCATGCTCGCCAAAAGAGAGTTTTTGGAAATTTCAGATTTCAATGGAGTACCCATCGTAAAATCTGTGTAAGACGATTCAAACTTATCGGACCACTTTTGCCATCTTTCCTCGGAAAAAGGCAACGCTGGTTTGTCAATAGGTAAGACAGAAAAGACTGCATTAATTTTAGACACGTCCTTATACTTTGCCGAGAATTGCGTTAAGTGCTTCGTGCCAACGGCTGGATAAACCAGCCAAGGCACGCCATAAATAATCCCTTTGTCTAAAGCAGTCACTGCGTTCGTGAACTCAATTTTATTCAGGGTTCCCGTCTCATCTCTGTCTAGAATTTTCCAAAACTTCTCTTGAAGCACAACGTGTGCGTCGATATACCTCGTCCTGTTTTTACAGTAAGATATAAATTCAGTCTTATCTACGACATTATCATCATTTACGTCGACAAATGCATGCGTCGGTGGAGGTGGAGA
>JACLAA010001308.1_pt1 | contig 27225 bp, 17 predicted proteins | sample 8027891 | NCBI WGS metagenome assembly JACLAA01 (sample SAMN15724900, study PRJNA655200) | protist metagenome | isolation source: fluorescence activated cell sorting (FACS) single amplified genomes of... | place: Spain: Blaines Bay Microbial Observatory, Mediterranean Sea | collected 2016-01-19 | reverse complement strand
AGTGTCAAAGTCAAATGGATACCACCAAACGCCAGAGGAACTCGCGAACATCGCGCGAAAGAAATATAGAATTAAAGTGAAAGGAGACGACTCACGAAACGTGATACCCACACCATTGGAGAGTTTCAAAGATCTAGAAACTATGTATGGGTGTTCGGCATCTTTAGTGAGAAGGATAGAGGAGTGCAAATGGCTCGAGCCGACACCGATTCAACGGCAAGCGATACCGATGATGTTGAAAGATGTGGAGACGTTGGCAGTGGCACCTACGGGAAGTGGGAAGACACTCGCGTTTTTGCTGCCTATTTTTATGCGACTTGGAAAAAGGAAAGATGGAGGGGTGAGAGCAATATTGTTAGCGCCGACGAAAGAGTTGGCGACGCAATCGATGCGGATTTGTACTCTGTTGAGCGATGGATTAAGGTGAGCGCTTTTTTTGGTATCGTTGGCTCTCGCGTGTGTTGTTGAAGTGAGGAAAACAGAAAGCCTGTGACGTCTTTTTTACGACCATTTAAAGGGCGTTCTGTGAGGTGCCTCTCCGCACTCTTCTAAGTGTAGAAATGTGAAGCCGAAGTTGGTGTTTGATATCCGACTAGAGGACGCTTGTGATTTCTACGAGTTGAAGAAAACGGTTGGCGCTAAAGAGTCGACAGGGAATAGCAGCTCTGATCAACAATAGCGCATAAGAAAAACAAAACGAAAACATTCACTCATTTTTTCCCGCTTGCTTCTCTCGCGTGCGAGTATATTGACGACATCAATTGTTATCTCTCTTTTATTTGAAACAGGGTCACGCAACTCTCCAAAGCGACCGCGGCAAACGATTTCAAGAAAGTGGATATTCTCGTCTCCACACTGTTGCGACTGGCGTCGCTTCTAATGCAAAAGAAAATTTCGACGCACGCGGTTGAATTTTTAGTCTTGGACGAAGCCGATAAACTCTTCGAGATGGGTTTCGTTGAGCAAATAGATGCCATCGTGCACGCGTGCGATAATCCAGACGATAACGACGACGACGACGACGACGACGACGACAAAAAGAAAAAGAAAAAGAAGAAGAAGAAAAAGAGTCCTGCAAAGAAGAAAAAATGTCTCAAAGCTTTATTCTCCGCGACACTTCCAGAAACCGCCGAGCGATTAGCGCGAAGCGTCATGCACCACTGCGTTCGTCTTACTGTAGGCGAACGAAACTCTGCCAACGAATCTATTTCACAAAAACTTGTTTTTTGTGGCAAAGAAAGCGGGAAGATTTTAGCCGTGAAGCAAATGGTCCAAAAAGGTGTCCAAACGCCTTTAATCATCTTCACACAGAGTAAAGATCGATGCATTCAAGTCGCGAAAGAGTTAACTGGAGGAGCGTTAGGTGAGGTCGGCTTAATTCACTCGGACATGTCCGATAAGAAGCGAAAATCCATCGTCGATCTGTTCCGAATAGGCAAACTGAACTGTTTATGCGCCACGGATTTGATGGCCCGAGGGATGGATTTCGCCGCCGTCGGCACTGTCATTAACTTTGATTTTCCAATAACAAGCACCGCGTACATCCATCGCATTGGGCGGTCCGGAAGGGCCGGCAGAGTTGGAAACGCTGTCACTTTCTTCACCGAAGAAGACGCGAAAAGAGGCACGGTTCGTTCCATCGCACGAGTGATGCAACGAAGCGGATGCGACGTCCCAAAGTGGTTGTTAAATTTAGAGGCGGATAAAAACGAAAAGTACAAACCGATGCGAAAGGATGGACGCGAGAACAACCCACGAAGAGACCGAGTCGACAACGAAGAGGGATATCTTTCGAGAGAGATTCGAGCGGGCAAGAAAAAATTGGAGCACAAAAAACAGAGGAAAGCGATGTTTAAAGAGATGAAAAAAGCAGCCGCGGCGGCTAAATCCAACGACAACGAAGAGGCGAGAGACGACGACGACGACTACTTTCCTCAAGACATGCAGCCGCCATCTACTTTAAAGAAGAAAAAGAAAAAGAATACTAATCTTCTCAGCACCGACGATAAAAGCAAGAAGCGGCGGAGAAATAGCGCCGGTAATGCTTTAAGTGATGACACTCGACACGACGACGACGGCGTCGCGGTCATAAAATCAAAGAAGAAGAAGAAGAGACACTCGTTGTAAGTAGCACACAAAATTACCCTCATTAAAAACGCGCGCTTAATTCACGCAAAAATACACGCGTAATGGGTTGTTGCGCGTCCAAACCGGAATCGTCGGCCGCCTCTCTCGGCGGCGTTCGTAATCAAATCACCAAAAAAAACATCCACTCTCGAGTGCAAAACTGGAAATCCACCGGCGTCGTCTCGTTACGCGATTGTTCTTTAACGCATATTCCTCCAGAAGCGGGGGAATTGGAAAGTGTGAAGACGTTAGACGCGACGAATAATCGAATCGCGGATATTCCAGAGAGTCTATTTGAGAGCGTCGGCGCAAACATACAGAGGTTGGTGTTGCGCAAGAATGCGTTGAAAACGTTGGACTTTATGTTTGTTCATTTGACACGGTTGAAAGTGTTGGACGTGAGCTTCAATTCGATTGAGAGCATTGATTGGAAACTAATGTCAACGCACGCGCAAAAGTTGAAAATTTTGAACGCGAGTCATAATCGTTTAAAAGAGGTGGATGTAGAGCAACTAGGGAAAATGGAAATGTTAGAGGACGTGGACGTGAGTGGAAACGCGAAGTTAGAGCGTTTAGGCAGCTCATGTGATACTACGGATGATGGCAGCAAAGCGTCCTCGTCAACACCTAACGCTACTACGACCGGGGAAGAAGAAGTTAGGAGATGGCCAAACTTAACCACGTTCGCGGCGACTAAATGCAACATCCACTCCATTTCGCGCATTTTCCTTCCACCGAAACTGAAAACGCTTCTCCTGGACGACAACCCTCATCTCAAACTGCTCCCTCGAGGTCTCTTCCAAAAATGTCTTCTTCTCCAACGCGTCTCTTTACACAACTGTCAATCGATAGACATCAAATCCATCGAGAAGATGAATGGATACTCTGCGTTCTTAGAAAAAGTGCAACAATCGCACGATAAGAAGATTAAAGGTGGCATTTTGCTCGGGAGTGGTTACGGGGACGACGGTTTAGATCGTAGGACGAGAGGTGGAGATGAGCGCTTAGACGGGTTAGACGGGGTTTGAAAATATCTTGACATTTTTTCTTTTCACAGTTGAGGAAAATAGCTGAAATCTTCTTCTTTAGTAAAAGTAGTAGAATCACACGAAACGATACAGATGTCCACTAAAGACGCTCGCCCCGCAACAGTGACTGCAAAAGATGCGATCTTGAGCAGTCCGCGCGGTCATCGTTTCCGCGTTCTCCATCTCCTTCTCCTTCTCCTTCGATTCGTGTGCGCTTTTTTCGGCACCGGGTACGTCCATCCAGACGAATACTTTCAATCTATTCAACCGGCGTTTAGAGACATTTTTTGCCAAAAAGAGACGATATTAAAGGATTTAACGCACATTCCGTGGGAGTTTACGACGGAAACGCCCATTCGAAGTTCTCTGGCGCATTATTTGATGAGCTCGATACCGTATCGGATTTTGATGCGAATTTCCCCTAATGATTTGAAAAGTTGGTGGCTGTTTGCCGGACCACGAGCGATGATGACCACGTATTCCTTAATCGTCGATTTCGTCGCCAATAAGATTGCAAAAAGATACGAACAGAAAGGATTGAAACACATGCGATATTTGCCTATCTTAGTGGCCACGTCGTGGCCGATGTTTGTGATACACACGAGACCGTTTTCAAACGGATTGGAAGCGGCGGTTTTTGCGATAGTTTTGGTCGGTATGATGGATACGATGACGAGTGGTTCTGGTAGTGGCAATAATAGTAGTGGTAGTGGTAAAGATAAAGCAAGAGAAGGGTTGAGAGAGGATGCGATGTTGATTCTGAGAGGCGCTTTAATTGCCTTGGGAATCTTTATACGGTTTACGACTGCGATTTTCGTCGCGCCTTTGATGATGTTTGAATCCTTGAGATTTTTGCAAACATCAAAGCTGATGATGGAGTTTTTGAGACGGAGTTCGATCGTGGTGGTATCATTTGCGGTAGTCGCATCTGCGATCGCGAAATCGGACGCGAAATACTACGAGCGGAAGGGAGAGGAGTTTTATTTCGCTCCGTGGCACGCATTGGCGTATAACATGAAATTTGCAGCCGAACATCATGGCAAGCACTTTAGATTTACACATTTACTTTTTAATGGATTCATCATGTTTGGACCGGCGTACGCGTTGTGTTTATGGAAAATGATGAAGGAAAGCGTGTTCTGGAGAAGAAATACAGAAGAGAATGGTTCGGAGACGGGTAAAAGTATGCGAACAATCGTGTATTCCGTGTTCGTGTCGATCGCCGTTTTGTCGATTTCTTCGCACCAAGAGGCGAGATTTTTACTTCCAGCGATTCTTCCCGTGCTTTCAATCGCGAGCTATGAACTCGCTAGATTGTACGATGCAGAAATTCCTGTCGCGGTTAAAGATAAGGACACGAATAAAACGACCGGTGGCGTGCGCGTGAAATTCTCCCTTTTCTGGCTCATTTGGTTGGCGTTTAACGCGTCGATAACCATTTTTTATGGTTTCGCGCACCAAGCTCGAATATCGTCGGCGGTTTTAGATCTTTCTGACTTTGCCGCTGATCCCGATGGAGTAGGATTTGGGAATTATAGCTCTAAAGCGTTGGTTACGTTTTGGCGCACGTACCCTCCACCAAACGCTCTGCTCGGTAAAGACGGGATGAAAATAGTCGCCATCAAAGAAAACGATCAAGAAAGCGCGAAACGTTTCGCTGAATCAATGAAAGTCATCGATGAAAGGAACAAGGTTACACAAGAGTACGATTGCTATTACGTCGTTGCGCCGGAAACGAGCATCCAATCCTTAAAAGACGCTTTTGGAGAGGAAGCGTTCATGACAATGAAAAAACAATATCTTGGTCACTTCAACTCGGAGGAACTCACTCGCGAAATTTTGAAACAACGAGGCGTGCCACTCTCGCTCGATGCGTATACGTTATCGGTGTACGAAATAGAAGTTTTGGTTGATAGTAGTTAATGCAGAAGAATGATATATTTTTTATTATTGTGATGAGAAGTGTAATTTTTTATGTATTCTTATTAATGCGAACTCCATTGGATCTTTGAAATGTCAATCCCTTCTTGCACCATTTCGTACAACGGACTCATCTCTCTTAACTTCTCCACCACTTCTGTAGTCAACTCCACCGCGCGGTCCACCTCTTCCTCCGTCGTAAATCTCCCGATTCCGTATCGAATGCTCGTGTGAGCCATATCTTCCTCCACACCCAACGCTCTCAAGACGTAACTCGGTTCCAAACTTGCACTCGTACACGCCGACCCAGACGAAACCGCGCAATCCTTCAAGCCCATCAACAACGATTCGCCTTCAACGTACGCAAAGGACACATTCAAGTTACCCGGGTACCTTTGCTCTTCGTCCCCGTTCACGACTAAATGCGGAATGCGTTCTTTCAACCCTTCCAACAATCGTTTCGACAGCCTTTTGACATGTTTGTGATCGTATTCCATTTCCTCTTTAGCAACTTTACAGGCTTCGCCTAACCCAACCAACAACGGGGTCGGTAATGTCCCACTTCTCAAACCTCTTTCTTGGCCGCCACCATTGATGATTGGTTCCATTCTTACCCTCGGTCGTCTTCGAACGTAAATCGCGCCGACGCCTTTCGGGCCGTAAATTTTATGTCCAGAAATTGACATGCAATCAATTTTCATTTCATCCACGTTCAAGGGAATCTTTCCAACCGCTTGTGCAGCATCAGTGTGAAAAAATACCTTATTCGCGCGACAAATTTCCCCGATTTCCTTCAGCGGTTGCACAACGCCAATTTCGTTATTCACCGCCATCACCGATACCAAACATGTCTCCCCAGGCCGAATGGCTTTCTTCAACTCCTCCAAATCAATCAACCCGTTCGTTTTCACTGGTAAATACGTAATATCAAACCCGTTTTGTTGCAAATGCCTGCACGAATCCAAGACGCACTTGTGTTCCGTTTGCGTCGTAATCACGTGCGTCTTCCCGCCCGATTTATAAAAGTTTGCGATGCCTTTAATTGCCATATTATTCGACTCCGTCGCCCCGCTGGTAAAAATGATCTCTTTTTCTGTCGCTCCGATCACGCTGGCCACGTTCTTCCTCGCCTCCTCGTTCGCGGTTTCCGCCTCCCATCCAAAATAATGCGTCCGCGAGTGCGGGTTCCCGTACGAGCTCACGAAATACGGCAGCATCGCGTCTAAAACTCTCGGATCGACCGGCGTGGTCGCTTGCATGTCCAAATACATCGGTCGGCCGCGTAGCTTGATGCCTTTCATGTCAATTTCGTCCGAATTTTCACCCGCGCGTTCATTCGCGCTCCTCGCCGTGCTGAAACGCGTCGAAGCCTTCGCACTGCGACACGTCGACGACGCGACCTTCCCCAAAGACGTAGTCGGGGAACCGAATTGGTGGTGGTCCACAAAACAAGACCTCGGCGAGCACGACGTCTCCATCGAAGACAGCGCGCGTCTCGCGACCGACAGCGAAGACGAACAACCGCGACGAAACATCATCGTCGTTTCGATTTTGTAACGAGCAAAAAAATGAGTGGGGTCGCGCGCGTATAGTAGTATGTGGTACTTTTACTTTCTGTATAAATTTTTATTATGAGTATAAACTGTGTCTCTCTCGTGTGACTTTTTTGTTTTTATAAAAATGAACAAAAAAACAAACTTTTTCTACATTCTCTCTCTCACAGAGTGCATGCGCGCGTGCGTACCCCGCGCGGCGGCCGCAGAAGAAAGCTCGACGAGGACGAGGAGAAGAAGAAGAAGAAGAAGTCGGCTGCTTTTTCCTCCCGTTCGCCGCTTCGAAACGACGCCGAATACGAGAGGTCCTCCCGGTGGAGAGAAGAAGAAGGCGACCAAAATTCATTCGGTGGTCTGCTGGTCTCGTCGTCATCATCATCGGTTGACGTCAGAAAGCGACTTTGAGGTGACATCATCATCCAAACGCGTCGCTTTGTCGGTCGGGGCTCGAGCGAAACCGTTTTCGTCGTCGAAAGACGACGACGACGACGACATGAAAGAAACGCGCGGCGGGGGGACGAATAGGGGGATTGGAATCGATTACGGTCGCGTCGGCGTCGCTTTCGCCTTCCCGGCGCTGGCGGGGATGCTGTTTGGCGTAGATATTGGTCTGTCTTCGGGAGCTTTGGAGAGCATAAAAACATCCGCGTCGGATTTCTTTTCCTTGAACGCCTCGCAATCTGGACAGGTCGTTTCCGCGTCTTTGTTTGGCGCGTTGACGGCGTCCGCTATTGCCGCCGCCGGCACCGGCGAAAAGCTGGGATCGAGGAAAGAAATAGCGCTCGCGGGACTGTTGTACTTAATCGGCGGCACGATGGAAGCGAACGCGCGTTCGGTCGATTTTTTAATCGCTGCGAAAGCAATTTATGGGTTAGGGATTGGGTTTGCCATGCATGGCGCCCCAGTGTACATCGCGGAAACCGCGCCGAGTTCTTTGAGAGGAACTTTGATTTCTTTGAAAGAAGCGGCTATCGTGTTTGGGATTTTGTGCGGGTATTTTTGCGCGAGCCAGTATGTTGGGGAAGATGGAGGATGGAGGACAATGTTTTTGACGTCTGTACCGCTCGCGGTGGTGACATTAGTCGGTGCCGGGTTCATCTTACCCGATTCACCCAGATGGTTGGCGTCGAAAAATATGGACTCTTTTCCGGCATTGAAAAAATTACGAGGGCCGAACGTGAGCGAGGTGGAATTGATGAACGAATTAGACGAGATTAACATGTTTGCAGATGTGAGAAGGAAAGAGGAGATGGGGAAACCAAGATCTCCGTTCGCTATTTTAGATAAAAAATACGCAAAAGCTTTATACGTTGGCTTATCGGTGGTGTTATTTCAGCAGTTCACTGGGCAGCCATCGGTGTTGTATTACGCGACGCAAACGTTCGAAGCGGCTGGGTGGTCAACACAAGGCGCGTCCAATATTGCTGTCGTAGTTGGAGTGTTCAAACTGATCATGACTGGTATAGCCGTGTGGAAAGTAGATAGTTTAGGCCGACGTCCGTTGTTGCTTGGCGGAGTGAGTGCGATTACGTTATCGCTGATAGTTCTGGCGTTGGCGTCGCCGGATTTTGCAGGATCGGGCGTCGAGGTGGCGACACTTTCGGAAACGCAAGCGCGCTTTTCTGTGGCTGCTATTTTTTTATACGTTGGCGCGTATCAAGTGAGTTTTGGTCCAATCGCGTGGTTGTTAGTCGGGGAAGTGTTCCCGACCAAAGTCCGTTCGCAAGCGGTTGGCATCGCGACGCTTTTGAACTTTGGGTCAAACTTTATCGTTAGCTTGAACTTGCCGTACGCAATTGAGCAAATTGGTATCAAGTCTACGTATTTCGGGTTCGCGTCGATTGGCATTTTGAGCGTCGCTTCAATATATGTCAGCGTCGTGGAAACGAAAGGTAAAACGTTAGAGGAGATTGAAGACGCGTATACCATCACCGAGACGAAAATCGACGACCGAGGAGATTGATTGATTGATTTTAATACCATAACACAGCTGTATTTTACTTCACGCGAAATCGCTCAATCCAACCACTAATGGATCGTCAAACGATATTAAGCTATTTGCTTTAGAAATCTCAACCAAGTCTCGATCGGCTTCCGATATCCCGCACGTTTCGCCGGCGAACAACTCCGCCGTTTCACCCTTCGCTTGTACTCCCGCTGGAAGAACCGCGTATGCGATCGATGGCGAATCGCATTCGACTCTTCTTAAAACGTTGGTCATGTTTTTAATAATCCGGCACTCCCCAGCTCTAAGCGTAATGGACAGTTGTGGTCCGAAAATTTTTGCATTTTTCTTTGCTTTCGGCTTGTACCAGCCGCTAAAACACGACGGATCGGATGTCGGAAATTCAGAAGAAGGATTTTCTTCTTGCACACTTCTTTTACTCGCAATGCGAACTTGAGCGGCGTTGTCGATGTTCGATGGATCGATGGAGGATAAAAAGTTCGTAAACATGTTGTCTAAATCTTTCTCTAGCGATTCTAACGTAAATGTCGTGGTTGCCGTGTCGTTCGCGTTCAGAGTTTGGGATGCTTTCCCCGCGTTTTTTTCTTCTTCTTCCAAGATCTCTTGGATGCGAGGATCGGAATGTGCAACCATTTTCATGAGATACTCGCTGCCGTCTTGGAGCAAACGCACAAGTTCCGTTACGATTTCTGAGTTCCTGGAGGCTGGGTCGGTTGCAGCGTTCGCATTGAACGGTGACACGACGAGCGTTAGGAATATAGAGACGATGAAAGAAAGCAGGAATCGTCGAAGCATTTGATTAATTTTATTCTGATGAAAAAAGGAGCCGTTTTTTTTACTCTTTCTCGTGCAATTTGTCACTTCAAGCAAATATTCGCGTTCTACGTTCTAATGCACTGCCGCCTACCATCTCTCTCGTTGCCGATGCTGTTGCTGTTGCCGATTTGTCGTAGAATGAGGACAATCTACAGATTTATGGCCGAAACCATTGCAGTTGAAACATTTCAATCCTCCTACTCCTCCTACTCCCGCTCCGCCGCCAGAGCCGTTGTATTTCATCAACGGACAATCTCTCTGGAAATGACCAACTTTCCCGCACTTTTTACACGGCCTCGCTTGAGGATTTAATGGGTGCGCTAAAATAGTCGGGCCAAAAAGAAAAGTTGATTTTCTTCCGTTCTTTATCTGGAAATTTGGCCAATTCGCATACTCTGCTTTGAGTCGATTCATCGCCTCTTGCAGTTTTTCGGCAGCTGGATTCGGTGGTAAGGGAGGCGGCGCCGTGGTGGATTGAAAACCGGAAACAACTGCTGGCATTGGGGTGGCAGTACTTTGCTTGGGTATCAAAAAGCCGGTGCCTCCAGCTGAAGAAGCCATTGGTGTTGATTTTTGTCCAATGAGAGGTCGTTTGTATTGCGGAGTTTTCGTCTCCGAAGCGACAGCGGCGGCGTAATTCTCCACAGCAAGAGCAGATTTCTCATTCTTCTCTTGCTTTTGCCCCATTTGCTCCTCTTCCTCTTGTTCTTTTCGCAGTCTCTTTTTTGTGGTTTGTTCTTGCTTTTTCTTCTGTTCTTCCGGGACGATGAAGTCAATCACTTCGATGCCTTTCTTTTTCTTCGGTGGGACATTAGCGATAGTGGTGGTAGTGGTAGGTCCTGCAGCCAATGGTTCCGGAGTGGGCTCTGTCCGTACGACTTTTTCTTCTTCTTCTTCTTCTTCTTCTTTGACTCGTGCTCCTTTCTTCTTCGCCGGCGTTGGCGACTTCTGCTTTTTCTGTGTCGACGGGGCCTTGTAATCCGCCGCCCCCGCCGCTAGCGTTTTCTTCTTTGCACTCTTCTTCGCGTCACCATTTTCTTCAAATAACGCTGCGACGCTATCCATCACTCTTTTTCTCTCGCTCGCGATTGTTTTCTCGTCCCTAGTAAACGTGCTCAAACATGTCACTTTCTTTGTCCTGAAAATCTTCGCCTCCAATTCCGTCCCTTTCTTTCCAGTCGCCCCTGCGTTCATAAACTTCATCGTCGCCACTCTCGTTTCAAACACGTTATCTTCCAACGACTTTTTCTTTGGCGGTTGCACCAAATGGTGTCTCGCATTCATCACTTCGACGACGTCACTGATATCAATCCACCCGGAATCGTCCTCGGTAACGAATACTTCGTACTCGTTCGCCTCTTTGTCCGACATCCTTTTGATTTCGCTCGGTTTTAAGCCTTGCTTTGGACAAACGTCGATGAATTTCCCGACCCATTCGTTCCTACACTCGTTTCGAGTGATAATTCTCACCCCTCTGAACGTTCCTTTCTTCTCATCAATCTGGTCTACTCTTATCAATCGATTCTTCTCCTTCACTCTAACGCACGCGCCTACGCTCACCATCACCGCGCCAGCTTCTGCGACTGGTCCACCTTCCTCCTCTCGATACGCCTCCTTAAACTTTATCGTCGTCAACACGAACGCTACTCTCCCAGTCGTCGCGCCTGCTTTCACCATCTTCGTCTCGAACAGTTCATTCATCGTCGGCCAACGCCAACTTCCGTCCGTCGATAACGTCTCGTACACTTCGTCTGGAATGGTATCATCGCCGCCGTTCTTTTTTGTCGTCGTCGTCTTAGTAATACCAGTCGTCTCGTTATTATTGTCCTCGTCGTCGTCATCTTCCTCGTCGCTTTCGTCGTTTTCGTCGCTTTCGATTCGTTTCCCTTCCTGTTTCATCCATTCCTTTTCCATGTCCGATTCGTTTTTTATCTTCAGCTCTTTCGTCAGCAGCACTCTCATCATCTTCTCCGTCCATCTCGTCGCTTTCGGTACCAGTCGAGTATCTTTTTTCAGCTTTGGAAAGTCGATGATGCCTAACTGCTTGTCGAACTCGTAAAAGACCAGCGCGAGATTCTTGGCCGGTTTCGCCGAGATTATCGTCCCGACGTACCACCGCCTCGTGCCCCCGGTCCCGTATTCGACTTCGATGCGCGTCCCGACAAAACCACCGGGGTTGTTTTGGTCGTCGTTTTGGTCGTCCTCTTCTTCTTCTCTTCTTCTTCTTCCAGACGCCGCCGTTGGTGGTGGTTCCGGCGTTTTCTTCTTCTTCGTTGGTCGTCCGGGACCTTTCTTCTTCGTCGTCTTCTTCGGCGGCATGATGATGAGCGCGGTAGTAGTGCGGTCTTTGAAATCGAAAAAAAAAAGCTTCCTCCTCCTCCTCCTCCTCGTGTCGCTCGAAAGAGAGAGAGAGTCACTACTCAAAGCCGTTCGCTTTGCCGTCGTTCGGCTTTCGACGACGACGACAAAAAAAAAGCTGCGCGCGTCTTTCCTACGACTCAAATGTGAAGAGGAATTGGAAATTCGTTGGATATATTTCACCGTTGTTTTTTGTTGTGTCTTCTTCAGAAGAGAAAGAGAGAGAGAGAGAGCGTGCCCATGATGAAGAAGCGGGTCGAACGCATCATCGCGCGGAGTCTCGTCGTCCCTCGGTGGTGCCAACAACGCGGGGAAGCTTTGCTTTTTTTTGACCAACAACGCCCTCTCGTCAAAGCGCGCACTGCTTTAAATGGTGTTGTGAAAGAAGGGACTGTGACGAGACCGACCTCGACGACGACGACGACGACGCGAAACAAAACGCCACTCTCCTCCTTCCACCTGTTCGACCAAGGGGAGGACGAGAACGAGAATAACGAGGAAGAGGAAAGGAACGGCACGAAAAACAACAACACCGTCTTTCGCATCGACGCGCACACCGACGAGTGGTTCGAAATCGATCGGGAGGAACTTCGGTCCTCCATTTTCGTGCACAAAAACTTCCGAGCGCTGTGGAAACCGAAGGGAGCGTCCGACGTGTCCGTGGACTCCCTGATCTATCTGAAACTTTTAGATGAGATTCCAGACGTTATTTTATTCGGCACGGGGAAACAGACGAAACAAATCCCAGAAGATAGCGTACGATGGGCGAGGGAAATGGGGATGGCGGTGGAAGTCATGGATACCGCGAACTGCGTGGCGACGTTTAACGTGTTAGTAGAAGAAGGGAGGAACGTGGCGTGTGGGATATTGAGAGAGAATAGTGATGACGATGTTGAGTGACGACATGGTCACTCCGCGCGAGTTTAGCGGGAATGAGAGAATCCACGGGTGACGACGCAACGACGAGACAAGAGAGCGTCGATCCCGCGGCGGCGCGTATACGCGTAGAATACAGTTATAGTTTCGTGTAATACCACATAGATAAGTAGATCATCATCGTCAAAGCTTACGCACAGTTTTCTCTCTCTCTCTCTCTTTCTCTTCTGTTTGTGTTTGAAGTAAGCGAGAGCGTCAGTGACACGAGAGACATAAAAGAAGAAGAAGAAGAAGAAGAAGAAGAAGGAGACGCGAAGCGCGTCGCCAACACCAAAAATGTCGCTCCGAGGCACAAACTAGAATCCGACGGGTTAATTCTTTTCGAGATCAGTTCGTTTTGAAGGAGAAAGGCTCTCGAGTGTTTCCGAGAGGTGTCCTAATACAGTAATAATCCATCGTTCGTGTTGGCATGTTGGAAACCATCGCTTCCACGGCAAAGGAAGGTCCGGGGGTAGTCCGCCAAAAGACGACAAAAAAAAAAGCGAAGTGGCGGCTTTGGAGACATTTTTAAGCAGTATCACACTTAAAGAGACTTTACGAAAAGACCTTCGACGAGACCACCACCACAGAGAGAAAGAGAGAGAGAGAGAGAGAGAGAGAGAAGACGAGAGTCTCACGCGCGACGAGACCGAATACTACTCACATAGCGAGAAGAAGAAGAAGAAAAAAGAAGACGCTCGTCTCCCCGCACTTACTTTACTTCAACACCCCGCAACAAAAGGAAGGTGGTGGTGTCTCTTTTTTTTCTGCGTCATCATCATCATCCAAAATAACACCGACCTTTTTCTTTTTTTTGGACTTTGGAGAGAGAGAGAGAAAATGTGTCCAAAAAGTCGTCTCAAGTTTAGTTAGGGTTTAATACCCTAAACTGTAAAAAAAAGGGGGCGAAAATTGGTGAAAATGCAATATATACTGGGCCGCGCTTTCTATATCTCATCGTCAGAGACGACACACGCGAGCGCGCGCGCGCCACGGGACCACCAAAACCAACACCAACACCAACACCAACGATGATGTCGTCGTCGTCGTCGCCGTCGCCCAAAAGAGAAGAAGAAGAAGAAACGCAGACTTTGCTCGGAGGAGGACGCGGCCGGGGGTCTTCTTCGTTGACAATCATCGGTGGGACATCGTCGTCGTCGTCGAGATGGCGCGCGGTCGGCGCCGCGGTGTGCGCGACCGCCGTGGTCGCTTTGGCCGTCGCGAACACCACCACCGCGACGACCAAAGCTGGCGGCGGGTCTGGCGTAAAAACCCCTTTGGCCCTCGCAGAGCTCGGAAACGAAGGCGGCGTCTTCGGAGGATTTCTACGAATGCGGATGGATCCGCAACCTCCTCTTCTGTCGTCGCGTCGCACCAAAACGAAGACGCTGTCGTCGAAGGTGGAGGAATCGGACGAGAACGACGACGACGACGAGAAGAAGAAGAAAATGCCAACAACAACAACAACAACAAAAGAGGACGAAAAGAAAGACACGACTGGGTCCATCTTCGAATCCGCGAAATCCATGTTCACGTCGTTCGTGCACTCGACACCGGTCGAAGCGGTCGAGGAGAAAGGCGAAGAGTTGGAGGAAGACGCGGAGGAGAAAGCGGCGGAGGCGTTGACGTTAGATTTTGAGGGGAAACGTCGTCGCCATCGTTCGAGCAAAAAGATGACCGCGAAGAAGGAGAAGGAGGAGGAAGAATTAGCGGAGGAAGAGGCGAACGAGGAGATGAAGAAGGAAGAGCCACCTTTGGAAGCGCCCTCTTCTTCACGATCGTCGTCGTCAGAAAAGAAGACCAAACGAAGTGCTGTTCAGCGCGAGGAGAAAAAGGAAGAAGTGCCGGAAGAGGAAGTTAAAGAAGACGCGTCCATCTCTTTGTCTTCTTCTTCTTCTTCTTCTAAACACCACCATCATCGCGCTTCGAAAAAGAGGACGGATTCTGCTGAGGAGAGCGTTGCCATCGCTCCCGCCGAAAACGACAAAGAAGAAGAACGAGTGAAGGAGAAGGGAGAAGTCGCGGTGCCGCCAAATCCGCCGGCGACTACAAAGAAGCACTCCTCCTCCAAGTCGTCCAAAAAGCATACAAAAGAAGAACTCACGGGCGCGACGACGATGGTGGAATACGAGACGAAAGATGACGAAGCAACGAAAGAAGTATCTGCAGAGGAACCGAAGGCGATGATGCCGACAAAAACAAAGTCCGAGGTAACGGTCGATGCTGACACAGGCGTGACGACGGTTGAGGAAATCGAAGAAATTGACGACGACGACGAAGACGACGACGACGATAACGATAATGATGATAAGAGTGGTCGCTCGGTCGAGGATATCCAAGTCGAACTTGAGAATGAACTCGACGAAGAAGCGAAGAAATATAAGCCAGACGAGAAACAAGTTGAAGAAATCAAAGCGGCTCGGGCAAAGGCCAAAACGTTTCTCTCGGAATCTCGAAAGTTTTTAAACTCTGTCAGCGTCGATCCAGAAGATGGCGACGATGCGACACGTGGAGAAAAGGACGCGTTTTTGGGCGAAAAAGAAGAAAGATCGAAAAAGAAGAAAATTAAAGACATGAACGCATATTTGGACAACATTTTAAGCGACGACTACGATGGAGGGAAAGACATCGATCCTGAAATGACGCCGGAACAAGACAAGGCTGTCAAAGCTGAAATTGCTTACGCGATGGATGAGACCAAACCGGCAATGACGGATGCACAAAAAGATTTGATGGCGAGTTACCAGCTGATGATGCACGTCGGCAACGCCAATTGAGAAAATCGTACTCGTAAAGGCGCGTTGTATAACTACTATATTTATCTATTTATTTTCTAAATTCTATAACCATTCCTACACTACTTGTGTGTATCAATCGAACGCCGCGTCCTCTTTTGCTCTCTCTTCATCAACCAACTTCTGTTTCTTCTGTTTCCTCGTCTCATCGTCTTCTTCCTCGTCTTCTCCACCTAAATTTTCCTTGCTCGCTTGCTTCTTCAAAGCGGCGCTGAGCGTTTTCGCGTTCTTCTTCTGAAACGCCTTCATCGCCTGATCTGCCTTCTTCGCCTCCGTGTCTTTCGGCTCCTCGCCTTGCTCTTTGGCCATGTTCTCAATGATACTTAAATTCTTCAACAAATCCGGTTCGTTTCGTAAACACTTCGTCACGATGTACTCCTCCAGCTCATTACATCCCATCTCCCTCGCCGCTTTCAAAAACGCCGACAACGCCAACTGCCCGGGAGGAAACAAAAACATCGCATCCGTCAACAGTTGCTTCTTCAAATCCTCCTGGGATTTGTTATAACACTCCCTAATCTTTTCTACGACTAACTCTTTACTATTACTGCTAGCATCACCCCCACCACCTTCATTGTTGTTACTACTGCTCACGCTATGTATCGCATCTGCGCGAAACCCGCGCAGCGGCCGAAACGCGCCAAACGAAATCAACTGAAAATCTACCCCTTGCAAAACTGCCAACTCTGCGTTCAGCACTTTGTTGTAATCGATGTCTTTCACCACCTTGCACAACTGCTCCGCGCTCACGTACGACTCTTGCACTTTACACGCCACGTACACCGAAGCCATCATGACTATTTTCAAATTCGTCAGCATTATCGGATTTGCTAAACAATATCTCTTGAACAAAGTCGTCGCAGAAACCGTCACTTTAACCGGTAAATTAAACGCCGAGCACAGAGACTCTATCTTCGCCTCCAATCGTTTCCGGTAGATTTCTTCGTCTTTCGCGCTCGGAAACGAGAATTCCTTTTCCAATAACGTTTCCTCCTCCCCTTCCTTCTCTTCCTTTTCCTCGGGATTTCTTCCGCGAAGCAGCGCGATCAGCGTTTTCTTTCTCTGCTCTCGCCGTCGTCTCGCCAAGTGTTCCGGACTGGAAAACATCCACGACTTTTTCTGCGTGGACGTTTGGAAGTTCATCTCGTTTTCTTCGTGCTGCTTTTCTTCTTCTGCTGCTTCTGCTTCTGCTTTTTGTGGTGTGCTTTTCTTCTGCTTCTTCTTCTTCTTCTTCTTCTTTGGAAAACACACACCAGTTTTTTTTTTTTGACTCAAAAATTTAGGGACTCAAAAAATCGAAAAGAAGAAGAAGAACACAAAAAAGGACACAAAAAAAGACCAAAAAGGAGAAGAAAACCGTTGAAGAAAAGTTGAAAGATTGTGTCTTGGAGTGACACGCGACGCCCACCTTTTAGAGGACGACGACGACGACCAAAACGACTTTGACGGTGGTAAATACCACCACCACCACCCACCATGGCGACGTCGTCGTTTTGGTCGTCCGTCGCGAGACGACGAAGCGCGGCGTCTCTTCTGGTGTCGACGATTCTGCGGCGCGGGAGAGAGGCGACCACGACCACGACCACGACCACTCGTAATGAAATCGTCGGAAGTGGACCGCGGTGGCGTCGACACCGCGCGTACCGCGCAACCCCGAACGATGTCGCGGGGAGCAGATCGAGAAGGGTTCCACGCGATGGCTGGAGAGATGGCGAGAGGCGCGGTGCGATGTTCAATCATCCGTCTTCTTTTCTCAAAAGAGCGGTCGCGTCGTCGCCATCGACCCAAACCGAACAGAACGAACCGACGCCGATGAGAGATTTGAGAGACGAATTTATGAACGCAAACTCGGTGGCGTACTTAGAAGAGATTGAGAGAAGATTTAAAGAGGATGGAGATAAAGGGATGGATCAATCGTGGTCGAACTTATTGAAAAACTTAGATAATGGGATGACTGGGAAAGAGTTGTCGTCGATGTGGGAAGACGCGAAGAACGGGAACGCGCCGGTGGCGAGAGAGAGGAGGGCCGCGTTAAATGGTTCGCCAGTTCCGTCGGAGGGAATTCAAGAATCCATGCGTTTACTTTTGCTGGTTCGTGCGTATCAAATGTCTGGGCACGAAATGGCTACGGTCGACCCGTTAGGGATGGAAAAGAAGAACATAAACGTGGCATTGGATCCAGAGTTGTACGGTTTTACAGAGAAAGATTTAGATCGGGAGTTTTTCTTGGGAACTTGGCGCATGAAAGGTTTCTTGGCGGAAGACCAACCGTATTGGACGTTGAGAGATATTTTGTCTCGATTAAAAGAGACGTATTGCGGCAACATTGGGTACGAGTACATGCACATTATGGATCGCGAGAAGTGTAACTGGTTGCGAGAACAGATTGAGACGCCCACTCAAAAAGGATACAACACGGAACGGAAGAAGATTTTATTTGAAAGATTAGCGCGCGCGGAATTGTTTGAAACGTTTTTATCGAACAAATATACCGCGGCAAAACGGTTCGGGTTGGAAGGGTGCGAAACGTTGATTCCCGGGTTTGAAGAAGCTGTCGATCGAGCGGCGGATTTGGGGGTGAAAAACATCAACATTGGCATGCCGCACAGAGGCCGTTTGAACGTTTTAGCGAACGTCATTAGGAAACCTTTACAAACTATCTTTAACGAGTTTAAGGGAGGGCCGAAACCAACTGGCGAGTTAGGTTTGAGCGGATCACAATATACCGGTTCTGGGGACGTGAAATATCACTTGGGTACATCTGTGGTCTCCAGAAGAGGCACGAACCAAGATAAAAAAGTTCAACTGTCGTTGCTCGCGAACCCGTCGCACTTGGAAGCCGTGAATACGGTAGTTATCGGGAAATGCGCGGCGAGACAGTTTTATTATAAAGACATAGAGAAAGATACAGTCATTCCGGTGCTTTTACACGGTGATGGCGCGTTTTCCGGTCAAGGTATCGTTTACGAGACACTGGATATGTCTCAACTTCCGGAATATCACGTTGGAGGTACCTTACACATTGTCGTGAACAACCAGGTCGCCTTTACGACTGATCCAAAACACTCGAGATCGTCTATGTATTGTACGGACGTAGCCAAGTGCATCGAAGCGCCAGTCTTCCACGTCAACGGTGACGATGTTGAAGCCGTCGCGTGGGCTATGCAACTCGCCTTGGAGTGGCGTCAAAAGTTCAAAGCTGATGCGGTAGTTGATATCGTGTGCTATAGAAAGTTTGGTCATAACGAAATCGACGAGCCGATGTTCACTCAGCCTTTGATGTATAAAGTGATTAAAAAGCACGTCTCGGCGCATCAACAATACGCAGGAAAGTTAATCAAGGAAGGGATCCTAACAGCGGATGAGGTGAAAGCAAAACAAGCGGAGATCTTGAAAGAGTTGGAAACAGAGTTTGAACTATCTAAAAACTACGTTCCAAAGTTTCGTGATTGGGTGTCATCGCATTGGTCAGGCTTTAAATCGCCCGATCAATTCGCGTCCATTCGCAACACCGGCGTCGATCCGAAAATCTTGAAAGAAGTTGGCGCGAAAATTACCGAAATTCCAGAAACGTTTGCGCCGCACAAAATCGTCAAGCGCGTGTACGATGCCAGGAGGAAAATGTTTGAAACCGGGGAGAATATCGATTGGGCTGCGGCGGAAATGCTCGCGTTTGGTACTCTGCTCAACGAAGGCAACCACGTGCGCTTATCCGGCCAAGATGTCGAAAGAGGTACGTTTTCGCACCGACACGCGGTCATTAAAGACCAAAATACCGGCGAGCGGTTTATGCCTTTGCGTAACTTATACAGCGACAAAATGGACGAAAAAGGCACGAAATATTTTACCATATGTAACTCGTCCTTGTCGGAATTCGGCGTCCTTGGTTTTGAGCTCGGATATTCTTTGGACAATCCAAACTCTCTGGTCATTTGGGAAGCACAGTTTGGCGATTTCGCCAACTCCGCGCAAGTCATTATCGATCAGTTCATCTCTTCTGGGGAATCGAAATGGCTGCGGCAAACTGGTTTAACGTTGCTTCTTCCACACGGCTACGACGGTCAAGGTCCGGAACACTCTTCCGCTCGATTGGAACGATTCTTACAAATGTCCGACGAAGATCCTCGCACCGTTCCGGACATGTCCCAATCCAAACGTTTAGCCATTCAAGGCACAAACTGGCAAATCTGTAACGTCACCACCCCGGCCAACTATTTCCATCTCCTCCGTCGCCAAATCCACCGTGATTACCGCAAGCCTTTGATTCTCATGTCACCGAAGAACTTGTTGCGTCATCCCAAATGCGTCTCGCCTTTGACAGAATTCGACGACTTTGATTCCCTCACTGACGCCCAAGGGACACGATTTAAACGTTTGATCATGGACAAAACAGCTAAAGTCCGCGGTTTAACCAACATTCCAGTCGAAGACCATGTAAAACGTCTCGTCTTTTGCTCGGGTAAAGTTTACTACGAATTAGACGCCGAACGGGAAGCGTTGAAAGCGGAAGACACCATTAAAATTTGCCGTGTCGAACAGTTAGCCCCGTTTCCATGGGATTTAGTTGAGCGCGAATTAAAACGCTATCCAAAAGCTGAAGTTGTCTGGTGTCAGGAGGAACCATTAAATATGGGCGCGTACACCCACGTCGACCAACGCATACGCACTCTGTTCAAGCACCTCGGCAAAGAAGGCGAGTTGAAATACGCCGGGCGAAACCAAGCTGCCAGTCCTTCCACCGGGTATGGGTCCGTCCACGCGCAAGAGCAAATTAAATTAATCAAAGACGCACTGGTTTTATAACGCGAAACTGTCTTTCAGTATTGCTCACAGACACACACACACACACACACACACACACACACAAAAGAGAGAGAGAGAGAAAGAGAGAGAAAGAGAGAGAGAGAGAGTTGAAAAAGGGTCAACACGACACCTTTTTGTTGTTTGTACGACTTTTTGAAATGTTTGCAAGTTGGTTAAAATATTTACGTTTCCCCCGTAAGAAGAGAAAACAGAGCCTCCTCCTCGTTCGTTCGTGTTGAAACTCCTCGTCGTCGTCGTCTCCAAATATTATTGCACCAAAGCTTTGCCTCCCAAAAATAATAATTACAAAAAAACTGGTCGATGCTCGACCTCCTTTTAATAAAGACGTCACCCCCCACTGCCCAAAAAAGAAAACACTTTGACGTCGTAGTATTGGATATTGGATAACCCGCAAGGGAAGAGAATCGTCAAAAAAACTCGCGTCTCGCTTCCAGCGTAAAAAGTGTCGTCTCTCCCGTAGCACCACGCGCCGCGCTTGCACAACAAGGTAGTAGTATGAGCGCTCCTCTCGTCGCGCGAGCGATGAAACCGTCCGCGTGTTCGTGTTCTCGACGTTCCGCGACGAACGCTTTGGTGCGGAAGCAATCGAATCCGTCGACGACGACGATGGTCTCCAGACACCAAAGAAAGATTATTTCCGTGCGCACGAACGCGGTTTTGCTCCCGATGATGACGCCCGTAGCGATTGGTTCGATAGACACCGATAGAATCGCGAATGCGTACGAGTCGTCTTCCTCGCTTAATCGAACGCATCAAATAGAGGTGCAAAGAGTGTTTGAAGTCGCAGACGCCGCAGAGATGACGATGGAACAAGCGCCGGCGATGGAAGCGCCGGCCCCGGCGATGGAAGCGCCGGCCCCGGCGGTGGAAGCGCCAGCAATGGAAATGGGAATGAAAGCGCAAGACGTGCCGGCGGTGGAAACCGCGGAACCAGAGATGACGGTGGAACAAGCGCCGACGGTGGAAGCCGCGAAACCAGCGAAGGGGAAGAGACCCGCCTTGCAAAAAGGAGGGTGGCTTGGACCAATCACGGACGGCTTAGAATGGACTTTAGAATGCATCGATGGCCTTTTAGCACCCATCACGGGGACGAATTCATACGGCTATTCTATTCTCGTGTTAACTTTATTGGTGAAATTTGTCACGTTTCCGTTAACGAAGAAACAGATTGAAGGTTCGGTGAACATGCAAGCGTTACAACCAAAAGTGAAAGAGTTACAAGCGATGTACGCAAACGACCCGGAGAAGTTACAGATGGAAACGGCGAGACTATATAAGGAGGCGAACTTTAACCCGTTGGCGGGATGTTTGCCGACCTTCGCGACGTTGCCGGTGTTTATTGGTCTGTATCGAGCGCTATCCAATGCCTCGGTGGAGGGGTTGTTGAAAGATGGGTTTTATTGGATCCCAAGTTTAGGTGGACCGGCAACGATTGAAATGCGAAACGACGGCAATGGATTTTCGTGGTTGTTCCCTCTCGTGGACGGCGCGCCGCCGATTGGTTGGCACGACGCATTGTCTTACATGGTCTTGCCGGTTTTGTTGGTCATTTCTCAAACGATATCTCAAAAGATCATGCAACCTGACTCGGCGAAATCGACGGATCCATCGCAGCAACAATCGCAAGCTATTTTGAAATTTTTGCCGTTTATGATTGGCTACTTCTCCTTGAATGTGCCGGCTGGGTTGACGTTGTATTGGTTCTTTAACAACATCATCACGACCACGCAGACGGTGTATTTGCGAAAGACTACGAAACCACTCGTCAACGTTGGTGGTAATGGTACGGCTGGTAATGGTGGTGCGGCGTCCTCGCAACCTGTGCGAGTGGATTACGTTCCGAAAAGAGAGAGAAGATCGGGCGCAACCATACCAAAAGTAGCGGCTCCGAAAGTTGACGTCTCCAACGCTATTTCTGCGGAGTTTACCGATTTTGACGACGGGCCCGCAAAAGTTAAGAGTGCGTTAGAGAGCGAGTTCGGGGATTTTGAAGATGGACCGGCGAAAGTTCAAGAAGATGATGGGGGTGATAGCCGAGGCAGTCGAAAAGGCAGTCGAAGAGGCAACCGAAAGAAGAAACGCAGGGGGTCCCGATAATTCTTTTCCATCAATATAGTTTCTCTCTTTATGAAAAAAGTGCGCTAGAGTTCAGAATTAGATCGCGTGGCAGTATCGCAATCGCGTCTATATACTGGTACCAAACAAATTTTAATATCCTTTGTAAAAATGAAAAATACAAATAGAGTTTTCATGGCTTCCATTTTTTCTCCTTCTTTCTAGCTGTTGTCGTTGATGTTAATGTTAATGATGTCGACTTCTTTTGCATACCTGGCGGCATGGTTTTGGTACCATCATCATTGTCCTCTTCATCTTCGTTGTTGTCGTCCTCCTGGCTGTTGTTATTCGTATCGTCGCGAACATGGGCTCGATGTGGGAACTTGAATGTTTCTATTTCTTTCTTGGAATAGTTACTTTTATCAAAATTTGTCACGGCTTTGTCGCCTCGATATTTCAAGCTCGCCAAATCATACCCTCGCGCGGCTTCAACTTCGGTTTGATACGTTCCGAGATACACGTACTTGGACCCTTTCACGCGACCAAGCCGCGATTCCCACAAAGGTTTCGCCGTCGTCTTGTTGTTTTTGTCGGTTGTGCTTTTAACATGTTTCGTCACGCCGCGATATTTCGAGACGCCTCGAGTAAATCCGCTGGATTCTCGTCGCAACGCTGCAATGTAACTGGCAAAATCATAGGATTTCATGTTTTCGATATCTTTCGCGTACGTTTTGTAGTCGAAATTCAAGTTGGCTTTCCTCCCCCAGAGCTTGATCGCAGCCTTGTCGTAACTTTTGGCAGCCTCGATCTCTGTCGAATACCCACCCAAATAAACCTGCCTTCCTCTCGTTCTGCCACCAGGCTTTGGCATCACCCGTGCCGAAGAAGAGTCCCACAAATGTGATTCATATTTTCCCGTTAATCTATGTTTTGTTACACCTCGCATTTGAGAACTCCTTGATGGATTCTGAGGTTTCGCGGTTCGATTAGATTTTGGTACAGCATGCAAAGACCGCCTTTTTTTTACCTCTTTCATGGCAACTACAGGTTCTGTCTTCGGTGGAGTTGGTGGCACTAATAACGATGCATCGTTTTTCGATGGAAATTCCGTTTGCTCCGGAATGTTTACAGATACTGTCCCGTCATCGCTCGAGAAAAAATTTCTGCTCGGAATCAACTTGTTGTCATCATCGTCGTCGTCGTCGTCAAAGTTGAGATTAGTTCTACGTTTCGGATTCGCGTGCACATCAGACATGCACAATCCCCACACGTCCATGTCTTTATCTCTCGTCATAAACCTCAATATCCCTTCTTGCTTTTCGTCGTGCATTAACATGTAGTCTAAATCTTGCTCCTCGCCAGGAGACGAAGGCAGATGTTGCTCCTCGTGGTTCATGATCAGCTCGATGCAAGTTTTCAAACGCTTTTTCTTTCGTTTTTCCGGCTCCTCTGAACATGGTGAAAAAGGCGAGTTCACATCTCCATCTCTTCCACGACACGTGTCCTCTTCATCTTCGTCGCTAGAGCTGTTTCTGAGCAACATGTCCAAGTAATGGTCCATGCACGGCGGTAAGGAAAAATTCTCACCGAAAGGAGGAGCGTTTTTCTTCTTCGTATTTTCCTCGAGAGTGAGCATTTCAACGTACGAGCGAAGCGGGTCGCCGTCGTCGTCTTCGCCGCCGCCGCCGCCGCCGTCTCTTTTGTCGTCGTCGATCGCGAAATTGGTGGTGATGGTATCCTCTTCCCCGCTCATGTTTCTACATTCGTCGTTGGAAAAGCTTTCTCTCTCTCTCTCTTTTTCTCGCGCGAGGGCGAGGCGGGGAATATTTTAAAAAAAAATAACGCATTATGTAGTTTCAGTGAAAAACCAAAAATGAAGAGCGTCTCGGATGAAGAAAAAAAATGCTCGCGAGGCTACCTACTTACGTGTGCTCTAATATTATTACACTACTATTATTTGCCTTTATTAGTGTTGCTACTGGTTCGTTTCGACCTGGTAGGGGTCATCGTTTTCGCGTTCACGCCCATCTTTGCGTTCGAGGCTCTTTTGCTAGCCGCCAGGATGGTTTTGCTTACTTTCGTCGTCGTTTTGGAATTTTTTGCCGCCGAGGTGGCGCTCACGGCTTTTTTCTTCGTCGAGTGGGACGTGTCGCGCGAATGCATCCAAGTTGCCACAGGGCACGGTTTCTTGCTGTTCTTCTCTCGACATTTGGACTGACCGTAATACCATCCTTTGCCGTCGACGGAGGCAAATGGTGGGACTTTTTGTAATCGAGCGCTCATGACTTCAAACGCGAGTCGGCCCAGGTTGGAGGTAAACGTGCCGATAAAGGCATCACCGCTAGCTAAGAGTTCGACATCTGTAGCAGTTTCAGTACCGACGCGACCTGGATCGCCGTCCCCAGCTCCCAGTCGTCGCTCGATAAATCCTACTTTGAAATGCTCCGATTCACGTCGCGCTTTGACCATGCCTTTGGAGTATTTGACTCTGTTCTTCTCCCAAGTTTTCAAAGAGTACCATTTGCGGTCGACTGGGGCGAACAAAAGACTATAACCATTTTTTTGGGCATCTTTGCGCGCTTCTTTCACCATGCTATCGTCGTCGGTAGCCAAGAACACGAAATTAAAAACGTCATCCCCGTAGGCGTTTCGTAGGCGTTGAATCTCTTTCGCGTACCTTCCAAAATTTGCACATGAGCCGTATTTCTTCACACGTCCTTCCGCCACGCAACTATCGCCTTTACGAACGTGAACAGATATAACTTTATTAGTACCATATGTCTCACCACCCGCATTCGTCGGTGCAGGCCAACCCATCTTCCCCTTCAATTCCATTACTTTCTTTGCAAAATTGGCATTCGGCCTCCAAAGTCTCCCAGCCACCGCCGCGTGGTAATAAAAGAACGATGGCGACGCTCGAATTGGCATTATAATTGCACGATTTTCAGCTTTTTGAAAATCTTTTTGATTCTCATCAACCTTTGTTCTTTTGCATTTTGAGAGTGGTTCTAAATAACATGCCAAACTCTGGTCGCCGCATGTCTTACTACTAAATCCAGGCAGTGAGTGCGACGCAAAATCAAACTGTGTATTCCCACTCTTCACGGCTTGCGCATACTCGTAAATGGCGTAATTTACAATAGCCCCAAATCCAGTCTTCGGCATTTTGTGCGCCACCACTCTCCCGCACCCTTTCGCTTTGTGCGCGTCAAAGATATCCGTCAAATCTGGGAAGATTTTCATGTTCAAGCGTTCAATGGGAGGCGTATACAATGGAACGGCACTCATCGTCACGCATTTCATCGATGGAGACATTAATTTTCCTGGTGGACACAAGAATTCACCTAAACTATTACTAATACCAGTACTGCTCAAATTTTCTTCATCCAATTGACCATCCACACCTATGCCATGACCATCACCTAAGGACCAAGGACTATTGATTTCATAATCAGTCGCAATACCATTATTACTATTACTATTAGTCTCCTCCAAAGTATTATCCTCGTAATCGTCATTCCCATTGGTTTGCTCACCAGTAAATGTATTCCCATCATCTTCGATCCCCTCCAACTCATTTGTTATCAAACTATCATCTCTCTCGATATCTTCCAAAAGATACAATCGCTCATTCTTTGAACTTTGAACGTGCGCTAAAAAGAGCACAAACAGAGCGATACAAACGAACACGAACGGGTAGACTTGAATGCGAGCATGCGATGAGGTCATGCTATATCTGCTCTCTGTTTTGGATGGAGGTGAACATTTGTTTCGGCTTTACAACAAGTGCCGCTGGAGATGGCGCGAAAGAAATGGATAATTTTTCGAATGAGACACCTTTTTTCTCACTTTTCTTCCTTCATACGGAAAAATCTCTTTCGAGGGCAATTTCAATACGGAAACGCGATGTTGTTAACATGTATCATACGTTAACATGTATCATACACGCAGCATCTCATCTAATACCAGAAGTGGCTATTAACTATATTCTCTCTCTCTCTCTCTTCTCGCTCTCTCACAATCCGTCGAAGAACTTGGCCGCTTTCTTTTTCGCGACATTCTTGTGCAACTCACGACATCCTGGAAGTTGCCGGTTCTTACCTTTGCCCTTTTTCCTCCTTCGTTTCTTCTTTTTGTTCTCCTCTTCGCTATCGCTCTCGTCCATGTCGCTATCTTCTCCGTTGTTTTCTGTATCCATGGCGTCTCCTCCTCCTTCTGCATCTTCTTCGTGTAAGAAGCACACATCCCAAATTTTCACCGTGTGGTCGTGACTGGCGCTCACTAAGGTGTTCAAATCCTCAGTCAATCGCATACGTTCGATGGGATACTCTCCGTGTTCGCCGACTAAACCTAACATTTGGTTTGGAAATATCGTAATCACGCGAATTAACCCGTCTGAACTTCCAGTTAAAACGATATCTTCGCTCACTTTCACCATCGCGTCCACGCTCGAGGGGTGACCGGGAAACCTATCATTTGCATCGATCCAATCCCCGTAATTCCAAATGTTCAAGTTCCCACCTTGAGATCCGGCGACAACTTTTGTCCCATTCTTCACCACGCAACACGACAACAACTCGTCCTCCATGTTATCGCTCTGCCCAAGCACCTTCATCGTGTGCAAATCGAGACATGCTAACGTTCCATCACCCGAGGTTACCATCAACGCATTTCGCTCGTTTGTCGTCTCGTGGTACATCTCCGAAACAAAATCTACAAATATTTCGTCTTTTTTGAACGAATGCACGCATCGCTCTTCTCGTATGTCCCAAATTTTCACCACGCCTTCGTCGCATCCCGTCGCTATAACATTCGCATTGTCCAAAACCGTCAGTCTCGTTATCGCTTGCTCGTGAGCCTCTGCAATT
>JACLAA010003953.1_pt1 | contig 27280 bp, 23 predicted proteins | sample 8027891 | NCBI WGS metagenome assembly JACLAA01 (sample SAMN15724900, study PRJNA655200) | protist metagenome | isolation source: fluorescence activated cell sorting (FACS) single amplified genomes of... | place: Spain: Blaines Bay Microbial Observatory, Mediterranean Sea | collected 2016-01-19 | reverse complement strand
TAGTTGTTTTCGCCACGATGGCGCGCTCGTCGATGGCGCGGAGCAAGTTCGATGCTAGTGTGTCGATGCGCTAGGTTCGTCGAGGGCAAGTCGCAACCCGACCGCTGGGCTCACAAAATAAACCCGGTTTGAGCCCATTTCGGCCATTTGCCAAAAATTCGGCGTGCGCCAAACGTAGGGCGCGACGCTTGTCTGTGGCGATCGGTCTGTCCTACGCCACCCTTCGTTTCCCCAAGTCCGTCGATTTCTTCGCCGCGCCGGCGCCTCGGGCCTTCTCCTTTGGACCGGGGGCCGGGCGCGGGGCGGAGCGATCGCCCCTATCTCGGTTTTCTCGGAGGTGCCCCGCGCGCCGCGCAGGGCCGGGGCCATTGCGCTGGAAAACCCGTTTAAGAAGTGAATTGTTTTAGGGTTTTTTAGCTGAGCCAAGCGGTCGGGTTGCAAGTCGACGCAGACGTCGAACGCAAGAGTATCACGAGCTGCTAGGCGGTGGTAACGACCCTATAACGTCGACATTCGTTGCCGCGCATCGCTTAGCGAAGAAGCGCTGGGCCACGCCGAAGCAGTGACACGCTGCAGCTGGAGAGTGCCACTTGACGAGCAGCAAACGGATGGCGCCGGGCCTCGGCCCCTTTGTGCGCATGCTGGCGCAGGCCGCCGTGCCGCTCTTCCGGGCCTTCGCGACGGCCTACCAGCAGGCGCTGCACAACGCGCGGAAAGAGGGCGCGACGGCCGCGAAGGAGGCCCTCAAGCCGAAGCGCGGCGCCATGACGCCCGCCGAGGCGGCCGAGATCCTGCACCTGCCCGAGGGCGGCGCGGCCGACGCGGCGCAGGTCGCCGCGCGCTACGACAAGCTCTACGCGATGAACGACCCATCGAAAGGTGGCTCCTTCTACCTCCAGTCCAAGATCCTCCGCGCGCGGGAGGCGCTCGACGCCGAGATCGCCGGTTCTAGCGCGAAGACCTAACTATTGTTGTCTGACTTGTCCCTCACTGGCACGCCATCGCCGCGGGACGTGGCTACGGGGTTCTTCAACCGTTCTTGTTCCACAGCGTCGCGTCGATGGCGGGAACGTGGCGCCATCGCGCAGACGTGGCTACGGGGGAGCGCGTCGATGGCGTGCAACGTGGATACAATGATCACACATTTACTCCATAAAAAACCGGTGCAGCTTCTTCATCGTCGCGCGCGACGGCTCCGCCCGCGGCCGCGCCTTGACAACGACGTTGAGGAGCCTACATAACCGCTCCTTGCCGCGGCCGCGGTCGAGCGCCACCGTTCCACCCGCGGCGACGGCCGCGCACCGTTCCGCGTCGAGGGCGAGGTCCTCGTCAAAACACGTCGCGAGCACGGCGAGGGCGACGCCCACGCTCCGGTCCCGCCCCTGGGCGCAGTGGACCAGGACCCGGTCGCCCTTCACGAGCCGCGCCGCCACAAATCGCAGCGCCGCGGGCAGTTGCTGCACGAGGCCTACCTTGTCGCGCTTGCCCTCAGCCACGGGCACCTGGAGGTAGCGCGCGTCGCCGGCCATGCCGTCGTACTCGTCCTGGGTCACGTTCACGACGGCGTCGAAGGCGGCCCAGCACTCCGGCGGCCTCCCGGCCCGCCGCGAGCCGACGGCGAGGCCCGGTGCCTGCGCGGGAGTCGCGTCGATGGCGCGGAGGCGGTGTAGTAGACTCTCTCGTGCTGTTGCTCGCGCGAAAAGTAAGCCATCGCCGAGACTGGCGTGGGTCGACGGCGCGTGGAGGCTCCTAAGACGGCCGCGGCGGTCGCAAAAAAACGGACGCCGCATTAACACCACGTAGTCGTAGGGCTCCGCCTCTTCCGGAGACGTAGCCGGCGCCGCGGCAGCCGCCGCCGCGACGGCCGCCTCCACACCATCGTCCGAGGCCTCTTCCAGAATATGCGGGTTCCGCCAGAAGACGTCCGCCGTGAACCCCGGCGGCGCCCAGGCCTCCTCGTCGTCGGCCGCGCCCTGGAGGTGCCCCTCTTCACCCGATGCCGAAGCCGACACGCAGATAATGGAAGTGGCGGCCTCTGGTAATGCAATGGAGGTATCGTCACCATTGACAACCCAGACACAGCGGAGCGGCTTCGCCAGCCTTAAATCGGGCGCGTGCTGCCTCATTAACAAAACGCAGGCGTCCAGGCGCGCTTTTATAGCGGTCGCTTCCGCGTCGGCCACGCACGGCGGCAAGCGGAGCTCTTCATCAGAAAACCCCGCCGCGCGGTTCACGCAGCAGCACCAGATCGGCACCGTCTTCGACAGCGCGTCGGGCAGGGACCGCCCGCGCCGCGTCGCGTCGACCAGGAGGGCGCCGTCATGCGCCACCACGATGCGCAGGAAGTCTAGATTGAGTCGTCTTAATGAAAGCGCCCACTGCCCGCGGTGGCCGTCCGTCGACTTGAAGCGGGCCACGTGCTTTGTATGAGCGTACCAGCAGCCCGCCCGGGCGTTCGCCACGACCGGGAGCGGGACTTTCGAAGCAAGCTCCCGCACGAAGGCCGCGTCTCGGGCGATCGACCGCAGCCGATTCCGCAGCGTGCCGCTCGCACCGAACGCGCGCCGCGCGTGGGCCGCCGGCGACAGCGTGTGGTCGACGTCGTCTCGTTTACTCCTTCGATAAATGCCGTACTGTCGCGCGCACTGCGTGTAGCTCAGCTGCAGCTTCGCCGCGAGCGCGTCCAAGGGGGCGTCGTGGCCGGGCCGCGGCAGCGCGTCGTGGGCGTAGGTTGATGTCCGGAAGAGGGCCCACAGAGCTTGTTTTTGCTCTTGCGTGATCGGTGTGGTTTTTTTTTGGCTTTGCTCTTGGCTGCTCATTGCTGCACTCCTGCCTTAGAGGTGCTCAGCCATGAAAGCTGGCAAAGCGATGGGAACGTTGACAGCAGCGCTGCATTTTTGGTGCGGAGAGTATGTTTTATAGGCAGTCTAGGCCTCACGCAACAAGCGGAAAGGGCGAGGACCTAGCTCATAGACATGCTAGCACTCTGGCTGAGCTTTGCAGCCGATTGCTGCAATAATCGCGTGTCCTGGCTGTGAATTGCAATATTACGTCACTCTGCACACTGTGCGCGGCCACTCCTTGATCGGTGGCATCGCTGCGATTGGCAAAACCGCTCTGACGCATCGAGGCTGCTGAATCACTGTGCAGCACACGCGTAAGCGATGCTCCACACGACGACCCGCCTCACGCGGCGCGCCATCGCCGCGGCGCCGCGGCCAAACAACACGCGGCGCGCCGTCGCCGCCACCCCAAAACAAAACAACGCGATGCGCGGCCCGATCGGCTGGGGCGCGCTCGCCGTGACCGGCGCCGCCGGTTGTGGCTTAGCCTACTACTACGAGGTCGAAAAGACGCGGCGCCAGGAGCAAGCGGCCAAGAAACAGACGACCTACGGTAAGCCGTCCCTCGGAGGCCCCTGGACGTTGGTCGACGCCAAAACGAATAAACCGGTCACGGACGCGTCCTTCCACGGCTCGTATGTGTTGCTCTACTTTGGCTTCTCGCGGTGCCCGGACATCTGCCCGTCCGAATTGTTAAAAGTGCAGAAGGTGCTGCGGTTGTTGGGGGACGAGGCGCCCACACCATTATTTGTGTCGTTGGATCCGCGGCGCGACTCGCTGAGGCAGCTGCGGGTTTATGCGAAGGATTTCGATGAGCGCGTCCGGTTCCTGGTGGGGATCTGTGCATGAATCAAATGCTCGCGGCGCGTCTGCACGCCATCGACGCGACACTGCTCGACGGCGTGGAGGTGCCGGTTCCTCACCGCTCGACGGCCTCGTCTCGTCGACACCCGACTCACTGGTTGATTTATGCACAGGTGGGGACGCCGGCGCAGTGCAAGGCGGCGGCGAAGGCGTACCGCGTCTACAGTTCGATTGGGGCCGTCGACGACGAGGACTCTGATGATTATCTCATCGACCACTCGATCGTGCTGTACCTCGTGGGCCCCGACGGCAAGTTCCTGGACTTCTTCACGCAGGCGACGCCGGCCGAGGCGATCGCCGCGAAGATCCGCGAGCACCGCTCCTCGTAGTAAGTTATATGTTCTGTCTTAGGCCCTCGCGCGCCTAGAGCTCTGATCTAACGTCGCCTAGACGACGAGGATCTTCTGGACCGCCGTGTCCTTCATCGGCGACTCCTCGCCGCCCTCCCAGGCGATGACGCACATGCCGTCCTTGACGCTCTTGACGACGCCGTCGAAGTATTCCGTGCCGGACGCCGAGCGGTAGCCCTTGAACTTCTTGTTCACCTTCTCGCCGACGAGCGACGTCTTCGCCTTCTTGGCCTTCTTCGGCGTCGCCGCGGCGGCGCGCTTCTTGGCGCGGCGCACCGGCGCCTCGGTCACGGGGTCCGGGCAGCCGAAGGGGTCCGTCTTGGCCTTCTTCTTCGTCGGCGTCGTCGCCGCGGGCTTGGCCGCCTTGCCCTTCGTGGGCTTGGCCGCGGGCGACTCCGGCTTCAGGAGCCCGGCCTTGGTCACCTTGTAGTCCTCCTCGTCCATCTTGCCGTCGTCCAGGGCCTTCTTCGCGTCGCGGAGCGCCTTGACGGTCTCGGGCGTCAGCGCGTCGGAGGCCTTGACGGGCTCGGCCTCGACGGTCGCGGGCTCCTCGGGCGCGGGCGGCGGCGCGAGCCGCGCCTGCGTGTCGAGGTGGTGCTGGTAGAAGAGGAGCTTGCGGAGCGGGTGGTTGAGGAGCCAGCCGTTGCCGTGGTCGCGGCCGTGCGTGTTCTCGAACTCGCGCGCGTCCTCGATGATCTGGCCGATGTCCGACCTGTGTGAAGATCGTCGCGTCGATGGCGTGAAGCTCGGAATTTTGATTGGGCGCTGCGTCCAACTGCATCGTCACGGGCTCGTCCTTGCGGAAGATGACGTCGTCGGGCCAGCCGAACGAGGGCGAGTCGTAGTGGACGCCCTCGCCGGACACGAGCTTCGTGACCTGGCGGATGACCTGGCGCCGGTTGTCGTCGGAGATGGGGTGCTCGCCGTCGGGCTCCATCCACCTGTGTGTATATGAACGAATGGCCTCAAAATCGAAAAAGAAACCACCCACGACCTCTTCTGATGGACACGAGTCGCGTCGATGGCGTGGTTTCGTGAAGGACGCCGACGCGTACGCCTCGAAGTCGTCCATGTCGAAGTCGAGGGCCGCGCGCTGCTCCTCGGAGAGCTCGACGAGGCGGTTCTTGCGCGCGCGGCGGCCTCCCGAGCCGCGCGAGCGCTGGCGCGGGCGCTCGTCGTCCGACCACTCGTCGTAGGTCAGGCGCTCGGGCTCGGCCGTCCCGCCCTGCAGGCGCGACGAGCGGCGGCGCTCGCTCTCGGGCACCTTCGGGCGGGGCAGGCGCGGCTTCGGCGGCGCCTTCTTCTTGTTCTGCTTCATGTAGCCGCCGCCGTGAGGGTCGATGCCGATGGACAGCATGAAGGCCTCGTTGCCTGCGTTGTGGGTCGCCGACTCGCCGCGCGCCGTCACGAGGTCGACGCGCTACTCGGGTTGGGGACGCCGCGGCGCACGCTTGATGCGCTCGTCGCGCTCGATCTCGTACTGGGACTTGGGGGCGACGGGGATGTTCGACGGCATGTTGATAGATGAGCGCGGGGCGGTTTTACGGTGAGAAATGCCTGCGCGCGGCCGCACGGGCTGTCGCAATGTCCTATACGGGTCGGCGGGCGCGCGCGGTGCCGGAGTCGCGCCGTTTCCGAGGTTGGCGGCAACAGCCAGACAGTGCTTTGTGCGTGCACGGTGCGCAAATGCGCGGTTTTCGGCGGCGCGGCCAAGTATATGGCTGCGAGGTGCTATCGTTTTGATCTCGCGCGGATTGGTGCGGTTTTCACAGAGATTTGCGGCTCTCAAAAAGCTCTCTCTTTTGCCGCCCCGGAGAGCCCCGCACTTTAAAAACCTGAACCCTCCTCCCGAGCTCTCTTGCCCTCAAAACATCCTCCCAACGAGCAGTGGAGGCGATACGGGCCCCAAGAACCCAATTACGTGCCCATCGCGGTCGCCGCGGTGCCACTACTAGTCTGAAAGAAACAACATTAGGTGAGCAACTCTGCAAGCGACGAGTGTCCTTCGGATCGCGCGACGTCGGCGGCCGTGTTCCCGTCGCCGTCCTTCAGCGACCGGTCCGCGCCGCGGTCCGCGAGCAACGTCGCCAGGGGTATCGACCCCAATAAAGCCGCATAGTGCAAAGGCGTCGAGCCGTCATCATCAGGTTTATTGACGTCCGCGCCGGCGTCGAGGAGCAGCCGCGCGGAGTCCTCCCGCTCCGCGTCGACGGCATGGATCAGCGGCGTCAGGTGATAGTCGTCGACCTCGTTGACAACAAAGTCGCCGAAGGCCTTCAGACTGGCCGCCCCGGCCCTTGCTGCCTCGAAGACGTCTCGGGCCGGCGGCGGCGGCGGCGCGTTGGAGGACTCGTTGATGCCGCACGCGCTCAGGTCGTTTTTTACCTTGGCGAGCTGGTCGTCGGACGCGTCCTCTTCCGGCGCCATGAGCAGGAAGTCCGGCACCTCGCGCGCGACCTCATCCACATAAGCCCGCATGGCACTCAGCTGCTGCGGGTGCTCGTCGTGGGCTGAGCGCCACGCGGCGTCCTTCGCGCGCTCAGATTCCGGCATGTTCTCGTACAGCGTCCTAAAAGAAGGCGAGTCATTGGGCGGCGGCGCACCGTTCGTCGCCACACAGTGCAGCCCGAACAACTTGCGCTGCGCGTCGTCCGAAAGCTTGACGGCTTGCGTGTTCACGTACTCCACGGCCTCGAAGAAGTCGGCGCGCGTCGCCTGCTCCTCGGCGGCGTCCATGCCGCTCGCGTCGGCTGCGGGTGCCGGTGTCTCCGCGGCCGCCGCCTCCTTGGCGCGCCTGAGCACTTCGGGCGGGAGGCTTATCTGGCTTGCCATTTTTTTTCACAATATGCTACGAGCTTTTTTTTTATTGCCGAGCTAGAATTGCTTGGCGCAATATGCTGCGAGCTGTATTTGTGCTTGAGAGAGCTGCTAGTGTGCAGAGCTGCAGGGCTGCTTCGGAGCAGTTATTTGTGCCTGGGAGCGAAGCCCCTGTCGCGCGCTACGTGCTGTGACTGCTGCTGGCCTCAGGCAGTGATTGTGGCCGCGTGGAGAGCCAAAAAAAAAGGTGCGTAAGCGCGAGCTAGCGGCTGTAAGACACTAGCAAAAAAATGGACGCGCTAGAGGGGCTGAAAAGTCCTAAACAAAGCACAGGAAAAAGAAGAAAACACAAAAACAAGACTTAGAGGTCCACGACGCACGAATCCTCCTCCGAATCATCGGAAAACGTCACCTCGACGGGGGGATCCTTCCAGTCGTCCGCGAGCCAGACGGGCGCGCGCCGCCGCCGCCGCCAAGCACACAAACCAACCCCAACTCCCAGTAACAAAAACCCACCAGCAGCTGCGGCACCGAGCGCCGCCGCCGCGGCCACGTCGGCGCCGGCCATGTCACCTCCACTATTACTACCTCCGCTCGACGTGGGCCGCGGCGCCGGACTCGTGGACGGCCGCGCCGTCGCCGAGAGCCCGTCTTCCGGCGCCCAGAGCGGCCCGAGCGCGTGCGGCGCCGCCGTCGCCGCCACATCTTTAAAGACGCGCGCGAAGCCGGCGCCGCCCCCGTACAGTTGCGAGCCGCCGACCACCACCCGGTTGCCAAAGGCCGCGACGGCGCCCCCGAAGCCGTCGTCCGCCTCGGGATCGCTCTCTGTTAATGTAGCGCCCGCGACGTACTCGGCGCCGCTCCTCCTAAAAACCAGAGCAGCCCCGGCGTTCGAGCCGCCCTCGTCGCGGCCCGCCGCACCTACAACTACTGCCCCTCTAGCCAGCGCCACGGACGTCCCGAACCAGTCGCCCGCTTCGAGTGGGTCCGCGATCAATTCGCGCCCCGTGCAGTTTTGTAGAGGAGGACAGTCAAACGCGTAGGCCGCGCCGGCGTTCGACCCCTTGGCGTCGTTCCCCGGCGCGCCTATGATAATTGTCGTATCTTCCACAGCTACCGAGGACCCGAAGCCGTCACCGATGGACCCCATCCCGAAATCCGCCTTTATATCACCTTCTGTGTCAAAAACGACGACGGCGCCGGACCCGCGCCGGTGGGGCGCGCCCGCCGCGATCAATGACGCCTCGCCGCGAGCGAGCCCGCCGATGGCGACGGCGACGCCGAGGCGGTCCCCCGGTTGGGCATCGTGCGCTTGGAGCCTTCCCATAAACTCGTAGTCCCGCCACATGTATACGGCGCCTCTTTGCTCATCATCCTCGTCCGCGCCCGCCACGATTATGGAACCGTGGACGGCCACGGCCGCGCCGAGGTTGGACGCGTCATTCGCCTCGAGTGTTGTCAACAGCGTGCCGTTCGCGTGGTATACAACAACTTGATTTTCCGAGGGCGCGCCCACGACGACCACACCGTCAACGGCCACGGAAGTGCCGAAGTCGCCGGCTCCATACAGAACTGTGAGAGGCACGTGCGTCTGGTTCTCGCACTTGTACAAAGAAACGTAGCCGCGCGCACCAATGACTACAAGTTCTCGCGAGAGCGCTACTGATGAACCAAACCGGTCGCCCGCACCGACACCGTCGAACGCCGCCACGACCTCCGGATTTGCCAAAGGCGCGCGCGGCACGTAGACCGCGACAGAACCGGCAAAATCCTGCGAAGCCCCATGCAGCCCGAAGGCCGCGTAGCCGCTCGAGCCGATCGCCGCGCTTACGGACTGCGCTTCAAACGTGTGGCGCTCCGCCTCGACCCACGTGCCGTCGACGTTCGAATAGACGTAGGCCGTGGCGTCGCTCGCCACGGCCAGGGCGCCGTCCGTGAGCGCGACATGAAAGGGATCGTCTTCGCCTTTTAATGAAGTCCAGCGCGGCCACTCACCATTACTCCTCCTATATACTTGGAGGCGCCCCGCTTCTGTCGAGTCCCCGCCCAACTTGCGCGGCTGCGACACCGCTAATACATCATCATGCAACGCGATGAAGTAGCCGAAGACGAGCGACGCGTCGTCTTCCGTAAGTTTGGCCTCCTGCGTCCATGTCGCGCCTCCATCATTGGTGTGGAAGAGGTAGACGGCGCCGGCATCTCTCGGAGCCGCCACCGCAATAACAGCACCGCTCATGGCCACGGCGTTGCCGAACTGGTCGCCTCCACTGGCATCGTGTGGCTTGAGCTTGGCCACCTGCGGCCAGGTGACGCCGCCGTTGTCCGTCCGGAAGACGTAGACCGCTCCACTATTGGATCCGGCGTCATCGTCATAATGCGCGCCGACCGCGACCACTCCCCCTGAAATCGCTAAGCTTCGCCCGAACTGGTCGTAGGCCGCGGCGTCGCCCGCCGTTAATTTCGCAACTTGGGGCCAAGCTCTTGAACCATCATACTTGAATAAGTACACAGAACCAGAAGCTGAACCCGAATCATCATCATAGTAAGCACCCACGGCCACAACTCCCCCATCAATGGCCACGCTCCTGCCAAAGTGGTCGTCCTGGCCCGCGTCCGACGCCGTGAGTTTCGCGAGCTGCTGCCAGGCCGCGTTGTGCGGCGAGATGCGGAAGAGGTAGACCGAGCCCGAGTTCTTCATACTGTTGTCGTCGTCCTTCCACGCGCCCACCGCCAGGACCTCGCCCGACGCCGCGACGGCGTCGCCGAAGTAGTCGTAGGGCGACGCGTCGCTCGGCTCGATGAGCACGCCGACGTGGTCGCCCCACTGCTGATTTGCGGGCGCCTGAGGCGGCCCTAGCTGTGCTAGGGCACTGCCGAGGACGAGGAGCGCCCACGGCCTCATATTTACCGCGGGGGCGGGACGCTGCTTCAGCTGGGGTCCATCTACTCCTCGGGGGGCAGGGGCAGCCCGACCGCACGCCTGAGTTTAGCACGCCTTGCTCCGGCCGGCTTGCTTTGCTAGCTTGTAAGACACTAGCAAGTAGGGCGCGCCCAGGCTGTTGTGTTGTGGTCCAGGGAGTAGTCTCCGGCTTCTTGACGAGTCGATGGCTGGTTCCATTTTCAAGCTCGATTTTGGCGGACTCTCACAACCTCTCAATCTCCCTTGCGTTCTCACCTGCGTTGGCTCAAAAACGCGGGATTATTCCGGCGATAGCCACCTCACACTATCCCCCATGCTGCAAGCAAAAACCGCACGCTGCGCGGCAATTGGTGCGCCCTGGGCAGCCTACAAGAAGGCGCCGCCGAGGCCGCGCGCGCCCAAGAAGAAGGTGCCCGAGTCCGAGCGCCGCCGCTCGGCGCGCCTCGCGGGCGAGACGATCGCGCCCGAGCGCCTCACGTACGACTGGTCGTACGACGAGGGCCCGAAGCGCCGCTCCCTGAGCTCGCGCCGCAAGAGAGTCCGCGCCGTCGACGAGCTCACCGACGAGCAGCGCGCGGTGCTCGAAGGCTTCAACATGGACGACTTCGAGGCGTACGAGCGCCGGCGTCCTTTATGAATGTCGTGCGTTATCACCGGCTCATGTACACACAGGTGGATGGAGCCCACACTAGCAGAGCTAGAGGAGTTACGTCGTAATTGTCTCGGAGGTTGAGTTGGTGAATCAACTACGACCGAGAGCAAGGCACCATTGAATTCGATGTTGCCGAGAAAATTCGGAAGCTGTTTGAAGAGAAGCCGTGGTCGCGTCCTCAGTTCCAAAACGTGACGTGGATGACGAGCACCTTGCACACCATTTTGCATCCTCCGCGAAGAAGGCCAAGACCATGTAACCCGTGGCGCGCTGCGCGAGGGCGAGGGCCAAGACCAACAAATGCACCGCGGCCTGAAGCACGCCTGAGCGGGACACGCGCTCACGAAAGGGGCCTAAGTAGCAACTCCTCGACCGACGTCTTACACCCCTCAGCGGCGGCGAAACTTCTTGCCCAAACGCTCTTCGCCCAAAACGCGGTCGCCATCCCTCGTCCGCCGGAACGCCCTTCGCCGCGCCCGAGATCTCGCCCGAGCCACACAAAGCAAGATGGGTTTTGATCATCAAATTTAAACACGTCACCGAGGGCTATGTACGGTGGTCTGTCGCGCGTTGCGCGGGAAGGGAGGGGATTCAGTCGTCCTGCTTCGCGAACGAGCCCACGATCAAAATAATCACGAGCCCGAGCACGAACTGCTCCTCGGCCGGCAGCGACGCGGCGAACGTGTACGCGAAGACCGGCACGTACACTAGGAAGACGACCGTCTGCTCGAGCGCGTTCTCCGCGAGGCCCGCCCAGTCGACCTTCGACGCCTCGACGGCGACCTGCGACGCCGCGGCCGACGCGGCCTTGCTCGTCTCGTCGGCGCCGTACTTGAGGGCGGGCACGGCGACGTCGGTCGTGAACGCGCCGATGGCCGGGCCCGCGTCCGCCGCGGCCTTGCTGATCGCCTTGGACGCGTCCTCGCCCGTCTTCTTGGCCGCATCTCCTAACTGAGCCGAGGCCTTGGAGACGTCGATGGTAGACACGTCGGGGACCTTGACCTTGGACACGTCGATCCTCTTGATGGACTCGAGGGTACCAGAGACGTCGACGTCCGGTAATTTGACCTTCGTAAGGTCCAAAGACGGCGCCACCACTACAACCGGCTCGGGCGGCGGCGGCGGCGCGACGATCTTCGCCGGCTTTGGTGCGGCTAAAGCAATGACAGTGGCGAAGAGGAACGCACCCACGCCAACGGCCGCCTCGGGCTTCGCGGCGAAGGTCTTGTAGGATTTGGTCTTCTGGAGCTCCTGGGACGCTTTGCGCAGGGCCTCGCCGGCCGGGACGGCCGCGTACTTGACGGCCGTGTTTTTTATGATAGGAGCAGTAGTAGCGTAGGCCTTGGTGACGGCCGGCGCCACGGACGAGTACGTTCTCGACACCTGCTGGAAGGCGGGCTGCTTCGACGCGACGGCGGCGGCGGCCTTGGCCTGTTCGGCCGCCTGCTTTCGTAAGAGCTCGGTCTGGCGCGCCGCGGCCTGGGTCGCTCGGGCTTGCAGCTGCTGGGCGTAGGGGCCGCCCCGCGCGGCCGCGCGCTTCGCCGCCTCCTGGGCGGCCCGCTGCGTCTCCTGGGCCTTCCGTGACAGGGCCGTCTGGGCCTGCTGGCCGAGCTTGGCCGAGACGGACGGCGCGTCCTTGTAGGCCTTCTCCAGCGTCTTCGTGAGCTTGGGCGTGAAGGTCGGCGCGGCCTTGGCGGCACTTTCCGTCGCCTTGTAGATGTTGATGGCCGAGTTGGCGATGGGCTTGACGGCGTCTTCGACGGCCTTGGACTTTAACGGCGTGTAGGGCCTTCCTTGCACAACTTCAAAAGCCTTGAAGCCGGCGTTGACCGCGCTCTGGGCGGCGGCCGCGGCCTTCTCGGCCGGCGTCGGCGGCGGCGGCGGCGGGGGCGTCGCCTTTCTCGCAATAGCGGCACCGGTCACGGCGACCCAGATCACGGCGCCCGTGGCCAGGGCGCTGTCGGAGATGCCCGCGTCGCGCGCCGCCTGGATCGACGCGTAGAACGCGTCGCTGGCGCCCGCCGCGCCCGTGATGATCGCGTCGCCGACGGCCGGCACGACGTTCGTCTGGAACGCCTCGGCGGCCGCGTCGCCGCCCTCTTTGAGCGCTGGTGCTACTTTATTCTGGAGGACGTCGCCCGCGGCGAATCCGCCGTCGACGACCGCGTCGAGCGCCCGGAACGCTTGTAAGGCAATGGCGTCACCAATTTCTTCTGCCTCGATGGCGTGCAGCGTCGTGTCACGCACGCGTGAGCTCGGCGTGACGAAAGCGCGCGCGCTGCCCAACAGGAGGAGCAGTGGCGAAAATCGCGCCATACTCGATGCCATACTCGATACCTCCGTGTCTGTTACACTTCGTGCTTGGCCCGCAGCACGCCTGTATTCTGCTTTAGCAGTTCCACTGCTTTGATCCAAGATGCAACGTAAGACCCTGCCGTATGAGCAGATGGCGCGACTCGAAATCGCGGAGTGGATATGGTACCATGGTACGTGGTATGTGGTACCGCAGTATGGATAGGTATACCTAGGGCCAGGCGTTGGAAAGATGATGAAAATTATACAGGGCGGGCAGGGCAGGTCACGACTTCCGGCCGCTCGCGACGGCGGCCGCCAGGAGCGCGACGAAGAGCGCGGCCTGGTCGCCCGGCGGCAGGGCGAGGACGAACGTCCCCAGGAAGACGGGCACGTAGAGGATGGCCCGCACGCCGGTCAGCACGCCCTCCGCGTCCGCCGCGGCGAGCGCGGCGAGCGGGTTGTCCAGGTCCAGATTCGCGAACGCGGCCAGGTCGACCTCGGGCAGCTCGAAGGACGAGAAATCGAAGTCGGGCAGCTCGAAGGTCACTGGGTCCGGCTCGATCACTACGGGCTCCGGCGGCGGCGGCGGCGCCTTCTCGGGCTTGGGCAGCGCCAGAATCAACAAAGACGCGGCCAGGAACGCGCCGAGCGGCGCCGCGGCAGAGGGCTTCGCGGCGAGCTTCCGGTACGCGTCCGACGACCGCAGCGCCTCGGCGGACTTGACCGCTGCAGACATGGCCGCGGCCGAGGCGGCGACGCTCGTCGCGCCGGCCGTCGCCGCCGCATTTTGCGCCGCGGTCTGGACCGCGGGGGCCGCGACCGCGTAAGCCTTCGTCACGACCGGCGCCGCGGCCGAGTACGCCTTCGTCACGGCGGGCGCGGCGGCCGAGTAGGCCTTGCCAATTGTCTGCACCGCCGGGGCGCTCCGCTCCGCGACGACGGAGACCTGGCTCAGGGCCTGGTCCTTGAGCGCCGCGGCGCGCTTCGCGGCCGCCGCGGCCGCCCTCTCTTTCAGCAATTCCGCGTAGGGCCCGCCTCTCGCGGCGGCTCGTTTGGCTGCTTCTTGGGCGGCCTTCTGCGTCTCCTGGGCTTTTTTGGATAGGGCGGACTGGGCCTGGGCCGAGAGCTTCGCGGAGACGGCCGGCGCGTCCTTGTAGGCCTTCTCCAGCGACCGCTTGGCGGTCTCGGTGTATGTCGGGGCCTTTTTCGCGGTAGAATCGATGGTCTTGTAGATGGTGACCGCGGACGAGGCGATGGGCTTCACGGCGTCCTCCACCGCTTTCGACTTGAGGGGCGTGTAGGGTCGCCCCTGCACGACCTCGAAGAGGTCTAACGCACCGGACAGTGCCTTCTTTGCTCCGACCGCGGCCTTCTCCGCGGGCGTCGGCGGCGGCGGCGGCGGCGGCGTGGCCTGCTTCTTGATCGTGGCGACCGTGAGGAAGAGCGCGATGGTCGTCGCGCCGGCGAGCTCAATGTCCGTCCAGCCCGCGGCATGCCCCGCGTCGACGACCGCGGCGAGGGCGCCGCTCGCGGAAGAAGCGCCCGTTGATAAGGCTGCTTCGACGGCCGGCTTCAGCGCGTCGCCGCCCTCTTTCAGGGCGGGTACTACTTTCGTAGCGAACGCCTCCGACGCCTTGCCCGCGAGGTCGCCGAGCGCGGCCGCCTCGGCTCCAAGCGCGCCGGCCACGGCGTCGGGCGCGTTGTACAGCATCGCAAGCTGCTCCTCGCTCAGCGAGTTCACGACCTCGTCGGGCAGGAGGTCCGCGACGGCCTCGCGGCGCGTCACTACTTTCGGGGTCGGCGGCAGCACGAAGGCGTACGCTGCGGCCGCGCACGCGAGCTGGAGGCATAGACGCGCCATTTCTGCTGTCGCTTGGGTGTGGCCTGGGTCTGGGAGAGCTGTGTTTGCTCTCTAAGAGAGCCGTTATAAGCGCTGATTGTCTGAGAGCTAGCTTCTGATCTATGCTAAGCACTGTCAATCCCTTGAGTCCCAAGATTTGGCAGCGGCTGTGGTCCGCAGCGTTTTTCGGCGGGCCTCTGAGATGCGCGTGGCCCAGGAGCGAAAGGTCACAACAGACACGCAGCCGTCCGGGGGGCCATCGGGGGACTCCCAAAGAGCCTGCCGCCGGACTTTTTGCTTTGATTGCTAAAAGCACGAAAAAACCCGACACCACAGAAAGGCCTCCGATTTACGGCGCCGTAAATAGCGTTCGTTGCGCATCGTTGTGCATCAGAACTGGTCCGCATCGCTCCGCGCCCATTGCCGCTTGCACGCGCTGCTTCTTCCCGCAACAAAAACGCTTCAGTAGACCCAAAAAGCGACATGTGGCGCACAGCCATCCGCAGAACGGCCGCCGCCGCGCGCCCCCAGGCGCGACGCACCCTCTCTGCCGAAGCGTCCATCACCGTCGAGTTCCCGGGCGCGTACACGGCCCACCTGAGCGACGAGCCCGCGGCCACGGCCGAGACGAACAAGACGGAGCTCCTCGAGTACTTCAAGACCATGTACACGATGCGCCGCATGGAGATCACCTGCGACAACGAGTACAAGGCGCGGACGATCCGCGGGTTCTGCCACTTGTACGACGGGCAGGAGGCGATCGGCACGGGCGTGCAGGCGGCGCTCGCCCCGGAGGACTCGTGGATCACGTCCTACCGGTGCCACTGCATCGCCTTGGCGAGAGGCGGAACTGTCGAGGGCGTACTCGCGGAGCTGATGGGCCAGTCGCACGGCCAGACGGGCGGCAAGGGCGGCAGCATGCACTTCTACAACAAGGAGCACAACTTCTTCGGGGGCCAGGGCATTGTCGGCGCCCAGGTGCCCGTCGGCACGGGTCTAGCGTTCGCGAACAAGTACAAGACGCCGCTCGGCGAGCCGATGCCCGTCGCCATCGGCTGCTACGGCGACGGCGCGGCGAACCAGGGCCAGATCTGGGAGTCCATGAACATGGCCGCCCTCTGTGTGGAAATCAACCAGTGTGTCGGGTGCACCCGACAATTCTTCACTAAGTCATTTCTCGGCGATGACGCGGCCATCCTGGCTCGTTCGAGCGGTGAGGAACCGGCATCGCCACGCCATCGAGCAGGCGCCGCGTCGATGGCGTGGAGGACGACGCGATGATTCAGCACGAACGCGCCGTAAAATTTGATTTCTACACAGGCCGCCCTGTGGAAATTACCGATGATCTTTTGTATTGAGAACAACCAGTACGGCATGGGCACGTCCATCTCGAGGTCGTCGTGCAACAACGACTACTACACCATGGGGAACGTCATACCGGGGTTAAAAATGGCGCGTTGCCGTGCGAAAACAAAAATTCACGCCATCGACGTGACGTCTGCGTGCTCCCTACTCACCGGTTTATTTCCACACAGGACGGCATGAACGTGTTGTCGGTGCGCGAAGGCATGAAGCACGTCCGGGACTACGTCTCCCAGGGCAACGGTCCGATGGTCGTCGAGATGTCGACGTACCGATACCACGGCCACTCCATGTCCGACCCCGGCACGACGTATAGAAACCGCGACGAGATCGCGGCGATGCGCCAGACGCGCGATCCGATCGAGTTTGTGAAGAACTTATTATTAGAACACACGGACGCGACGGAGGACGAGCTCAAGGCGATCGAGAAGGACGTGCGGGCGGAAGTGGCCGCTGCCTGCGACCGCGCGAAAGCTGGCAGCCCGCCGTCCTCGATCGACGAGCTCGTGGGCAACATCTACCTCGACGCCGAGGGCAAGGACGTGCCGCAGCCGTACATCCGCATGCCCGACTACGAGAAGAGCATCCGCGCCTAGGTCCTTTCTTCCCCCCTCATCGCATAAGTCTGTAAACTACGGACGCGCGCGCGCGGCGTCTAGTGTGCGGGGTTTTTGGTGCTGGCCTCGTGAAATGCGCTCTTGATTGCTGCAACGCCTCGGTTCCTCGCGCGTTTAGTCCTGACTCCTGGCTCGGGCAAGGTGCGGGGTAAGAGCTTTCCGAGCCGCGTGCATTGCCATTGGCTGCCCGAGGCTTGCGAATGCTTCAGTAGGATGCTCCGCACCGCCCTGCGCCGCGCCGCGGCTGCGCGCCCCCATGCGCGAAGCCTATCTGCCGAAGCATCGATCACCGTCGAGTTCCCGGGAGCATACACTGCCTACCTCTCCGAAGAACCCGCCGCAGCAGCGGAAACAACTAAGACCGAACTGCTCGAGTACTTCAAGACCATGCTTACAATGCGCCGCATGGAAATTACGTGTGACATCGAGTACACACAAAGAACGATCCGAGGCTTCTGCCATTTGTACGACGGGCAGGAGGCTGTTGGTACTGGTATACAGGCGGCACTGTCCCCGGAGGACTCGTGGATCACTTCGTATAGATGCCATTGCATCGCTCTAGCTAGAGGTGGTACTGTAGAGGGTATATTAGCGGAATTAATGGGCCGATCACATGGCCAGACGGGCGGCGTGGGCGGTAGCATGCACTTCTACAACAAGGAGCACAACTTCTTCGGGGGCCAGGGCATCGTCGGCGCCCAGGTGCCCGTCGGCACCGGTCTGGCCTTCGCGAACAAGTACAAGACGCCCATGGGTGAGCCGATGCCCGTCGCCATCGGCTGCTACGGCGACGGCGCAGCGAACCAGGGCCAGATCTGGGAGAGCATGAACATGGCCGCGCTGTGGAAATTACCGATGATCTTCTGCATCGAGAACAACCAGTACGGCATGGGCACGTCGATCGCTCGCCACAGTTGCAACAACGACTACTACACCATGGGCAACGTCATACCAGGCCTGAAGATGGCGCGTTGCCGTGCGAAAACAAAAATTCACGCCATCGACGCGACGTCTGCGTGCTCCCTACTCACCGGTTTATTTCCACACAGGACGGGATGAACGTGCTGTCGGTGCGCGAGGGCATGAAGCACGTCCGTGAATATGTCAGCCAGGGCAATGGTCCGATGGTCGTCGAGATGTCTACTTACAGATTCCATGGTCATAGCATGACCGACCCAGGCAAGACCTACCGCGACCGGGCCGAGGTCGCGGCCATGAGGGAGAAGCACGATCCGAATGACTTTGTGAAGCACTTGCTCTTGGAGCACACGGACGCCACCGAAGACGAGCTCAAGGCGATCGAGAAGGACGTGCGCGCCGAGGTCGCGGCCGCGTGCGACCGCGCCAAGGCCGGTAGTAAGCCTGAATCAACCGATGACCTCGTGCGCAACGTGTACCTCGACGCCGAGGGAAATGACGTGCCGCAGAACTACGTCCGCATGCCGGACTACGAGAAGTCTATCCGCGCTTAGTCGCTTCCCTTTTCTCTCTCCCCATCCATCGCCTCCCCGTTTACGCCGTCGACGCGCACAGATAAATACAACAGGAATCTTATGGAATGAATTGGGGGACAACGGCTCCGGCACTCAGGCGCTACCTGTCCGCCCGCGGCTCTCGGGCCAGCCGAAGAACTGACGCAGGCCCGCGGCCCGTTCGGACAAGCCCGAGTGCGAGCGCTGCCGCGCGCCGCCCGCCGCGGCGCGCGAGCTTTGGGTGCGGTTGTGGAGGCGCGCTGGTGGCGGTGGTGCCTGCTGCGCCCTTCTACCAGAAATGAAGGCCGCCGTCCGTTCGTTGATAGACGGCCGCCGCGGCGCCGCGAGGCGATCGATGACTTGCGCCGGCGCCAGTTCTTCGTTTTCAGCTGGATCCCACGGCACGCTCACGGAGTACCTTCCAGAAGGGTTCCAGGCGTCGAGCTCGCGGAAGCACCGCACGACCTCGTCAACCGCAGCTTCGCCGAACTCGACCCTTAGTGCCACGAGCTCCGGGTCGTCGCGATCCACCACGTCCTTCGCCTCGCCGTTCTCATCAACCACCACACGAGTGGGCTGGAACTCGTGGCACCGCAGCCGTTCTTGCAGCTCCGAGATCTGCAGCATCGTCATGCCTCTCTGTGTGAGTCGTCTGACGTCCAACTGGCCCATGACCTTGATGGGGATGGATTCGTTTGTTTTGGACGCCTCGACGGCGGCCTTCCTTGCTGCTACTAACTGTTTTTGTGCTTCCCTTTGAGCCTCGAGCGTGGGTTCAAAGGTCGCATAAGCCAGGTCCAGTTCAGCTTTTGTGGCCTCTAAATCAGACTCCTGGGGAGCTGTCGATTGAAGGGAGGCCCTTCGTCTCAACTCGACGCGCGCCGCCTCGGACGCGTAGCGGTCGTCGGCGCGTTTTGACGCTTCGTTCAGAGCATCTTCTAAATCAGCGCGCATCTTCCGCTCGGTCTCGGCCCATCTTCTATCGTGCGCGGCCTTTTCCTTGGCGAAGCGCTGCTCGAAGGTGCTCCTTAATGAAGAGCACGCTCGTTCCACGTCTCTCGCGCAGTCGGCTCGTAAGCGTAAGAGCTCGTTGGCGTCGTCCTTTTCTGGTGTGGGGATGCGCACGGCCTTGACGGGCTTTTCCTCCGTAGTCGCGATGACGACGTCCTCCTCCGCCATGGCTAGCTGCGGTTCGGCACCTGACCTGACGCGCCCTGCCGACGGTTTTGCCGGCTGTGAATCTCGAAAAGGGATCGACAGAAGTTCTCCGAGGCGGTGGCGTTGGCCCGAGCCGCCGCGCGGCCGCCGTGCTGTACGCAGAGCTAGGCTGTGTGACCAGCCGGAGGCCGAGCCCCGGACGCAAAGCAAGCCAGCGACGCGTCCAGGCGTCTTCGGAGAGCCTTGGAACGCCTCCTGGCTCTGGTTTGCAACATCGACGGACAAGCGAGCTTCATGGGCCACAGCCTCGATGCAATTGCATAATAGGGATACGGCTCCGTCGTGCTAGCTTTATAGCTTTGGAGTCGTTGCTGGCAGAGCTTTGTCTCGGTACAGGACGATCCGCTAGGCCGAGACCACGCTTCGCAACAGCGGATCCCTTTTGCCTAGCTAACTGCTATATAGTCGCCGCAGCTCGTGGGCTCGATCGACCGCAACCGCGGGCGTGCCGGACGGCGAGCAGCGACCATGCGCCGCTTAAGCGACGTCCCACGGATGCTCATGCTCCTAGCACTAGCGCGCGCCTTCCACCGGCCGCTCCGCTCCCGCAATTGGCTGCGGCCGGGCGCCCAGGCCGACTCCATCGATAAGAAACCTAGAAGGAACGTTGCGAAAGCGGCCCAAAGAGCCGCTTCGACGATTCGGGGCGGCGTCGGCGATGTTGCGAAAGGCGTCGCGAACCGATTACCGGGCCGGAGGAAGGGACCCCTCAGGATAGCTCTACTCGTGGAACCGACGCCCTTCACGCACGTTTCCGGATATGCCAACCGCTTCAAGGAGCAATTGAAGTACCTGAAGGAGTTTGGAGATGAGGTGGCAGTCGCGACGCCTGATGATAAACCGGAAGCACCTGATGAGTTCATGGGCTACCCCATTACCACTTTGGAAGGGTTCCGGTTTCCCCTGTATGCCCACTTATGTCTGACGGGCGATTTCAAGGGCGAAGCGCGGCGCATGGTCGAGAAGTTCAAGCCCGACGTCATCCACGCGTCGTCGCCCGGGTTTTTCGCGTTGGCGGCGACTGGTATTGCCAAAGCTCTAGATGTGCCTCTCGTTCTCTCGTATCACACGCACCTACCCGTGTATGCGGAGCGCTACGCGTCGTGGCTTCCGTTCTCTCGCTCTTCTGCCTGGCTGGCCATCAAGGCCGCCCACGCCTTCGCTGATGTTACACTAGTAACCTCCCCCCAGATCATGGACGAGTTCAAGCAGCACCACATCCGCAACGTCAAAGTCTGGCAGAAAGGTATTGATGTGGACGTCTTCAATCCGGAGTTCCGGGATACGGCTACTCGTAAGGTATTGGCCCCGAAGAACCCGTCGAAGACCATCCTGCTCTATGTTGGGAGAATATCAGTAGAGAAAAGACTGGAGGATGTGGCAGAAGTTTTACGGGCGAGGCCCGAGACCGTTTTTAGTATCGTGGGCGGCGGCCCGCACGAGGCGGAACTTAGGAAGTTCTTCGCGGAGTTCGGCGATCGCGTGCACTTCGTCGGTGTTCTACGCGGAGAAGCTCTCAGCAAAGCGTACGCGTCGGCCGACATGTTCGTCATGCCCTCGGACAGCGAGACGCTGGGCTTCGTCGTCATCGAGGCCATGGCGTCGGGCTTGCCTATTGTGGCGGCGGACGCCGGCGGGATCCCGTCGATCGTCGACCACGAGTCGAATGGGATATTGGTCAAGCCTGGTGATACGAAAGCTTTTGCGGCCGCTTGTGGGCGGGTCCTTGATGACGCCGGCATGCGGGAACGACTCACGACGCGGGGGCGATCCGATGCGGAGGGCTGGTCGTGGCGCGCCGCCACGAAAAATTTGCGCGAGGAGCATTATTATTCTGCCATTAGAAGGCATGCAGCTTTGAAGAGAGAAAGGGACAACGGCGGCGCCGGCATCCTCTCGTACATCTGGCCGCGGCGCATGCGGCTCTGGACGGGCCAGCTGCGGCGCTACTTCTCGTTCGTCTTCCTGAAGTTCTACGCGCTCGCCGCGTGGGTGCCCCTGCGCGGCATGAGCGCCGGCTAGAAAGTCCCCTCCCCCTTTACCCCCGTGACATAAACGCATGGCTGGTTTATATTTCGAAAGACGAAACTTATCATATATGGAACACACCTACTTCGTCACGGGCAGCGCCTTGCCCGCCTTGTCGGCCTTGGCCGACTGCTGGTAGGCCACCGACGCGAGGATGCACACGACGATGGAGAACTGCGCCTCGATGGAGGCGTGGTGCGACCAGGCCAGCACGTTGATGGCCACCGTCGCCAGCTTGCAGGCCACGCCGAGCACCGTGAACTGCGTCGCGGAGACGGCACTACGAGTCCCCCAGGCCGAGAACGAGATGCCGATGGCCAGGACGCAACTCAGTAGTAGCGGCACCAATGTCGTCATCGTCATGAGCGGTTCCGACTCGGCCTCCGGCGTCTGGACCAGGAGTCGCAGGGACTGGAACTCGCCTGATACCAAAGAAGCAAAGGGCCAGAGGAACAACGCGATCGTGTTCTGGTAGAGCACCAGAGACCACGTCGACAGTTGAATCGTGGCCGTGACGTGCTTCGCATAGACCATCTCCGTCACGATGATGCTCAGGTAGACGACGCCCCAGGCGTAGCCGGCGGGAGTAATCCTAGCGTCGTTGTGCGCGTACGACGCCGCGCCCAGCGCGATAGCACAAAGACAACATAGCGTGCGCCGCGAGGGCGCCGGCTCGCCGCGCACCACCGTGTCCAGGGCGGAGACGAGCAGCGGCGTCAGCGAGCGGAACGCGATGAACGTCTCGACCGTAGCATACTTTAACACCTGGCCGTTCGTGAAGATGGCGAGGTAAAATACGATGTTGATGGGCGCCATCTGCATGAGCTTGTCTTTTCGGAGTGGTTCTACGTCGATGTATTTCAGAGTGCCCGCGATGCTCACGACGACGGCCGTCGTCAGAAACTGGCAGGCCGTGACGAGGCCCGGATACGGGAGGCCGAGTAAAGCCCACTTGTTCACTATCGACAGGGTCGAGGAGCAGACGGCGTATAACGATGCCATGATCGCGATGTACGCGGCGCTCGGCGGCGGCGGGGGCGCCATGGCTTCCTCCTCGTCGAGGAGTTTGCCGGCGGCCTCTTCGTCTGCCTTGCTGTCAGCCAGCTTTCCTGGCCCCGGCTTGTGGCGCCGGAGACGGATGGTGTCGGCGCTGCCTGGCGTCGACGTCGGCCTCGCTGTCAGCTGTGAGTTTTGCGTCGGAGACTTGTGCCTCGTTGCAAGTTCTGCTGCAAATTGAATATAAAACGTGAGCCTGGCAGTTTTGCTGCAGCAGGGCGTATACAAATCGGGCCGCTTGGTATGCGCCGAAAAAATTAACTTCTAGTGTCCTTGTACCGCTAGGGCCATAATCCGCTAATCCGCAGACTGCCATCCTGCGGCAAGTTAACGATGAACCGCCGCGCGTGGGGCTTGCATTTGTTCTGTATAATCACTTGCTGCCAGGGTTTGACGCCTCAACCAGCGCCGAGCACGCCAACCAAGCAGCACAGTGTGCAGTCAGCTGGACGACGCGGCGCCCTGCGCATCCTGGCGGCCGCACCGCTCGTCACTCTCGCGGCCAGCGCGGCAGAAACGCCACAGACGCCGACGGTCTCGCGCGAGGTCCTCTCGGGCCTCGCCGGCGGCGCCGCGCAGCGCATCACGAAAGATGTGGTGTTGTACCCCATCGACACGGTCAAGGTCCGACTCCAGACGGTCCAAGGACGAACATTGAGCCGGCGCGTCTTCGTGGACCCCTACGCTGGTGTTTTAGCTCCGTTAATAGTGGGCGTACCCGCAGCAGCCTTATTCTTCGGCGTCAAGGACGGGCTCGGCGAGCTCGCGGCGGAACGCGGCCTGAAGGATCCGTTTTTAGTGGAGGCAGTAACGGTCTGCCTGGCGAACGCGCCGTACTGGGCCTGCCGCGCGCCGGTGGAACTCATTAAAACAAGACAGCAGCTCGCCAATAATACACAAGCGAAGCCCTGGGCCGTCGCGCGGTCCATCATCGACAACGACGGCCTCGGGGGCCTCTGGACGGGTTTTTCCGAGTCGTACTGGCACGCGGTGCCCGCGGACGTCCTCAAGTTTTCGGTCTATCGAACGCTGAAGGAGCGGTACGGCGGCGCCGGCATCTTCAGAAAAGCTCTGTTGGGCTCCTGCGCGTCCGCGGTCGCATTGTCCACAACAACACCTCTGGACGTCGCCAAGACGCGAAGCATGGAGCGCGGCGCCGCCAGCGAGGATATCATCAGACGCCTCGGTGCTATCCTGGATACGGAGGGCGTTGGGGCGCTGTACGCGGGTCTGGGTCCGCGCGTCGCGCGCGCCGCGGTGTCCGGCGGCTTGCAGTTCGGTTCCTACGAGGCGGCGAAGCGAGTCTTCGGGTGAGTTGTCTGTCTAATACGTGTGTTGTTTACTTGTGGTCTGGCGGCGGCCCGGTCGCGGCGGAGGCGACGCGCCCCGTTCGCCGGCCGCGTTTCCGACCATGAAGGGTCCGGGTGTCTCTGGCGATGCGTCGCCCGCAAAGCTCCCCAGCTAGCGAAAGTCGGCCTTCGTGTCGGGGGGCAAGGCTCTGCGGCTGAATTAGCGGAGTGTGCAGACGCGCAGCGCTGCCCCGGCGCGGTCCGACCGAGCGGGAAGCGGTCGGGCAGCCCCCCCCCCTTGGGACGAGCCGCGGGGGGCGCCGAGGGGCGGGGCCCGGGAGGCGCCCGGGCCCACAAACAGCACACAGAGCGATTGGAGCCATGCGCCGCCGGGCCCTCGCCGCAGCCATCTGGTGCGCGTGTGTCAAGGCGCAGTGCGCCGAGAACTGCCGAACCTGCAAGTCTGTGAGTTCAACGGACTGCGAGGTGTGTAGCGACGGCTACGTCTTGATCGACGAGGACCTCGACGGCGTCGGCGCGTGCGCGCCGCTTTCTGTGGACTGGGACTTTAACGCGGGGGCTTGTAGCTCGTCATTAAGCGATCATGTGGGCATGGCCTCGGATTTAGAAGGGTGCTGGTCGCTGTGTTCGGAGCGATACGGCGCGAACCTCAAGGCCATCGACCTCGACTCGAACAATTGGTGCACCTGCCAGGACGCCTGCGAGTGCATGGACCCTGGGAACGGGGGCGGCTACTACGTGATGACTTCGTTGGAATTCGCGAACGGCCTGCCCGCGGCGTGCGAGACGGACGAGGCGCCCTTTGTGTGTGAGGCGACGTGCCCCGACGGCAGCGCCGCGACGTGCTGCGATGACGATGGCAGCTGCGAGGACGGCGACGACGACTGGTGCTGCGGCGACGACTACCTGTGTTCGAACGACAGCAAGGAGTGGGCGGCCTCGATGGGCGGCGAGCTCTGCTGCGTCTTGGACACGATCAAGTGGGGCGCCACGGGCACCTGGTGCAAGTCCGATCTGGATCATCTCGTGGGGCTGGCGGCGACCTTGGAAGACTGCTGGACCTTCTGCGTCGAGGCCTATCCGGACGTCCTGGACTGTGTGGAAATCAACCAGTGCGTCGGGTGCACGACAATTCCTCACTAAGTCATTTCTCGGCGATGACGCGGCCGTCCTGGCTCGGTCAAGCGGTGAGGAACCGGCATCGCCACGCCATCGAGCAGGCGGCGCGTCGATGGCGTGGAGGACGACGCGATGATTCAGCGAACGAGCCGTGATGATTCAGCGAACGAGCCGGAAAATTTGATTTCCACACAGGTCCTGGCAGCCGTCGACTTGAATGACCGGGGCGAGTGCTTCTGTCAAGACGCGTGCACGTGCCTCGACACTCGGGATGGGATAGAAGCGCAGCTCATGACTGCGGCGAACTGTGTGGAAATCAACCAGTGTGTCGCGTGCCGATAATTCTTCACTGAGTCATATCTCGACGATGACGCGGCCGTGCTGGCTCCGTCGAGCGGTGAGGAACCGGCATCGCCACGCCATCGAGCAGGCATTGCGTCGATGGCGTGGAGTTCATGATTGAGCAGTGGGAGGAGATGCGCCGCGACATTTGATTTCACACAGGCGGCGAACATCGCATACTTGCCGGACGCGTGCCCCGGCTATAATGATTGCGTCGGCTGCATCGACCCCGACGACGGCGACGATAAAGGGGCAAGGAGGGAGGTCGAGCTCCTGGTCTTCGCGATGGCCGCGACGGTCGTCGTCTGCTGCTGCTTCGCGGCGGCGGTGCTCGCCGTGGCGGCGCGCCTCGTCTACCGGCGCAAGCCGCTGGCCGAGCCGCCGCCGCCGCGCGCGACGGCCGTCGAGTGGCCGAACGTCCCGCACGAGGCCGTCGTCGTGCTCTGAGCCTCGCGACAAAAAAAAAAAAAAAGACATCTTCCGCAAGTCCTCCATGACCCCCTTCCGTCGCTCCTTCGTGTGATAATCTCCTTTTTGCTCTTGAATTTGTGTCCAGCGCGGCTAGTTTGTGACACACTAGGGGTCTCATTTTTCACAGCATATTGCACGCGCTAAATTCTCAGGCTCTGGAGGGGAAAGGGCAGCCCGTACAGGGGGCAGAGTCTCCCTGGGGTCGCTCAGGGCGTGTGCAAGCGCCTCCTCCGCATACCCCGCTTCCAGCCGGATATCTAAGGTGCTTTGCACCAAATGCGGCGCGCCGTCCTGACGGCGGCCGTCGCCGGCGGCATCAGAGCCGACGGGAGGCCGCGGAAGCGCCTGGTCGAGACGGCGCACCCGCGGCTCCGGGAGGCCTGGGCGGCCACCGGCGTACTCACGGCAGCGGACTTTGCAGCGGCGCGCGCCGACGGCGCGCCGTATTCAGTAAGAAGGAGCCTCCTCGGCGACGTCGACGACATGCCCGCGTCTGACTGCGGCGACGACCGCAAGCGCGCCGGCGCCGAGTGGTGCTTCAACGGCACGGACCCGGGGGACATGGACGACGACTGGGCCCGCACGGACCTGATGGGGCTGAACCCGGGCGCGTGCGCGGCCTGCGGCTTCGTGGACGGCCCGCTGAACAACAACGGACTGCCCGCCGGGTTGACTGATCCGTGGACGCCCGCCACGTGGCCCTTCGACTGGCCCTACGACTGCGTCACGTGTGAGGACCCCACGGACCAGTTGGTGGTCTTCTTCCGGGACTGCACGGGCGCCTGCGTGGACGCGGCGGGCGTCGAAGAGCTCCGGGCGCTCGGGTTCGGGACGCTCGACGAGTCGGGCTGCTACGCCAAGCGCGGCTGCTACCCCGTGGGCTTCCTCGACGCGTACTCGGTCGAGGGCGTCAACAATTATTTTTTTGAGGACTACGTCGCCGTCGAACAGACGTGCGTCCCGACCTGTCCCGACGGTTCCACTGGTATCGCATCTGGCGACGACTATGTTTGCGACGGCGCGTACGCCTGCTCGAATGATGGGATAAAGTCCCCAAAATGCTGCGATCTTAATACCATGTGCTGGGGCAACGTTCAGGCCTACTGCGTGTCGCCCCTCGACGAGCGGCTGGGGTACCTTCCGGACAGCAGGGACTGCTGGGCGGCGTGCGTCCAGCGCGAGGGAGACCGGGTGGTCGCCATCGACGTGAACGTCGCCGGCGAGTGCTACTGCCAGACCGACTGCACCTGCATGCGCGAGGGCGACGGTCTGAACGGGGCGCGCACCTACCTCGTGACGCGCGATTCGTTGGCGGAACTGCCGGGCCCGTGCAACGAGGACGGCCGCGCCGTCGGCACGGAGCCCGTGCCATGCACCCAATATCTGGGCGACGGGCCCTACCCGGCGGGGCCGCCCCGGGCCGGGACGAAGAAGAGCGGGCCTGCTACTGCTGCTGGCGGTCTGGCGATAAAGGTGTTGATCGCCGCGGCCGTCGTCGTCGCCGCCTGCTGCTGCTGCGCGATGGCGGTGGGGCTCGGGACGGCCGCCACGCTGGGCCGCGAGGAGGACGACGACCCGCCCGAGCAGGTGCGCGAGATCCAGCTCCACGGCCTGCGGCCCTGGAAGGCCCCCGACGGCGACAACGTCGTCGTCGGCGGCTGATATCGCCGCGGCGCCCACGCGCCGCGGCCAAGTTAATTATAC
>JACLAA010003952.1_pt1 | contig 27300 bp, 22 predicted proteins | sample 8027891 | NCBI WGS metagenome assembly JACLAA01 (sample SAMN15724900, study PRJNA655200) | protist metagenome | isolation source: fluorescence activated cell sorting (FACS) single amplified genomes of... | place: Spain: Blaines Bay Microbial Observatory, Mediterranean Sea | collected 2016-01-19 | reverse complement strand
ATGACAATAGAAGATTGATTGCACGTTTCTATGATAGTCTCAACAATCCAATGAACCATCCTCACAGCGAAATATTGGGACGACAAAGCCACAATCATCAAGAGTGCCCTTCCGCCCTTGCCCGTCGCTGGAACCAAAGCCAGAGAAGCAAGTACAGGAACCAGTTGTTTGGTCGCAGAGCCCCCGACCAGAGCAGACCTCGTCCTCCTTGGTTCCCTTTACATGCTCTTGAACAGAGGCCGAGTCTACATCAAGCAGGCTAACCTGAAGAAGCGGCACATCACCAGTCGGTGAGAGGAACTCTACAGTTGTAGAGGATCCACCCTCTGAGCAGATTGTCGTCTGATCTGAGCTCACAGCACCAAGACTTACATCTACAATCGTGCTCAATGATTCAAGAGCGACCTCGACTTCAACAAGATTCGCTGTTGACCTGTGGGTTTGGAAACCCCTTAATGAATCGATTCGTGAGCTTTTCAAGGACACCGCGGGGCGTTTGAGTCAAACGCGCAGTCTGTCAGCACATCAATTCCACAGTCGATTGTCGGCGAAAACGTAGAATCAGAGCCGCCGAAGGAAGAGATGCCTTGCAGTAGAGAGTTTGAATTTCGTTAGATTGTCCATTGGTATGTGGATTATCTCCGGAGGTACAAGAAAAAAGTGAACAATCGTAGCCAAAAAATCCATCGTGGCACATGCAGCCCTGTACCTACATTAACACATAATAATTCGACCACTTGGGCAACACACATACCATATCAAAATCCCAGGTCAGTTGATTATTTGGCGTAGATCCATAGGTGAAGAGAGCATCGTCCCCGTTGATTGTTGCGTGCTCAGCTAGTTGACCCATCGTGAGGCATTCCCCGCGGCCATTACAGGCAGGGCCATTGGGCTCTTTGCCCGGACAACTCATGACATTACATGCAGCACCTTCAAAACCCTCCATGCAAGAGCAGGTGCCAGTAACTCTATTGCAGGTGCCCATATTTGAGCATTCTACAATGTCGTCTGTCATGTGTGCATAATCGTCTCCGGTTGTAGGCCGCCCAAACCAAGTCTTACCATACGGGCAAGTAAGCAAGGAACAGTCAGCGCCAGTCCAACCTTGCTGGCAGTCACAGCGATAAGTTGGTTTACCTTGACAGGTCCCTTTCATATTACACGGACTGTTTTCGTTTGGACAGTCAACTAGCTGCTGGCTGGCATATCCGCAGTCACCCCTTTGGCCTTCGTTACCATAACCATCCGATGTGGTCATATAGTCCATGCAGCTACAGACGCCTATCTCTTCATCACAAATTCCTCTATTTGAGCCTACATCTTTGTTCTGAAGCGTGCTAAGTACGTGTGGACACGTCGCAATCTTACAAGGTTCATCTTCCTTGGTGCCAGCGCGAACCTCGGAGACGGATACTTTTGGACTGGTACTAGCAGAAAGCGCCAGGCCATTGCCATCCGCGACAATCAGAGGCAAATTGCCAAAGTCTTGAAGGAAATCAATTTTTGTCAAAGTTGAGGAGGCAGAGCAAAATGCTTGGCCTAATCGAAAGAAAATCAGTACTTCATCACTGCACATTGTCATGATCCTTATAATCAGACACTGTGAACTATATAACCATTCATTTGGACGGACAATGCCGGTCCATAGTCACTTGAAATTGTCGAAAGGGCTTCGAGATAGCCCTGCACCTCGTTGTCACTCGCATAATACCTATTATAGGCATACTCATCACCACTGACCTCTAGTAACTACAGGAAGGACGTCAATTGTGATACGGAATTCGATCTGTATGCTTGTTTCGGAATGACAAAACAACATAGCCCGAATCTGCTTTGCATTCTATTTGCTGCTGCGCCGTCACTTGTAGCTCAGACCTGCCATCAGGTTTCTTCGATTTATGGTCATCTAGGCGCTGAATCGGGCGGATTATCAACGACACTCTCAGTGAGGGGGTCGTCCCCAGTCGGGCAAGAGCGTAGGGAGCAGTCAGGACCAAATATACCGTGATCACAGTTACATCCGTACATCATTTCCGCATCCCAGTTAGACAAGTATGTATAGACGGGACCTTCGCCTGGGTCTTTCAGGGAGGCGTAATACCTAAAAAAGTGCATTAAACATATTGAAATCGTCCTCGTGAAATTGGGGTACTTCATGTTTTGACATCGTCCTCGTCCATTACAGGCGTCTGGACAGGACTTGCGTTCACAAGCAGCTCCTTCAAAGCGCGATTCCTCACAAAGGCAGATCCCAGAAGTGCGATCACATGTACCACGATTAGAGCATTCGGCGTTATTGTGCGCATCGTCTGTGCCTGCGCGCGAAGGAGCCAAGGTTCACTCTTGATTATAGATTACAACATATGTCCCAGTAGGGAGCATTGACATACCAATGATAGTGTCAGCTGCATCCGCCCAAGCTGAACCAAGAGGACACGTTTTCAGCGAGCAATCAGCACCTGTCCAGCCATTGAAACACCTATGCTGTGTAGTCGCGTAAAGTCTCAACATGGGACTGCACGCACTCGCAAACACGAGTGAGGGGGCAATTGCCATGTCCACTGCATAAATTGGGACATGGCGAGTAGCCCGCTCGTGCCAGCGGGTAGAAGGTGATCGCAATCACCACGATCTCGAGCGCGCGCTTCATCTCATGCGTCAATACATCTCATATCTAGTTACTACCTCGAGAAGGATACTGCGTCTGTATCCGGGATATAAGGTCAACTTAGCAGTCGTAGCGTGGTATAATGTAGCGAGGGTCCTAGGCAGCCTCGTGAGAGACGCCCCCCGTTGGGATAAAAGTCGGACTAGAACTTGAAGGAACAGACTACGGTGACTGGCACTGGCGCCGGGACTCAGGGTAGGGCGGCGAGCCAGCCGCCTGAGCGCGAACCCGGACCCGCCGCTAGAACCCTTCCTTTTGCCGCCACTGGCACTTAGTTCCTCGCACTGGGCGTGATTTTGGAGCCCCCAGGCCGGGCCAAAGAAAGACACCGTGACGCCCCCCGGCCCTCCAAAGTGCCCGTCCAAAGTGGCCCGTCTCCGGCTTCAAGTCCCGGGCCAGCAACGTCTGCATCTAATTGAGCTTGTAGCTCATCCATGTTGTTAATTTGAGTTCGTGTGTATTATATTATATTTGAGTTCGTGCATCTCTATGTAATACGAGAGTGTGTCATAATTACGTTGATTGAATGCCAGTGTAGGCCCGGATACCGTGACCGTGACTCACTGGCAGGCTCAGGCTAGTATGTGGATAGGGGGGAGGGGAACCTACGAGGCCGGGCCCGGCCCGGCCCGGGCCCGGGGGGCCGCGGCGCGCTAGGGTAAGATTTCCCGCATTGGCCCGGGGTTTCAAGTTCAAGTTCAACTTGAAGTTGCTTGCTATCATCATGATGGGCAAAAACTTGAACTGAGCAAACTTGAAGGACAAATCGAGTTCCCAATAACTAGTCTGTGGGCATTGTACTAGGCCCTAGAGGAGACCAGGGCAACTGAATGAATCAATGCCTGCCAGTGTGCATGCTTCAAGTTATTCAAGTTTTCAAGTTAGGTATATGTACCGTAGGTATAAATGTAGAGTAACTAAATTGATACAAAATGACTGATTGTAACTTTACTGCAGAATCAGCAGCGCAGGTAAATGCAGTATTCGAATTCTCTCAGAAGGCTGTCGCTGTCAGCACCAAGCCGAGCTAAATGATTATCTGCAATCCAAGTCCATCAACCAGTTATTCATTCAGATTGGTACGTCCTAATTTGTCAATTAGTCTTTACTGGAGCCGTCAAAGTGGAGTCACTGTTGATCGAAAAGCCGGATAATCCCATTGGTTTTATTGTTGAGTTTTTACAGAAAAAGTAATCAATTAGAACTCATCCGCGCGCCAGAATCTTAGACACAGGTATCCTGATCAAGTCTGTGAGAAAACATTGGTCGGTAGTGAGGTGTCAAACAGAGCCGACCTTTTGAAAAAACCAGAAGATTCGTTCGATGAGGATGACCTTGATCAAGAAGAAGACTCCGAGAGTCGAGTTCTAGAAACATCAATCAAGCTGGCAAGGGCCAAAAAACGCAAAGCAGTCTGCTCAGAGGTCGCTCTGGATGACCAAGACGAAATAGCAGAATTCGAGAAGGCCCCGGATGCGAAACTGCGAATCCTCCAGGTCTTGCAGCAATATACCTGTGTCTGGCTTCATGTTCATGCAGTACTTGTGCAACATTCATTGCCATCCCTAGAGAACATTTTCTGTTTCGTCACCTCGAACAGAAGCAAAGAGAACTAGTGACGAAGGCAATGTCAAAGGTGGTGCTTAAACGTGGTGAAATCGCTTTCACGCAAGGAGAAGATGGCGACCATTTTTACGTGGTTGATAAAGGCAGTGTGGCATGTTTTGAGCGAAGAGACGGGTCAGAACACGAAACATTGGTCCATACTTACAATCCGGGTGGGACTTTTGGTGATTTATCTATTATGTATAACACGCCAAGGGCCGCAACTTGCCGAGCGACAACTGAGTCCAGACTATATGCATTGCCACGCAAAGTATGTCCCACAGTGAACGAGATCAACTTTTACCAGCAATTCCCCGCAAACAGGCATTTAAAGTGATTGTCATGAAGACAACTATTGAAAAGCGCCTACATATAAAGAGTCTCCTACAAAATGTACTTACATCCCACAAGAGCCAAATGCTGGCGGCGTTTACTCGTGATATACGCGCTAGGTTGAAATTTTCAAAGAGCTTAAGGACCATGAATTCTCGAAACTAGCGGATGCAATGCAGGAGGAAGCCTATGAAGAAGGCGATGTAATTTGCCGTCAAGGCGACGTTGGTCAGCTTTGAAACGTGACCAGGATGATTTTTATGATACAACAGGTTCAAGCTTTTTCATAATCAAGCAGGGTACAGCAACCTGCATCCAAGCGGACCCTCACGGAAACCAGCAAGAGGTCGCACAGCTCACCGCATGTTTTCTGTGTGCTTTCTCCACCATTTCATCATATATTTTGATTAGACTGGTGACTATTTTGGCGAAATCGCGCTTCTCGCTAGCAAACCCCGCCAGGGGACGGTCAAGGCCACGGAAAAAAATGGCACATTAAAGTACGTACCACATGCTAGGGCAACTCCCGCTTGCCAAGATTCATGATGCAATTAGGCTACTATACGTGGAGCGAACCACCTTCAATCGGATTCTTGGTTCCATCGAAGACATACTTCGTCGAAACCAGTCCTACTGAACCAGTGTATGCAAGAAAAACCAACGAAAATGCTATAGAACTATAGGGCAGCATACAATAAGTTTTGGGCCGCTCAGATCTGACATAGTGGACCTTCAGGTAAACGGTACCGTGCTCTTCACAGCAACCACGACGACGCCTCGCTGCCAGTCACTGAGTGACGGAAACGTCAGCGCCAACAGTCTTCAGAATTTTTCGGCCCGGAAAAAAGTCTAGGATACTCCCTCGTAGTGTATATTGCAGCGGCTGCTAGTGCCGGCGACCCTCGGCCTCTACGCGTCTTACACACGGGGGAAACTCCCGGGCCGTTGCCAGCGAGCCCGGGCCTTACTAGTATATCGTATACTAGTATAGATAACTGAAGTAGCTCCAGAGCTACTTCAGTAAGTAACCCTACCCCCTACTATAATAGGGTTAGTTTAAATCATACTAGGCCCATACCCGGGGTTACTTTAAATCATACTAGCCCCTAACCCGAGTTACTTTAAATCATACTAGGCCCATACCTGGCTTAACTGGGATCTCATAACCGCAATCCTTGTACTTTAATTGCTCTATGCGGCTCTCCACAGCCTTTAGAATACGCTGTGCCTCCTATGCACACGATTTACCCATGGCTGCTGCATCACACGCATTAGAACTGTTGCGCAACACGTCAAAGCGTAGCGCTGCTCCATTGCGACACATTGCCGTGATCAGAAACGCCATCGACGCCATTCTCAATCGCCGCATAAAAAAATTGTAGCACTCATCACTAAATTATCGCTAAATTCGGGTTTATTTAGACTATCGCTAAATTTACAGTAGAACAGTGAGACTTTTTACTATCTTTTTTTTTTTTTTTATAGAGTATCATATATGTATGATATCATATGAGTATCATATGAGTATAATCTGAAAAAAAAAAAGTTTTGTAAAAAAGTCCCACTGTTCTACTGTTATCCTAGTAGGTTTTGAAGTAACCTACTAGTATAGTTGCGGTGCATCCCTCGCGTTGTCTCTAAGTCTGTAGCTGCTCAAAGGCGGCTGCCAAGCCAGCACACGAGTATTTCACGTCAACACACCCTCTCACACCCCACGCCGTGGCCCCCCGCGTCAAAGTATACGCAGCGCATCTGTTTTAACTCCTATTTGCTACCGACGCATCAAATAGCCGCCGCCGCTTCTCCGACGCATCCTCGTAACTTCACACGCAATCGCTGACACATAATTTTGCAGACACGTCTCCCACATTGCTAATTTTTTAGGTATCGCCTACCTGTTGCGCGCCATGGCCGAACAGATGACTAACCGGGCGCGCTTAGAATCAGAAACGTATACAAAGCTCCACGAGGTCATGAAACAAAAATCAGGCGGCAGCGCTGATGCAATTTATCCAAGGCTCAAAGCATTTTCCCGTTTTGCCCAAGACATGGTAACTGATGTGCGCGGTCCCGCTCAGAGTCATATGAGCAGTGAATTCGTCGAGGAATGGGCCTTGGCTTGTGAGCACATGCAAGATAAGCTTCGATTCTACCAAAAATTACTGGACCAGAAGCGTGGCAAGAAAACAATTGTGCGCGTGGTCAAACAGTACGTGGCTGTGGATATCGAGACGCAAGTGGTGGATGCTGCGCCAATTGCGGCTGAACAACCTCCTCGTCTGAAGGCATCTCCTGCTTTATCAGAAGCGCAAGTTGCAAAACATAATAAGGCTTGCAAGGCGATTGAGGGTATTATGAAAGATATAAAGACGCGTGAATTACAAAATAAAGAGGCTGTGAAAAATCGTGGTAAATACGAAGAAGAATTACGTAAAGCCCAATCAATGACCACTGAAGATTTTGCAAAAACAGCATGTATCGCACAAGCGAGTCAACTTATTATCGAAGCTCAAAATATCATTAAAACAAACGAGGCAACCATTAAGCAACTCCGAGAGAGCAAGACACGCTATCTTCGCGATTGTTTGGTTGTGCAAAGTAAGCGCCTCAATAAAATACCAGAAGAGGATGGCGTTGAAACTGAATCCATTTCAAAGAAAACGCCAAGCAAAAGCAAACCACCGGCAACAAAGGAACCACCGAAACATAAGAAACGCGGGGGAAGAGCTGCGAAATTTGCAATAGGAGTCGATGTTGAGATCTTGTACGGGAGCGGTTCTTCAAGAGATTGGTTTCCTGCGCAGATTTTAGAGAACCGAGGTGGATATATGGTGAACATTTTGAACTCTGAAGGAGAGATTGAAGAGATGGAAGAAAATGTCCCAGTTGCGCGTCTCCGTGCAAGACAGGTAGATGCTGAAGGAAGTGATGATGATGACGAAGAAGAAGACGAAGAAGACGAAGAAGACGAGGAACCAGATGCAAAAAAGAGGAAGACGACGACGCATGCAATCGGTGCCAGAGTTCAAGCGCGGGTGCCTCCGTTTGGATGGATGCCAGGGCAAGTTAAGGCCTTTGATGAAGCTAAGAAAAAGTACCAAGTTACTTTCGACGATTATCCCGACGAAGAGGGCAGTTGGTGTTTCCCCAAGAACGTGATTAGCAAAGCGCAGAAATAGGCTAGTCGTTGAGTAAATTTTCACCTTCATTTTCCTTGTACCGTTTGTCTATCGGCAACACCGAAAGGGTCTGATTCCTCCTCCGTTTTGTGAAACTGTTGTGTTGACCCACATATAAGATTTTAACATTCTCTCTCAGGCCACAAAAAGGGATGGCAGCAATGAAATCGTCACCCATTCTCCTTTCTGAAGTTATTCCGAGGACACGGATGCCCTTTTCGCGTAAAATACTGTACAACCGAAAAATTGGCTTGTCCAAACGCTCATCAAACTTCCGCGTGTCTTCATAATCTTCCAATTCTTCGGGAAGGAAAGTACTAAAAACGTCGTAAGACGAGAGAAACGAATCGTTACAGATTTCTAGGTCCTCGATTGGCAAAGATCGAATTCGATGTTCGTATGATTGGAGAGTTTCGATCATATCCAAGGTCCGTCTTTTAAATTTGCGAGGCATCTTTGATAGTAATAATATTTTAATTTAGGCAGGCTTCGGGGAGGGTTTGGGGGAGGATTGGGATTTATTTTAGTGGGGCTTGTGGTAGACGCATCCTTGGCCGCTTGGGCGGCTTGCTCTGCGGCATAGCTACCATCTGTGGTGACGACGAGACCCGATTCAGTAGCTTGTAAGAGGAGGCCCTTGTGAACTTGTTGGGGAGGAGAAATCGTAAACGTATGATACGCCAGGTCCGTATTCATGCTCATGTGGTTGAGCGCCTTGGTGATAATTTGATCTGGTTTAGTTTTTTCGTCACACTCGAATAAATGTCTGTAGCAACAAGCCACGAATGCTCTACCATATGAAGGCTGAAGTGTCTTGTTTTCTTTAATAAAGCCAAAGTTGTGAACATGAGCGGCGAGGTTGTAGTGGTCCTGGATCTTTTTCCAGTCAATTTGTTCCTTAAATCCACATGGCTTTTTCCTACGCAACAAGTCTATGATTTTTACGTTGTTTGCATTTTGGTTGTAATTTTCTTGATTGAGAAGGAATTTAATTCCCTCTTCAACAATTGGAATGTGTTTTTCCTCGCAAATAAACGGAACTGTATATTCTGCGATTTTCTCCTTGTTTTGCGTTTGTTTGCTACTTAATTTATTGACGAGAGTTCCGACAATTTTTCGGTTGTTCAGATAGCCTTGGTGCATGACGTGCGTGTTGTTGTTAGGAATGTCTCCATTGGATCTTGGTTTCGGCACCAGATCATTGGCTCTGAGTGGAAGCAGGAAGTTTATAGCAAACTTCACAAGTGGATACTGTCTGTACTTTAGACCATCTTCCAACATTTTAATCAAACATGAGATGAACGGCTTGACCTCTCTAATAACAATTGGGTTCTTCTTCTCTCTATTTTCTTGGTCAAAGTCATGGCCTTCGTTGTAGACGGCGTCTCTTTCAGTTTGGGGTTTGCTCGCCCACGGTAGTCTGATTTGCTCGACCTCGGGAATTTTCTCTTGAACTTGACGGTCAAAGTCCTCTTTGATCTTTTTGTATGTTTTTACCTTGTACTCACCTTCAAGTGGGTGCTTGAGAATATCGTCGTAAATCTTGTCAACTTCCTTTGATTTTTGATCGAAGATGAGTTCGTTGCCCTCGCGCTTCGATTTTTTATGCGCTTGTTCCAGCTCATCCACCTGGAGGGTGTCAAACTGTCTTCTGGTGACTTGAGTTCCATTGTGAGTCCAGCTGTATTTGTTCTTCTTTGCCATTTGTATTGAGCAATATTTAAATCTAATTTAATTTGAAAGTGGACAGTGACCTTAACCTAACTTAGGTTAAGCAACCGTTTAGCGACTATATTTTGGCGAAAATGGTCTCCGCTGGTATTCTTGCAAAGTACAATGGTCAATGGGCCCTTCTGAAAGACAAGGGTGTTCTACAAGACTTTGGAGGGAGATTGAAAGAGAAGGAGACTGCGTGGCAGTGCGCGCTGCGCAAATTCAAAGAAGAAGGCGGGTTCTCACAGCGTGAATACAAAGTGAAGATCCTCGAAGAGATTGAACCACACCCGAAGAAGCAACATACAATCTTTGTCTGCGAAATCGACAAATTACCTACGGCCGTGAAGCACGGGACGACTATCGAGCTGCACAACAAAATTGACATTCGCTATGATCCCAAGAAAGGCGTGAATCCTCTAGGCCATGGCGTGTTTCATCCCCGCCTTCGTTACATCTTCTGGCCACAAGAGGCGGTGATCAACAAATTCCAAGACATGTCGGCTATTGAAACTGATGAATGCCCATTTATCATGGACCAGCCCATCAAGAAACATAAATCTTGCCGTTAGATAAACATGCCTGTAGAAAGCCTTCCCCCGACTAAATTACAGATTCGATTATTGAAACTATTTGTAGACGAGCTTGGTTGGGGCGGGGGAGTTCATTCATTGTATAGGCGTTTGCAAAGAGAATTCGGTAAGGACACAATACACCCGGCAATGGATGACAATGGAAATGTCTTGTTTGAAAATGGGGAGTTATGGGAAGATAACCACAATCCTAAGATCATTAAGCAACACAGTTATGAGGTGGATGGGAAAACGTATACTTATGATACGCGAAAAGTGACCAGAAATGGCGTGAATAGGCTAGAAAGGCGTAAATTAATTCCAACATTCCGCGTAGTACAAGACTTTTTACTCAAGCACCCCGTCCATCAGAAGAATAGAATGACGAAGCAAGCCGTTGCGGGTGGTGTGAGATCACCACCAAAACATAGTTTGCAACCCGTTATACCCAAAAAACCAGTAGTTTTAGATACTATATTTCTTGATTCATTCAAAATGCCTCCTTGCGTTCACAGGGGGCGTGAGTACTCTTGGTGTTTAGTTGGAGTCTGTATTCTCACAAAAATGATCTTCCTTAAAGAAATCTATTTGAATACAGCATTATCTACGAAGAAAGTGGAAGCAGGACAAGCAAAACAAACTTTTGACGCATTTATGCAATTTCTAGACGACATTGAGGACCTCGCCGGAAAGCGCTACCACCCCCGCCACATCCGGACTGATGCGGGATCAGAATTTAAGGGAGGATTTAGCCGCGGAATCGCCAAGCTTCGAGATAAACATGATGGGTTTTATATTCACACTACAACGCCAGTAGGGCGCAGTCGCGCAAATGCGATGGCGGAACGCGCAGTACAGTCAGCGCGTCGAAGGTTGTATGCGATTCAAGGCGTCTGGAAAAAGCAATTAGAGGATCATGTTGCCAAAACTGGGTCAAAACCAAAAGTATTCAAGCCGAGGAACTGGTTTAACAAAGGGCAATTAACATCTGGTCCTTATGATTGGGTGAAGGACTTAAACGAGGTAGAACAGAGAATTGCAAATACGTATCAACAGACAATCAAAGCAGCTCCAATTGATGTTCTTTTGCAGCAGAACGGTGCTTCTTGGCAATCAGCTTTTAAGAATATAAAAGAAAGGGCTAAACGCGTCTATAAAGACGTCAAACACAACGTGGACCTCCCAGGTTTTAGTCCACAGGACCCAGAAAAAATTGGAGACTATGTGCGAATCAAATTAATACAACCAAAAGGCCTAAAAATGGTTAAGTACTCAGGGAAAAACACCAAATCAGCGAGAGATAATTGGTCTGATGAGGTTTACAAGATTATAGACATAAAAATGCTGTACAATCGAGCAAGAACCTTCAAAGTGAAGGCAATTAACCCAAAGATTACAAGGGGGACTAGAAATAGACTAGACAGGACAGAAATACTGAAAATCCCTCCAGATACAGTAATCGACGGAATTACAGTGCGTGAGTGGGACAAACGGTACAACGCGCCCGTGGAGCCAGAGAGCGGAGCTGAGTCGGACAGTGAAGATGAAATTGAATCGAGTTTAGATTCAGAAGTGAAGCGACTGCGCAGTTTTTCTACAAAACAATGGAGTCAACTTTTGCGTGGAAAAACGTTTCAACACGAAGGAACCAACACAATAACCGCCGTTGTTTATCGTGGCCAAAAGTATGGCTATATTGTAGAGTACGAAGACCAAGATGATAAATACGACGAGTATTTCCAAAAAGTCATCTTGGATTTGGCAAAAAACGAGGACTGGAACACTGACGCGCTCAAGACGGTGGCTCGTGACAAGAAATTTTCAGGTTAAGTGAGCAATTAAAAAAAATAGTTGCTATATATAACATGGAGGTCAGCGACAATGAAAACTCCCAGCCTCCACCAGATGATAAAACATCCACAAGCATCATCCAAGAAAGTGTTGTTCCGGAACGGTGCGACTTCATACTCAAGATTACGGCAGAACAATTCAACTCGCTGTTCCCAAAAAGTGAAGATGATCACGGGAAGAGCAAGATGGGTTTCAATGAAAGCTACAATCTGGCTCAAAAATACTGCAAGCGACAACAAAAAAACAATTACACGGTCTCCGTTCACTACTTCCAGAGCACGAAGACGAACCCGAACAAGGGGAGGCAGTTTGCGGATTGCGGAATCCAAAACATAAAGGCAAACTGCCGCAGATTCCTCCAAACCGGCTTATATTATGATTTTGATATGATGTGCGCGCACCCCTCTATCCATTACGTGCTCTGTAAAAAACACGACTTACCTCGCGAAAGATTGAAAAGGTTTCTTGATTTATACTTCGCTGGGAAACGAGAGGAATTTTTCAAGCGTAGTTGTATTACCAAACACGAATTTTTAACCAAAATGAACCAGGACAAACCAAAGTTTAATAAAAAGCAGCAAAAGAAAATTGAACTCATATATCTGTTTACTGAGCTGAATCAATCCAAGAAAGAGCTCCACGACATTTACAGCAAAAAAGGTTTTAAATCAAACAAGGATTCCAAAAATCCTCTGTCTTCCCTGATCAACGCAGTCTGGGTAGACAACGAGAATGAAATACTAAAAACTGCACTCTCAAAAATTGATAGAAGTTGTTGGGGCCCTTTGGCCTTCGACGGCTTCCAATCCACACAGAAAATTGACCCTAAGATTTTGAACAGCGAATTTATCAAATGGACGGAGAAACCAAACACCCACGATATTGATATGCAAAAGTACCTCAACGAATTAGAAGCTATGAAGATTATCAAATGGAGAGTGCCACGCGAAGAATATCTTTATACTGATGCTACAGGAAGGCCCAGAGCAAGACCATATACTGCCGACCCGGAAACCGGATGCGTTTCAATCGTAGAGTGTAGTGAAATGAACATGGGGAAGACGTTACAGCTATATCGACTCGTTTTGCGCCAATTTACGACCCGTGACATGGATTGGTGTGTAGCAATGATCGATGATTTGGGATTTGACAAACATAAGTTCTCTGATGACATACCAGCCAGGCGACTCATTAAGCTGGCAGTTTACCACAACAAAAGAGAAAGCATACGTGATATGAAACAGCTGGGCAACAACGTTTTGATTGTGCTTCACCGAGTGGCCCTCATCACAGACGTACAAAGGAAATACTTTGAGGGTATTGGTTTCACGCTATATTCAGATGAAACAGGCGATATTACAGAAGCCGGAAAACACATTGTTTGTATCGACAGTCTCTGGCGAATCAAGGACTTAGAGAATTACGATTTAATCGCCACCGACGAGGCTCCAGCCGTATTGGAATCTCTTTGTCGCCTCAAACAAAAAAGGACTGGCTCAGGAAAGTGGACATGTCACAGGACTCTTCAGACTTTACTTAAAGAATGTGAACATAAAGTGATCATGAGTGCCCAAGCTGATCAGTTAGTAAAGGATTATTTAGATGATTGCAGAGTCTCTTGTCACTGGCAAATGAACAAAACACCAACACTTGATCATTTACATTACAAATTCTGTCATTATTTTACAAAAGCAGACGAGTTTATGGCTCTCACTCATGAACTTGATCAAAATAAGAAGATTGTGGTTCCATGTGCTGAACAGAAACACGCCGAGGCTGTCCACATGATTGTCTCAAGGGAATATCCAGAAAAAAAATTTCTCCTTATTACGAGCCATTGCAGGGACAAAGACGCTGCCATCGTTAGCGCAATATCAAATGTATACGATGGACTTATTTACACATCGGCTCTAGATTGCGGTGTGAGTATTGAGGTTCTCGGATACGACAAAATAGTCTTTTACTTGAATTCGAGATCAATCAACGCGGACACCGTTATGCAGATGATATTAAGGGTCAGAAATCTCAACGAAAATGAAGTTATCTTTGTTTGTGACAAGTTAGTAAAGGACTGGATGTACAACCCCCCCTATCGCCACGAAGTATATATGCGGTTTGGAAAACCGCAAAGAGATCTACCCAAGGCGATTCGAGACGAGAACACGGTTTTAGAAGATCACAGTATCACGTCAATTTCAAAGGTATATAAACACCTTTGGGCACACAATTCTGAGGGTGAAGACGACGTCTATTGGTTTAGCAGTCGAACATCACAATACTATCGCTTCTTCAAAGCCGCCCCACCTCCAGAGCTATCGTTTGAAGATGCCAAAAGAATAGTCATGGGAGAAGCTAAAATTAACGAAGTGCTCAGCAATGACCATGATTTTACATCTCTTAAGGCACTTCTTGATGAGGCGGAGAGTATGGTCATTGAACAGGCAATTCAAAATAAAAACAAACCACTCATGGGCCTCGTCAACCTTATAATCAAACACTACCAACGCCATTCAAACCAACCAAGGAACATTGTAAACGAAATAAATCGCATTGCTGTATTACAAGGAGCTAAAACCTCACACCACATCATCGATAGCGCCGAAGATTCCACGATTGGCAATGGAACTGGAGAAAAACTCGAGATTAAAGAACAAAGAAGTCTTGATGTTATGGAGGCGGAATCAGTTGACATGGGAACACTCCGAAAGATCCAAAAAAAAAGAATCAAATTGCCAGAAGAGTACGACATACTTAATCATGCACACATGGTGGCCACCTTTGGACAGGATATCGTGGACAACATCGGAAAACATCACATGTGCATTACAGACATTAGCAACATGAAAAAATTCCGCATGTTGTGTTCCTTAATGGATCCAAACTCGGGATTCAAACACCCTGAAAACATATTCAACGGGTGTGTCAAGGAATTTACACAATGTTTCGATGCACCACATAAACACGAGGAAGCTGAACTCGTTGCCACATGCAAAGTTCTTTCAGCTTTTGGGTTTGAACACCCAAATGACGACAAGTCTATAGAAATAACCAATGAGGTAAAAGGTCATATCCGGGAGGCACTATCGGAATTTAAGCGAGTGACTGGATCATCAAGAAATATGAAAGAAGACGTTGTCACGGCGGCGATTTGCTCATTGAGAAAAAAGTTTAGCGTAGCTCCTAAAAGGGACAGAAACACCCGTCTCTACAAAATTGAATTCTCTGAAATTGCAAAACGCTGGGGAACTCCGACTTTTCAAAAAGCAAAACAATATGCCATGTTTGTGGACAACATTAACAGTCAAGATACGGACAACCAATCACCCCCTTCCTCAAAAGCGACACTACGTCATCCTTTTGATGTTTTGTCAGAAGGACAAGATGTTTATCAACAGAAAGAGAGGGTGAAAAGGAAGAGAAGAGACAAACTAGAAGCGTCGAGAAAGGAGGAAGTTGCCCGCAAGCGCCACATGTTTGAAGAAACAATTAAACGCGAAAGACTACAAAGAAAACAGAATCCTAGATTCCATGGTACACTCTATCCAAAAAGGAAGCTTTCTGAATTCATCGATGGGACATTCTTAGCCAGCATGTCGGACAACGGACAACCCAAAGAGCAACTTCATCTTAAAACCACCGGAAATTCTATCCGATACGAAGAAGAGAACCACACTTGGAACAGCAAGTTTAAAAACTTGACCCCAAGAGATATTTTTACAGCATCGAACTTGAACCGAAAACGCCCCAAAAAAAAATTAAGTCGTCCACGTGCGGGAGTTTAGTCTATATAATTGCTACTCAGGTGAACATCAGCATGAGAAGATGGGTTATATGAGAAGCTGGATTACATGAAAGTTTGGGCTACATGAGAGTTTGGAGGGGGCACACCTGGTTGGTTGTCATCGTCCACGTGCGGGAGTTTAGTCTATATAATTGCTACTCAGGTGAACGATACATTTTTTTTCTCTTGTCTAGACAAAAGAAGATGAATGACTTTTCGAGGAAACTAGTGGTCCATGGTACTAGGCATGTTGTTCCAAAAATAGTAATTTACAAAGAAGATCAAGTTGTTCACTTGTCACACTCTGAAAAGGCGTGTCATAAATACGTAAAAGAAAATGGAGGTCATATGATAAGCTTAAACGCGATAAGGGCGTGTCTCAATTCAAATATCCCCACACCTGCTCATGTTAGAATAATTGATGACGTATCGGGTGCCTGCGTGTATAACAACGAAGAGGTTTTCAAGTTTAAGCGCATCGCGGGCCGCCACAGAGACCGCCATCGTAGCGAGTAAAAATAATAATCTATCTATCTCTATCTAATTTTTTGATCTTCGGTGTCGTTGTGACTGTCATTACTTGCGACAGTCAAAACTTCCCTTGCCGTCTGCTCGTGTTCTTGGGGCGTCGCGGTAGGAGGTTTAACTTGATTATTATTTAGTTCTTTCAATAGCCGTAGAAATTCGGGGTTGGTCTCGCGTATTTACGGCATATTTTTTATCTCTTTGTTATATAAGAACACCATACTATGTCGCATAAGACCCTGATTGTCAGTTCTGCAAACGTAAGTGGGAATGACAAAAGCCAAGTCAAATATCGCTTTTCTCCGCCGCTTGTTATTCCTAAGAACGCTGTAAATCCTTACGTAGAGGTCCTGTCGTCTCAAATATGGTGGAACAATCCTAATATCGATTCAACGAATAATACTCTCAATTTTACGCTCGGAGGCGTGACGAGGCAGTGGGTCGCGGACACGGGCCTGTACAGCGTCGACGACATAAATAGTGCTTTGGGATATTACGTGAAATCAATTGGGCACCCTAGCGACACAATTAAGTTTGTTGGGCGAGGGTTTGACGGCAAATTAATGTGCGAGATGGACGCCACGAATATTGTACATGGGGTCACAATTCATTGGAGCACGTCAAGTATGGCTTCATTCCTTGGGTTTGGGACAAACGCCGATTTCTACGCTGCATACAATATCGAGGCGACTCAAGTCGCTAATAACAAGGCGATTTTCAACTCCTTGCTTTATTGGGCGATTGAATGTGTAGGATTGGGGACGGGGAGCAACTTTTATGATGAACAAGGAAAACCGACATCCATCATTCACACCGCAGTCCCCGACGTGGAAACCGGGAGGCAGAATACCTTTCAGCCGGCGCATCCCGTCCGCGTCCCAATTCAAGCCACTGGGCAGCAAATTCCAGAACTCGTCTTTAATTTGACTGATCAAAATCACGTCAGAGTTGACACTTTAGGTGAGGATTGGAATTGTATTGTGCAAATTTCGTGGGATTAAAAAAATATAAGCTTATATTAAAATGGCTAAGCCTAAATCAGCAAAATTGTTGTGCACACCCAACGTCTTTGAGAGATGCTTTTTGAATCAAGGCCATCTCGCCCAAGTCCCGGTCAGGCTCTATATACGGAAAGTCGGCGCTGAAGGTGGGGCCGAAGTGTCGGCCACCATAAGCAACCCAGCTTACAACGCCAATGCAGAAATTCCCCAACAAGGGACAGGAAGACGCACAAACAAGAAAATAAAGGGTACTTTAAAGAGCATTGCGAAAGCAGGAAAGGTTGCATCGTTGGCAACTTTGGCTGCTGGGCAGCCCGAAATCGCAGCCCCCCTCGGCGCAGTCGCCGAAGCGATAGATCAAGTTGGGAGTGGCGATACCAACAACTTCGGCGCCACAATGAAGAAATTAGCTGCAATTCCAAAAAAGAAGAAGAAAGTCCCTCGCTACACTCTTTCCCCAAAAAAAAACTTCGAGATTTAAATGAATTTGTAATTGATGCCGTAATTGGTCACAATCACACAACCAACAGCTCAGAACTAAACGAAGCAGGAAAACAACTGTTTGGAGAGTTATGGGATGGCGCGCTTGGGCGAAACGAGGTCCAACAAAAGTATAGAGGCGGCATTGCTCTTGTTAATATGGACAAAAAACAGTATGGATTGGCTACCGGAACCCATTGGATCTGTTTGGTTCAAGGCCACTATTATGACCCATTACTTCCAAACGGAAAAGAAATGGACATTGAACAAGGCGATAACGAACAGAATTGCGGTCAACGCTGTCTGGCTTTCGCTCTCTTGTATCTCATGGACCCGAATCTGGCTAAACTCGTCTAATTGATACGGTGGAACTGTCTCGAGGCCAAGCATTGTATTGGTAAAAAAAATATATTATAATCTCAAAATGAACTCTTCCTCCGATTTCGCTGAGTGGAAACACGACATTTACGTAAAGATCTTCAACCAAGAGACACAAGGAGTCGGTATGATGTCGGATCTACAGAGCAAAGTAGTCGCTGACGAAACTGCTCTCAAAGATTATACCTTGTGGAAGTTTCTTTACACATTGTACTTGCAGAGCAAGGAGGAATGAGATGGCGAAACCCTTTTTTTTGATTCGCTAAACCTCCAAGACATTAAGGCGAAGTAGCACATCTGCCATTTGTGCTTGTAATTGAGCAGTCTTTGCTTTTTCAGCTTGTAGTTGCCTGTCAAGTTCTTGCACAGAAGCTGTAGCAATCGTAAAGATTTGAGCTTCGTCTAAACAATGAAAATCATCGACAATCTCTCCATAAACAACCGCTTTCATGCCATCCTCGATCTTTGCAATGCGTTCAGTTCCAATTGAAACAACAATCAACGTGTCCGACGAACTAATAACCTCAAACTCATAATTATCTTGTTCATTTTCTCTTTCTGTTATCACTCTCAGGAATACGCCAGGAGTTATATCATTTTCTAACGGCAGTGTCAACTTGATTTCTATTTTGTCATCCATGACATAAACACGTGCGGGATTTAAGATATTTGGAATCGCACGTCGATCCATCGCTACAGCTTGTGGAATTACTTCTTTTATTTGCTGAGCAATATAACCAATCGTTTCAAGATTACCTTTTAAATATTTGTCTTTGTAGCCATAGATCTTCGGTTGTATCAATCTGAGCTGTTTTAGTGCGGTTTCATCGTCAATGTCTCTAATATTGTCTTTTATCCGTTCATCCGATGTCACGACTATAGTGTCGCAAACTATAGAACGATACATAACTAAGCCAAACGCGAGGTTTGGCGGATCTGCTTGTACTGAACCCCCATTTGTCAAGAAATCACAAAAACTATCGGGATAGTCGTAGGTAAGAATAGAACCGTCTATGTACAGTCCTTGATTTATCCAGACGTTTTTCATGGTAAGTACATCTCTACTGTAAGGCGAAGACTTAGTTTCGGGCATTATGTAAACCCCGGAATAATGCGACCAATCAATCATCGCCGTAGTACCGTCCATGTCTAAAGCGTCTAACTGCATTGCACTAATATTGCTTATAGCAGCTTGTACATCTGACGATGTCTGATACCCAAGAGCAGTGATCTCGGCTTTGGTGTGGCTATTGCGTAGGTTTAACTCCTTTGTTATATTCGCCGACACAAGACTGATTTTCGGGATTCCTCCGTTGTTGTCATTGTAAGTTGCATTGTGATAATACAACGAAAGATCAATGTTTGATGTGCCGGAGGCGCCCCCCGTTTCAGAGAAATCTCTCTCCGCATAGATCAAGGCAATATCAGCCGATGTCCTTTTGTTCTTGTGCCAGGCAAACTTCTTAAGCGTAAAGCTTCCGCTGTTCTGAGCATGGCCCACCGTGAGCTTTCTTCTGAAATCAGTGACGCCGCCGATTCGCGCCCCATTCACGCCTGTTTGTGTTTCAGAACTTTGCAACACTCCGTTTTTGTAGTACTTAACTGTATTTTCATTAATCATTATCATGACATGGTCTCCAGATGCAATTGACACGGAACCACCGTTTAGAATTTCAGGTCCTACTTTCCAGCCGCCAAAATAGTTTATTCCGCCGGTGTTTGCACTTGCTAGAGCCGAATCCGTCACAAAATATGCCAAAACGGTATCTCCCTTTGCTAGATAATGAGTGTTTAAAAAACCTTTTGATGGAGGAGGATTTGCATTCGCGTTTGAATTATTCCAGGCGATTAAAGCTCCACTTGCAGCTGCTACTTGCGCTGTTGCATTCTGCATTTGACTCAATGGAATATTTGAAGGACCGGTTCCCACCCCAGATCCATATCCTGATGGATTCTCACTACTTGATGTAGTATCATGTAAAAAACGTGTACTTCCACCCGGGTAGCTGTTATCGCTAATCTTAATTGGACTGTTTGACCCAGAGTTGAAAACGCCGCAAAAACGATTGCTTCCGTTCATTTTAAAAAGCATATCTCCCCACGCAGTCGTGTGTTTCAAGTTTTTATAGTCTACAGTTTCCACTTTAATGATCTGGTCATTTGCACTTGTATTAACGTCGCCAAAGTAAAATTCTAAAATGCCAAGGCCGTCGGTGTTCGCAAATTGAAACTCGTTCGTTGTAAATGTGTTTCCGCTATTTACAGCCAATCCATCGTTTAGCACAACATTTGAGGTGGTTGAACTTGTCGAAATCCCCCCGGAAGAAACCGTGGGCACCTGAGCATTAATAGAAGCTCGAATCATTGGATTGTTGTACGTATCAACCCATTTAAGGTCGCGAAAAGGCGATTTTTCTGGCGCATCAACTATTGGTAAATCCACAACCGACGACGGGTTTGTGGTATCGTCTGGCTTGAAAAAGCGCATTCTTTTCAAATTCGTATCAAACGTAACATTCGTGTAGTAATCTTTGGGTAGCGGCACGGCTGCCGTCTGTGTGTTATCGTCTAACGTAAAGGTCAATTCGCGGTTTGCGAGATTAACATCCTTGAACAAATGTTCAGTTTTTGCCTTTTCGAATACCTTCTCACGAGACAGCCACCGAGACATTCTTTATCTAATAAAAACAAAAAAATAAACCTGTTGAGTGTGTTTTGTTTAATTTACGAAAGCACAGCGTATGTGCAGCTTTCCATAACGCTCCCGTCATTATTAAAGTTAAGTACAAGAATACTATCGTGCACCGTGCCGACGTGGACAAGACTCTGCTGCGTCGCACCGTCCATCTGAGTACGAAGAATCAAATTTGTGTCCATATTTTGCGGGTCGGAAGCAAAAGGGAGCAGAATAATGGGTTCAGCCTTATATTCAGCAATCGTATCATAGCCAGAACGACCCGACGAGAGCTGTTCGTTGTAGAAGTCCAAATATTTACGCACCGTTTCGGAGGACTCGCTTGAATAAGGCACCTGGGGTACAGACTGGCCCTTAAACTGGCCAGACAATGTCTGAAAAGGAGCACCGGAGAAATTCGTAATGCCTGCATACGCACTGGCAGTCTGACTGAGGAGCTGCGACGCGACGAGGCAACGTTTCGTAGAAGCAGGTACAGAAAAGCTAAGGGCGTGTGTCCCCGCCGCCGTAACACTCTGATTATTCGTCGAGATGTCAACAAGAGGAATCGTCACAGTCCTAGGAATACTAGGAGTGCCAGAGGGCTGCACGTGGGTGGCGTGGAACGTAGCTTTCTTTAAAACAATGCTCAAACCTGGAATTTGACTACCCTTGTCCGTTACGTCCCGTACTTTCATCATATCGTGGTTGTAATTCGTGGAAAGATTAATTCCCAAGACGTAGGAGCCCGAAGGGATAGCGACATCAGTATTAAAGAATCCGCAAGGGGGTTGATAACATACGTTAAAAGTTTTCAAATCATCACTGAAAAAGCCCTTATTAAACGGCTCCATGATGCTTTCGCGTGTTTCTTTTTGTCCATATTGGCGCGCATACATAGCAGCCGTCACGCCGGGCGACGTGATTGTAGCGACATTAGTCGAGCCGAGTTGAACAGTTGTGGGGCCGCCTGAGCTTGCAGCGGCGCCAGGGAATTCGCATGTTTCGAATTGATCGGCAGCAACTATATTGCCGCCAGTCTTTTGAATTTCAAATTCATACATCACGTACGAAAGACTCGGAATAAACCATGAATCCTGACTGGAGGTCCAACGAAAGCGAATAAGCCCTGATAGAGCTCCTCCTTCAGATGGGATTTGTGTTTGAACGTGTTTACGTAGGCCATCTCGCGGAATGCGACCATCAGAACTCAGGTCGAAGTACGACATTTGTATGTTTGTTTCCCTTACTATTAGAAAAGAAAAAAATGACTCGGAAATGCTAATCAGAATCCGCGTCGTCGTTAATATTAATCACTTCAAATATATTACGCCGTAAAGGAGCTCCTATGCCGTTGAACGCAGTAGTTATGTTGTCTTTTGGGCCGCACAATTTCATGAGTTTTACGTAATTATGGCCTGTTTTTCTTTTAAGATCATACAACACGTCGTAGTTATTAAAGCTTGGATATAGAAGGAGATAGTCTGCAGAGCGCTTGACACACGGGCTTAAATTTCGCATGTCTTGCACAATGACTATCATGCTCAGTGACTTATGACTCACTCCGTAATTCACGTATCTCTCAAATGCAGCATTTTCTGCTCTATTAAATGCGAGAAAGTTGACTTCGTCGACTACAAGCACGTTCCTCTTTGTGTTATCCCAAGAATCCATTGGTGGTAGCTCACCTACGATAGTTGCGCCGTCGTCTGTTAAGATGCGATACTCCTCGGTGCCAGAAGGATCGCCGTGGTAAATCACTATCCTGTCGTAAGGTTTGCCTGCGTACCTTGATTTTCCAATGATATTAAGAGCGCAAGTCGTTTTTGAACTACCTCGTTTTCCCACAATTAAGATCAACGATGGGAAACTGAACCCAAGCTCTCCATATCTTGAATCTAGACAATGCAGCTTTTTGTCTGGGTTATCAATTTTGACCAATTTTTCGGGCATAATAATATCTTGTTTACTAATAAGACAGATTTAAATATGGTTGCCACCAAATCCAAATCGAAAGGAACACCCAAATCAAAGGCGAGTGCCACTCGTTATTACCAAGCCAAGATGGCCTCACGGCAAGCTGATGCACTTAAACGAGGCCGAGCTCGTGTTAACAAAGCCGCACAAGAAGAAAAGGAAAGGATTGAAAAGGATATCCGCGAGGCTTATGAAGCGGAAAAGGAAATGTTGAGGAGAGCTGCAGAGAGAATGGCTCAGGCCGAAAAAGAACAACAAGAAGAATGGTTTCGAGCGACACGGGCAAGTCGTGACGCGCCAAAAGCAAAACCAGAAGGGAGTAAAAGCCAGCGGAAAACGACAACGGCTCAAAAACAAGCCCGAGAGACTAAGCAGCAACAAAAGCGAAAAGAAACTCCTGCTAAACCAGCTGCTGCCAAACCAAAAAAGAAGACTAATAAGGACAGGGCAGCGGAGAGGAAGAAGGAAGAGGAAGAGGCGTTTCGAGAATCCCGCCAGAGCAGAGCAACTAAATCTTCAAAAGACAGAAGGGCTGAGAAATTCGAGGCTCGTCGCCGCAAGCCAGAAGTAGAGGTAATGGATGAAGATTCAGAAGGAGAACTGGACATCACAGACGTCGAAGATCCTGTGGCTCAATTAGCCAACATAGGTATCGATTATTCGAAACTGACCCTTGAGCAATTAAAACGAATTGCTCCCTTGTCGATGTTGCTCGACAAAATGAGTCTCGATCAGATAAAAGAAGCTCTTTCATTCAGCACGTTTTCGCCTGACGGAAGGCCTATTATTCGAACAAATGTTGTGAAACCGAGAGAAATTCCACGCAATACACATCGTTTCGTTCTCGATGACAAGGGCAATCGCATATACATTGGTTAATTATTTTCTCTGGGTATTACAAGAAAAACAACAACAAATATGCCTTTGCTCAACGCGGTGAGCAACGAGCTCTACGTAAATAAAGCTTTTGTCAGTTTGGACGGGGCCGGTTATCAGCTCGCGGGCCGAGGATACGAACTTGCGGGCACCGGAGTGCCTAAAAGAAAGATCAAGAAAGCCATTAAGGATACTGGGAAGTTCTTAAACCAAAAAAAGGGGAAAATTGCTCGATCAGTACTTAATTTGGCCTCCGAGTTTGGCAGTCCCGCGCAGCAGGAGGCTGTAGAGAAGATCCGACGTGGTCAGGAAATTATCAAGGGGTCAGGCCACACGGCACCAGGTGCTGTTCTGCGCAAGCTAGTAAAGTAAATGCCCAAAGCTAGGCCCAATAATTATTTTTTTGGCGATGTTATAGTTAGCTCAAGGTCTGACACTTTCCCCAAAATTATGTATATATATTATTATTAGTTATAAAGGATGAACTGAGATGCTCAATAGAAAGCGGGGAGCTAGAGACGCATGATTAGCTTACTCTTAGTTGATTCTAGATTTATAACTTGATTTTACGATCTTTTGGATGTATGATTTTTTTTTAATACATTTTTGTACACGGAAGGGTTAGTTCATTAGTATGCTTGAAAAGGCACAATAGCCAGCGGTTTTGCGACTCGAAAGCGGCGGGGAACATCCTAAAAAGCGCCGGGTTTAGGGGCGAAGTTAAGTAGAAAAACTTGACATTACAGCCCAAGTTAAGTGGATTTTTATTCAAGTTAAGTAGGTTTTTATGTCCTAGTAGGGGGGTTATTTGTCAAGTTTTTGATTCCTAAAGTCACAAAATTCCGAGTTTCTACTTGTCGAATACCTAGTCAACACCTGCACCCTTGTTCTGGTTACAAATCCTGTGGACGACCTGCAGGTTCGACATTTCCGTGCGGCCGCCGCGGGCGAGAGGCACGATGTGGTCGATGTGCAAGAGGTCGTCCGACGGGCCGAGGGCCTCCCCGCAGAGCGGGCACGCGGCCTCGACTCGCCGCGCCTCTTTGATCATTGCCACGCGCACGTTCGACGAGACTGCGCCGCCGCGGTGGCCCGCGAGGAGGTTCTGGATGGCGTCCTCGAAGGCCGCGACGCGTGCCTCGGTGCCCCTGATCTGCAGCTTCTCGAATGCGGGGTGCCTCACCATCAGGTCGACGAAGGCCGCTCGGACCTCCGAGGCCCTCGCGACCAGCGCCGCCTTGCGATCCGGTCGGCTCAGGCAATAGAGGACGGCATCCCAGATCGCCGTCTGGACGCTCGCGCTCGTTTTGAAGCGCGGGGCCGCGCCACCGTCGACCGCGCGCCGAAAGCGCTCCTTGGGGTCGGGAAAGACGAGGAGCGCCAGCTCCAAGGCGGTGTCGAGGCCGCGCCGCCACTCGTCGATGCCGGTGTCATCTTTGTTGAGCCGCTTCATCAGCTCGAGCGCATGCTGCTTCATGCTGGGCTTGCCAAAATTCTTGGGCCCATTACACTGGAGGGCGAAGTAGCGGAGGAGGAGCTCCTGCTTCTCGTCCTTGGGTAGCACGGCCCCGCCGAGCGCCTCCGCGAGGCGCCGGCTCGTCTGCCCCTCGCCTTCGGCCAGGCCGTCGAGCATCGTCGTGAAGGGGCCGCGCGAGATTGCGCGCCGCAGCTCCTGGTCCGTCATCGGCGTGCCGCCGCCCTGGATGCGCTTGAAGAAGTCGAGATAGTCGGTCATTTGCCACGAGGCCGGGATGACGGCGCAGCGGAGCCCGTAGCGGCTCTTGATCTGCCGCTGCTGCTTCTTGTCGAGGTCCTTGAACGTCTTGCCCTCGAGGTCCGTCAGGATGGGCAGGCCCTCGAGTGCGAAGGTCCCGTGCGTGCCGGCCTTCTGCTGCGGGCGTGTGGCCTTCCAGTGCGGGGCGCGCTCGCCCTTGATGAAGAGCTTGGTGCTCGTGAGCCGCTGCTGGCCGTCGAAGACTGCGTAGCCTTCATCCGTGTCGAGCAGCACGATCTCCGGCAGGCACGGGTAGCCCCGCAGAATGCTCTCGATCCAGAGGGACGACTGCTTTTGCGTCCACTTGAAGCCGCGCTGGAATATGGGCGTAAGGTCCAGCTCGCCCGCCTCCTCCTTGCTCAGGATATTCTCGAACTCAAATTCCTTCACGGCGACCGCAGCCAGCTGCTCTTGCGACGCGCCCGCGTACTCGTCGTCGTCGTCGTCGTCGTCATCCGGCGTGCTCGCAAGCGCCGCGCATCGGTTGCCGCGAGTCGATACCAGCCGCAGCACAGGCGTGAGCGCCGAAGCAGTGACGGCTGTGACGACGAGCACGCGTCGCGCCACCATTTTTCGACCTAGAGCCACCCCGATTTCGCGCAGGGCTGCCCAATGGTGTCAATGTATGTCTATAGCACCCAGGCTGCTGTTCTATCGGCTGCGGGGTGATGCAGAGGGGCTGCCGCGGTGCTTAATCTTGAACAGCTGCTTGTGTCTTAGCGAATTTCGAAATAACAAATTCCCCGGGAGGGTTGGACTTGCGCGAGTCCCGTGCGAGTCCCGTAACTCCCCGTACACGTAAGGGGTGCGGCTCTTGGGACCTAACGAGTCCAATGCACGGGTTGGTTCGACGCGTAAGTGGAATGACTACTACCCCCCCCCCTTTGTTTGTACCCTGTACTTTACTCATACACCCCGGGTCCTAGGACCTACTCTTACTGGCCCGGGATCTTTAAAGATCCAGTAAGAGGAAGCAGGTTGATTTTATGCCGAGTTTAAACTCAGGTTTAAGTTTAGCGCTAGTATGTTTTACTCATATAACCCAAACGCCCATATAACCCGAACGCCCATATAACCCAAATACCCATATAGCCCATTTACCCATATAGCCCATTTACCCATATAACCCAAATACCCAAATAACCCAAATACCCATATAGCCCATTTACCCATATAGCCCATTTACTCATGTAGCGCATGCGCTACATGAGTTAAGGCCAAATCCCCCATCCCAGACCGGCCGCGGCGCTGCCTTGAGGGCCAAATTGGCGATATTTTGTAAGCGACTAGATGTCGCCCGACTTTGAAGGTGAAACTCAGGCGGCTTGAACCCCCCGGGCTGGCGGGCGACTGGCACTGGGCCACTGGCTATTGACTGGCAGCCCCCACCGGGCCGCCGGGCCTGTACTCTGACACCCAAAGGTTCCGACTCGGAACGGAAGGCAAATTGAACTTATCTGGTGAGAGCACCGTGACAGGGTTCGGTAAGCTTACCATTGGGCCACCGTCACGGCCCGGGTCCGAGTCACGGTCACGGTGACTGGCTAGTTTCTGTCTGGGGGGTGAGATGTACTTAGTTTCCCTCATCATAATATTCGCCGGTTTTAGTACACAGACCCCAGGGCCGTCGGAGGGATTTCGGGATCGAGCAAAACCCTTCAGGTTGTCTTGTGTACTAGTAAAATAGACTAGTACACGGTATGACTTGTATGACTCGGAAATGTAACTTGGGTTTTCGCCCCGCACCGTGACGGGGCCGACTTTTTGAGGCGGCACAGCACGGAGATTCGCAGCCCTGGCTGCGATTGCGGGGTCGGGGCCGCAGGACGGCACCTTCGTCGCAGCCCACGCGTGCGGGCTGCCGTGGCGACCGCGTTTCGTGGTTTTATGGCGTGCTGAAATGCTCTCCT
>JACLAA010000424.1_pt1 | contig 27302 bp, 23 predicted proteins | sample 8027891 | NCBI WGS metagenome assembly JACLAA01 (sample SAMN15724900, study PRJNA655200) | protist metagenome | isolation source: fluorescence activated cell sorting (FACS) single amplified genomes of... | place: Spain: Blaines Bay Microbial Observatory, Mediterranean Sea | collected 2016-01-19 | reverse complement strand
GCTCGTCAACCGCGAAAGCTCTTCTTCCTCTTCTTCCTCCGCCCTATTCGCCGTCTGTACGGTCAACTTCAACGAAGCGCCGCCGCGTTGCAATATCTTCTTCATCTCCGAAGGCGTTCGCGAGAACACTAACTGCTGGTTCCATTTCGGGTTCGTCGACGGTCTCGCCGCTTTCTGTTTTCATTGTATTTAAAAGGAAAGAGAGAGAGAAAATGGTGGTCAACTACATTCTTTGGTCAACAAACTCTCTCGAGAGTGCACACAAACAACAAAAAAAGAGAGATATTACTTACGGTCATCTTTTCCTCGTCGTCAAATTTCGCGTGCACTCTCAGCGGCGTTTCTTCGCGCATCCCTCTCGCGTCTCGCACGATCACGCGTAATTCGTGCACAGTATTCGTCGTCGTCGTGTGCATCGTTTGTTCTTCTTCTTCTTCTTCCCGCATACTAAATGTTTTTCTTAATTTCAGAGTAGAAAAAAAAATGGAAATTCTCTCGTCAACAAAGCACACAAAAAAGAAACGGACGAGAGAAAAGAGATTTCGCTCGACAACGAGAACAACAACGACAACTGCTCCTACTCCTGCTCCTGCTTCTCTCCTCTCTCTTATATATATATATGTATAGAAACAAAACTCTCTTTTCTAGTGAGAACTTTTTATGTGTGAAAATGCAAAAGAGAAAAAAGTCAAATTTTTCTTTTTTTTGAATTTTTTTCTCAATTTTTAATTTTTTTCTTCATTTCTGTTAAACACACAAACCCCCTAACGAGTAGAGATACACCGATGCTGATGATGATTTCTTCGAGGAGTGGCACCAACAAAACCACCTTTTTTAACGCCTCCTCCTCCGAAGGACAGAAGAAGACGAGGAAGATGAGAACGACGCGGACGGAAACGGTGAGTTTTAGGACGACTTCTTTTTGTGCGGATGCATTTTTGACGAATACGAATGCCAAAGTTTTAACGGTCTTTAGACGACGACGGCGAGAAGCGTTGCGTCGAACAGCCTCCTCCTCCTCCTCCTCATATAACAACAACAATAGGACTGAAAACGACGACGACTTTTCCAATTATTTCCAATCGTTAAAGAAACAACCGTGGGACAGTTTACCGAAACCTTGGAAAGAGTTTTGGGGCATGCGACCAGCCGGATATGTCTTGAACGTGGACAACGAGAAACAAACCGTAAACGCGAACGAAATCGAAAGTCCGTCCTTAAATTTCCCGCAAACGAAAGAAGAAGGTGTGGAAAGATTGAAATCGAATCTGGTGTACTACAGGCAGAATTATTTCGTCATGTTTGTCCCGTTTTGTGTCATGTTTGGTGGATTTAACTTTTGGCCGTTTCTGTTGTCTTCGGTTGGATTTTTTACCGCTGTAGCCGCCGCGAGCGATAAGATTTTAGGCGAAGTGCAATTAAAGATGGAAGAGAAGAACGTGGGGATGGATTTGACATTTAATAAGCAGAGGGTGTTAGGGATGGATAGGAAGGTTTTGATGAAAGCGGGCGTATTGTTTGGTTTCTTTTGGATGACGAAATGGGTGCGAGCGTCCGACGCGGTTGCGGCGGCGAGTAAGATTACGAGGATGTTGATACGAGTCGTCATTTTGTGGATGATGACGAGCGCGTATTTGGCGATATTGAGACCGATTGATTTGAAGAGCACGCTTACGAACGCGTGGGGGGAGTTAAAAGATGCAAAGAGTAAAGAGGATTTTGAAAAAGCCGGAAAGAAAGCGTGGTCGGGCGTGAAATCGTGGTTCAATCAAAAAGCGAGAGAACAACCGCAGACGACGCCGATCATAGTCAACGTAAAAGGAGAGAATGTAAATGCAGCGAGTAATAATAATAATAATAACAACAATAATAAAAGGAGTGAAAATGATTGGAAGAAAGGTGCGACGGATGCGGACGCACGAGATGCGTCCAAGAAAGGCTTACCGCCGGGCTCCGCTCGATGATAAAAAAAGAGATCCTATTTCGTCAAGTCGCGTTGTGTAATCAAACTACTATTTTGAAATAAAAAATGAACTCCTCAACGCGAGTTCTCATCCTCATCATCCTCATCCTCATCATCATCATTACAACTCTACTTTCGGGAAATACACGCCTTGATCGGCTTTCCACACGCTATTCGCATCCGACCTGCTCGTCCCGCACACTTCGTTTTGCCCGCTAATCGGCCTTTGAAATTTTGTATTCGAGCAACTCAAAAACGCTTTCGTCTGTCGATGTTGCAATCTCACTTTCTGATCCTTCTTCCAAACTGGCCCAGCCTTATCGCCTTTATTCCCATCCGCGACTTCAAACTTCCACTCGTCTCCGGCGTCTGAATTCTCGTCGTCCCCGTGCGCGCTCACTTCTTGATTATTCGTCAACGGACTCCTATGCGCCGCGTGCGAGTGTAACCACTTCCTCGTCTGCACGTGCAGCAACCGAATCACGCGACCGTCCGCGATGTCCTCTCCTCGTTCGCACGGCTCCTCTCGCGTTCCAAACACTTGCCAATACCCCCCGGGATCGTTCGACTCCGGAAAACCAGTCACGGATTGTTGACCGGACCCTGACCCGTACCCGATGCCGTGCGAGTGTAACTTCGCCTTCGTCGCGGTGTGGGTCAGTTTTATGGCGGATCCGCACGTGACTCGTTTTTCCATCTCGGCTTCTTGCGCTAACAGTTCGTCCGCGAAAACAAACGGAGAGGAAGAATAACTGAAAAGGAGTAACGATAAAGAGCCAATCACTAAGGATATTAAGAGAGCGTTTGACGATGCTCGTCTCCTCTCACTCAACTTTCCTTCTTTCACAACGCGTTTCCGATCTTCGCAATTTCTTCGTCCTCTTCCCGTGGTCTGCATCGTCGTCATCCTCAACGAGCCGTCGTCGTTCGTTTAAAGAAAAGAGAAAAAAGCCCGAAAGTCTGCCGGGATTAGTAGTTTACTGGTACTACGCTCGGGATTGGGGGGCAAGTGCGAGCGAAAAGAACGCGATCTGTGTGTAGAATACTCCGCCTTGTGCTGTGGAAAAAGTGGCGAATTTTCGAGTGGTAGGAGAGAGAAAAACGGATCAGACAAGTCTGCGGTAAGGTACTATTACACGTGGTTTTACTACTCACTCTCACTCACAACGTTCACCTCTCTCTTTCTTTCTCTTTCTAGTACATCCTCTCCGGACGATTCAATGCTTTCTCGATCCTCTTTTCCAGGTCCTCCCGCGTGATCCACTTCGTCGCTTCGGCGTACAACTCGACGTTTCGCCACCGACTCCTACGTTCCGTCGCGGCGAGTTTTTGCTTCAATATGCGCTCTGTTTTCGCTCTCTTCTCCTCTCTTCTTTTGTCGTTTTCTTTCTTCAGTGCTTCTCTCTCGCCCGTCGTGTTTTTAAACGCGGTGGCTTTGAGCCGTCTTCGTTCGTCTCTTTCTCGGTGTTTCGTTTCGTCCTCTTTCTCCTTCTTTTCTCTTCGTTTCTCCGCCTCTCGCTCGAACTCTTCTCGCCATTTCTTCCTCTCTGCGTTGAGTTCTCGCTCGTGTTTTTTCCGAGCGGATGGGAAGAGACCTTTGTCGATGGTTGGATCGTTCGCGTACGCTCGCATCTGCGTGTAGTTTTGTCCTCGCTGCTGCTTTAATATCGATTTCTTTCCGTTTCCAATGTAATTGTTGTCGTCCGTAGTGGCGTTGCTCCCATTAGCGTCTGATAAAAAACCCATCATCTTCGTCGTAAAAATCCTTCCCGAAGTCGACGGGGCTTCAAATCCTCCAAATCCTCCTCCTCTCGCTGCTCCTGCTCCTGAAATTGCTGTTAAAGCTCTTCTTCTCATAATAGTCGTCGTCATCATCGTCGCTTTAGACGGTTTATTGTGCGGTCTTTCCTCTCTTTCCTCTCTCTCTTCTCTCTCTCTTTTTTTAAGCTTTTCATTTAGGGTTTACATTTTTTTCTCAAAGCAAAGCACTTTGAGAAACTCGAAAGTTTTACACCATTACTTAAGTAGGCGATTAGAAAAAAAAAGGATGAGGCCAGGACAGCTCGGCGACGTAAGTTGAACTCTCTCTTACACACGCGTAGCGTGCATCCCAACGCGTTTGCGCGTTTAGATCATCGCTTTGCGTTCTCTTTTTCTCTCACTTTCTCTCTTTGCTTTTCTAAAACAAAACAGAGAGAGAAAGGGAGCGACGTAATTTTGGATTGTGATCGAGCCGCCCAATAATGTGTTTATAAATGAGAATGAGAATTCTCTCTCTCACTCGCATTCGCAACACTCTTTAGAAAAGGACGACGATGCGACGCGCAGAGTCGATGTTCTCTTCTGAAAGTTTCCTTTGAGCCTCGTTTCTCTCTGTCTGTCTTCGGTGTTGATGTGCGTGTTGTGGTTTACTAACAAAAATTTCTTTTTTCCAAATTCATAAACTCTTTTACTACTTGGTGGTGATTTGATGTGATGATGTGTGTTTTTACCGCGCGCGCGTATATTAGCCGATGAGAGAATTGCGCGAAGCCATAATCCATTTGGACGGCTCGGAACAGAACGTGAAGAATCTCTCCATGGACATCGCTCCGGACATACAACAAATCGGCGACGACGTGACGCGATTTACGTTGGAGTGCGTCTCGGAGTTACCGGTGAAAACGCCCGTGTACGCTTTACTGATCGCTTTGATAAAAAGCAACTCCGAGGAGTTTGGCTTGGAGTTTTCGGAGAAGTTTTTAACGAGAGTTGGGGAGGCGTTGGAACATGATTTGATGCGATTGGACGAGGATAAAGACGCGCGAACGAGGGTGAAGTTGTTGGTGCGATTTATCGTGTGCGCGTCGGTGACGAATCTGGTGAGTCAGGCGTCCGCGGTGGACGTGTTGACGAGGTTCGCCGAGAAGTGCGTGGCGATGAGTAAGACCAAGGCGTGTAAGAATCAGTTGAATCCGAAAGCGTGGCAGCCGAGAGCGGATTTTTTAGCGACGGTGGTGTTGTCCGCGTTGCCGTGGTCGAACGGGTCGTTCGCGAAAGGGACGGATGAGGTTGTGCAAGGAATGTACAAGGAGTTCGCGAGGACGATGGAGGAGTATATGGGCGCGAGAGACCCGACGTTTGATAAGTGCGCCAGGGTTTTATTAGCAAAAACAGATAGTAGCAAAGAAGAAGAAGAAAATAAAAATAATAGTCATGAACCGGATGCGTTAGAGGAGCTTTGGGGACGCGTAAACGAGGCAGATAAGAGAGGCTTGAAAGGGTGGGCGGTCGCCGGCATCGTCGGCGTCCAAGAACCGTTCGAGCAAGAGTTGTTTTCGTTTTCCACCGTGGAGGCGCCGAAAATTACAATTCCAGATTACGAGGAGTATTTAAATTCGGATTCCGCGGCGACAGCGTTGACAAAGTTTCCCTCCAGACCTCGATTGAGAGTGATCAACCGAGCGCAAACGGAAGGCGGATGGGAGAAGAACGATTGGCAGCCTCTGGAGAGGTTTGTCGCTGAAGAACACGTCGTGGATACTTTGTGGGCGTTTGAACCTGGATTTCGCAGAGCGGCGTTACATCCAGCCACGGAACAGCTGGCGACGTTGCCGTTACCCGCAGGTCATCCGGAAAGGTGTCAATACTTGGTCGCGGAGACGTGTTTCGGAGAATTGTTAAATTTGCCGCGGCCGCGATTCGAGCCGGTCTTTTACCACGTCGTCATTCAAGATTTGTGTAAAGCGATCCCCTCCTTTCCACCAAAGATGGCAAAAACCGTCGGTGAGCTTTTCCGCGCGATGGACCGATTAGATGAAGAATTGCGCGAACGTTTAGCGACGTGGATGGCGCACCATTTATCGTGTTTCGATTTAGTGTGGCCGTGGAAATCGTGGGTTCACGTCAGCGAACAACCAGACGGATTGCCGCAAAGAGAGTTTGTGAGGACGTTGTTGCGTAAACTGTGCGATCTCTCGTACCCGAAAAATGTCAAGGAGTCCATTCCAGAGGCTATTTATGACTTGTTACCGAAAGAAGCGAAAACGATTAACCAGGCGTACGTCGATTCCGTCAACGCGCAAACGAACAACGCCATCGATACGATTAGAGAAATGTTAAAAGCGAAAACACCATCGGACGAGCTCGAACAGTGGTTGAAAGAGTCCTCGGGCGGCTTAACCGCCGAACAGTGCTTGGCTTGCGTCGCGACGGCCATCTTAGTGCACGGACAAAAATGCATCACACACTTGGACACGTTGTTGACTCGATACGACATTTTGCTTCGAAAACTCATCGACCATTCCTCCACGAAAGCGAGGGAGTTGTTGGAAGCCATAGTGAACGTTTGGGAAGGCTCGCAAAACGCGAAAATTGCCGTCGATCGAACTATTTGCGCGAAGTTGTGCGACATCGCCTTTGTCGCCGAATGGGCGGGCATGAAATACGCGGAAAACCCAGTCTTGTATTCCGACACGTGCGGCTACGTCCTCGAACGCGCCACCGCGGAAGAAGAGCACGCGTTAGAGCGCACCCGGCGCATCCTTCACCGCGTCCACGACGCCGAGCGCGAAGCCGAAGCGGCTGGTCAAGCTGCCGAACGTTTCCTCGCCGATGGTTTGATGCACGAAGCGACGCGCGCGCAAACGGCCGAAGCCGCCGCGGTTGAACTCGCCGCCAGCTTAGACGCCGGCGCTTCGGAAATGAAACAGTTCGTCACGGTGGCGAGAGAAAAAGCGTCTGAAATCACCTTCTTGTGCGCGCGCTCGTGCGTCTTAAAAGCCATGGAACTTTCCGACCAAACCGGTGCCGACGCTCGTTTGAACAAACGCATCGAGAGATTACTCCGAGGTTTTCGGGAACAACTTGCGGGTAAAGAGAGTGAAGTTCTCGACGCGTGCGGCGGTAAAGGCGCGAACCCGTTAGCGTTCGCTTGCGAACGAGCGCTTCTCGTCGTGTCTTAGTGAGACAAAAAGAAAAAGAAAAATTTTATGAACAACTCGTACACCCTAAATAAATAACACCCTAAATATCACTGCTTCGATCTCTCTCCTTTGAACACACAGACGACGACACAAGAAAAAGGTTATCATCTCACCATCGTCATCTAATAATACTAATAATGTCTTGCCTCGCGTCTTCTTTCTTAGCAGCGAGTGCGACGAGTTTGTCTTTCGCGCGAAACGTGACTGGCTCCTCCTCTTCCGTCGCGACGACGACGACTACTACTACTGTGAGTGATCGTTTATTCGTGTATACATTTTCAGGTTTTCCCTCCAATTCTTCTCGATTTCAACCCTAGAGAGAGGATAAAATGGGCGATTGATGATGAGGACTTTGCCATCAGTTTCGCGCTCTTTCTTACAATACTAACACGAAACGCACCTCTTTCTCTCTTTATATTCTTTCTTTTATTACAAACAACAGAGCACATCCTCGAAATTCTCCTTCACGGTCGAAGCCGCGCACAAAAAAGGGACCGGGTCGGTCAAAAACGGTCGCGATTCGAACCCGAAATACCGAGGGGTGAAACTCTACGGCCAAGAAAAATGTCGCGCGGGGAACATCATCGTCCGACAGTTAGGGAACAAGTTCCACGCCGGGCCAGGGGTTGGAACCGGGAAGGATTTCACTTTGTTCGCGTTGAGAGACGGGGAAATCTTGGTTAAGAAAGGCGCGGGGAAGAAGCAATTCGTGTGCGTCGTCGACGCCGTGGAGAGAGCCGCCGCGACGTCGAGAAAGACCAAAAGGAGAGAGTTGTACACGCCGAGAGCGTCGGCGGCGGTTGAGTCTCGTTAAAAAATATACGATCTCTGAGAACAACAACGACGACAATAACAACGAGTTGTTCGTTCCTCGAATTCGGGATATAAGTTTTTATATATACATACACGTTACGTAGAGAGAATACAATATAAACAATATAATAAAGGCTCGTGTTTTTCACCACAACTCACAAAATCATCATCGTCGTCATCGGCACGATGAGAACGTGCTGCGTCTCTCCTTCTCGAGCGCAAATAACAGACGCTCGAGTATTCGCGCTGTCCTCGAGGAAACGCTCGTCTTCTTGTTCTTCTTGTTCTTCCTCTTCTTCGTTGAATAATAAACCCCGTCGATACTCATCATCATCATCATCATCATCAAAAACCGCATTACGAGCGCACGGACGAAAGAAAGGCGAAAGTATTCCGGAGGAGTTCGAGGTCCAAAAGCTCGCGAATACGGTGGCAAAACTCTTGCGAGGGGTCAACGTCGTCGCAGTTGGCGAAAATGAAAAAGCGAATCATCAGTTGAGCGAGTTGTTGGCGCCTTTGTTGGCGTATTCTCCGATGTCGGTGCCAGAGTTGATTCGAGGGATATCGGACGGGAAATCGAGGGAAGATATCGTTCGTTTGGAAGGCGACGCGGAGGCGCTGATGGTGGAGAATTCCGTGCACGAGCAACTGTCACAGTTTCTGAGAGTTTCGTTGGCGACGTGCGGTGCGAATGGTGTCGGGGCGTTAGCCAGAGGCGACTGTTGGGCGTGGATATTCGGGATGATTACCATATGGGTGGACGACGAAGAGTCGGCGAAATTGAGCGAAGAGAACCCGGAGAGGTTTCCGCAGCGGGAGGCGTACGAGTTGGCGGATATTCGGGTGGTTTTGAAAGGAAAGGAGTTGAACGAAGAGGAAAAGGGGAAGACGGTTCGGGCGGTGTTAGAAGGCGTGAAAGCTTTGGTCGATAACGACGAACATTTTGCCGGCAAGAAGAGCTTGTATACCAGGATGGGGTGTCGAGGCGATTGGCCGATATTGCAAGCGCCGGAGTGGGATGGAACTTCAGAGACCTTCTCGGAGAACGGGTTGAGTGGCGAAGAGAAAAGTAGCGTTTAGAAGAAAGAGTTTAGCATCAGAGCGTGGTTGGGTTTATCACGAACGATGACGACGATGCTTTTACGTATAGCACACATAATGTATTATTATTATTAGTTATATAATATTATTGAAAGTCTTGCGGTAGCTCCGAGCCTTCCATGTTGTAACCTTCTCTCTTGGAAAATTCTCTCTCCACTGCTTCGTACGATCGTTTTGCGTCCCGCTCTTTGATGATGTTTTCAGACAACGTTGCATCCCGAACGACTAATCGCGCCGTGTGCGTTTGCGTTTGCCCAGCTTTTAATTTGACCAACTTTGTGATGTTCCCAAACCCGAGACCGGAGAACCATCGGTACGACTCGTCGTTCTTCTTCTCTTTACTTTTCCAGTACGAAAATACCGCGCGATCGTGCCAGTTTCCCGTTTGCTTCATCGCAGTTTCTTCGTCCGGAAAGTCGTATCCAATGGCAAATCTATCGTAATCTTCGATAACGATGGATGAGCCCGTTCCTATTTCCAACATCGTCGAGTCTCTCTTCACGTTGGCGTACACTCTTTCCGTTTTCTCTTTCAGAGTGAAACACTTTTCGTCGTACTCGTCCAAATCTTTTGTAAACTTAACCTGCGGATCTCCTCCAGTTTTCTCGGTGTCGGTCATGTCGAAATACACGCAATCGTCTAAGCCTAAATAATACGCTCGCGGTGGAACCGCGGTTAAATCTGCCACTCTCACGTGGCCTCGATACCCGCTCGCGTACTCGAAATCGAGATTTGATGATGATTCGTCTACGTTGTTGTTGTTGCTACTAGTGCTGCTGCTCTCTCCATTATCTATGTTATTATTCTTGTTCTCAACCGAGTGAGATATATTCAACGCGTCAAACTCGAGAGTAAAAGTAAGAGTGACTTGAAACGCGTTGTCGTTCCACTTCTTCCTCGATTGGTCGTCGTCTGTCGTATAAATCGTCACGTACGGGTTCGCCGTGTACGTGTTGTCTTCCGGATTCCACAACTCTCTTATCCCGGTATCCAAAATATCAAAGTTCATCTGTCGAATGTTAAAATCTTCTTTCGAGTCGATTTCGTTTGCATCTCCTTTGTTTTCTTCTTCTTCGTTTTCTTCTTCTCCTTTTTTCTTCATCGAATGCAAATCGAACCCGTCCCAGTGCGGGAAGTTATAGCTCAACCCGGCGTCTCTCGGCGCTTCGTTCTTAAAGTCTGAAAAGTCTGGCGTGAACAAAACTTCCCCTCCGTTCGGTAACGTCCACGACGCGACCGACGCGCCTTTCGTGTAAATCTCGCACGTCGCTCCGGACGGGTGCGTCAATAAAACTTTCCTCGCGCCCGACCTTCCGCTGTCCGATATCGCCACGAACCCTTCGATGTGGTGCTCTCGATTGAGGACTTGCGTCTCTTCGCTGGACACGGCGAGAGATTTCACCTCCTCGTCGAGTTCGTCCACGTTTAAAACTTCTTGGCCGAAGAGTTGGTTTTTCGATTTCGCTTCTTCTTCGGAGATTTCTGGTCCTGAAAGGTCCTCTCCTTTCTCGTTTTTGTTTGTTGAAGACGATGCATTCTTGCCGGCGGCGTGAGGAACGAATTTTACCCGTCGTTGGTGTCGTCTGATTTGTTGTTGTTGTTGTCGTTGATTCTTCAAAAAATAACAACTTTTCGCGCTCATTACACATCTGTTGTTGTTACTATTAGTATTATTCGTCGTCGTCACCGACGAGGACGACGAGGACGAGTGCAACATCATCGGTTTGGTACAGCGCGTGATGATCGAAAATTCGATCGATTTTTGTTCTTTCTGTTGTGAAGCAGTCGAAAGAGAAAAAACAACAAAAGAAGAAAAAATACATAAATGTTAATGTTTTTATATTCCTTACACTAAACCCTACAACCCAAGGTTTATCTGGAGGCCTCGGGATCGAAACCCGATTGTGGCAGGCACACACCATTCGATATAAAGTCGAAACATCATAAGCCGCGATAGCTCAGTTGGGAGAGCGTCAGACTCATAATTACTATATATGCAACATGAACATGTGTTTATATCTTTTTTTTATTCATTAGAACTAGTAAAGTAGTGTTTCTCTGATTTTCGTGGTTTTTCTCAAAACCGCGAATGGGTACAAAAAATTCAAAACTGGCCTCAATTTAATACCAACCTATTGATTCGCGAATCTTTTCAGCCTTTTCGCTCGCAGCTGTTGCATGTCGATGCTTGTCGCGCGCAGCTGTTCGAGCATCGACATGTTTTTGCTATTTTTGCTGTCGTCGTCGTTTTCTTCAAAAACTTTCTTCTTCTTGGACGAGTTCGTCGCCGCCTCGCTCGCCGAACGCAACTTCATCGTTACCACGCAATGGTCGCTGCTAAAACATTTGTCCGGATATATTTCGCACTCCTCTAATCGATTTTCCTCGATTATTTTCTTACTCACGATATAATGATCCCACCTCGTTATTCCCGGTGGGGGGTGTGGTTGCGTGTAAATCCGTGTGTAAGGAGACAAGTGTCGAAAGGCGTCCACGCCATCGGCCAATCGCACGGTTTCGTGGAACCGTTTCTTCAAGTTAGGCGTGTAACCGCACTCCCCTCTGTCCTCTATATCTTCTATGTGCGTCCCGTCTTGTCTCTCTTGCATCGATATCGCGTACTCATTTTCTCTCCCCGGCTCTCCTAAAAAATGATCCAACGGGCCGGGAGAAACGTTCAAATCGCCCATCCAAACAAACTCCTTCTTCGCCTCGCGCAACTGCACTAACCTTTTTCTCACCGCTAAGTCCAACGTTTTCCTCAAAGCAATCTTTTTCGTCGTCCTCGATCTGTTATCATTAAACCCGCTAAACGGCATGTATGTTGTCAAAACGTGAAACCCATCCGGAAACTCAAACTCGAGATACCGACCTTGGTACTGAGCGTTGCCTTGCGTCAAGTCGATATCCGCGTGTCTTAGAATTTTCACCGGCGGTTGCACGTCTTTGTGCACGAAAACGACGTTCCCGGCCCACGCGGTATCTCGACTCCCGAAGTAGTTACGGTGTTGCAGCGAAAAATACGCCCTGTACGTCTCGCTCAACCCGTATTTATGAAGCCACGTTTCCTCCTCTCTTCCTTCATTCTGAGCACCACCTGGCCCAGAGAGAGGATGTTCCGTCACCGGCTGCGTGCCTTTCGCGTCTTCTCCGTACACCCACGTCTCGCTGAAATAGCACAAGTGGAACTGATTTTTTCGCACGTATTCAAAAACCTTTTTCAACTCAGCCTCGTAATACGAATCTGGCGGGCAACATCCGCACTCGCTTTCGCCGCTTCGCCTCGTAATCGTCTGCTTCGGATTCGTAAAGTCGTACCGAGAATTTCGACAAAATCTCGGATGTTCGAACAAACCGTTGCAATTGAGTTGGAAAAACGTGCGAGGTTGGGGGAGTTTTCTTTGAAGCTTTGCGTTCGCGAAGCCTTTGTTCTTGTTTTTCCCGCTGTTGAAAGACATTCGATGAGAGAGAGAAAGAAGTGAAGGATTTTCGTCAGATTTTAAAATACTCGCGTCGAATCAAATCATCATGTCCTTCTTTGCGGCTTCCACACTCACCAGACGACGACGACGAGAGGAAGAAGACCGAGACGAGAATAACGACGACGATGACGAAAAGTTGTTGTTCTTGGAATCACCGCCGGAAATGAGCGAAGATATCAATAACAACAACAACAACAACGACGACGACTTTGAGGAGGAAGACAGTCCGGCGCCAAAACCTTCTCCTCCTCGTTCTCGTTCTCCTCGTTCTCTTTCTCCTCCTCGCATAGACATCGTCGATGAAGCGGATCAGGTGTGTTTTCAAATCGAGCGCGTGGTGCATCGATTGATGTGTTCGTCAAGGGAAGACAGTCACGCAAAGGGAGATGTATTATTGCGCTTCCGCGAAAGAACCGTTGTTGTTCTCTAAAGTCGTTCACGTGTTGAACGCGATCAAAGATATCGCAGGTTTGCTGCGCATCGATCGAGGCGCGTTGAATATCACGAGCGCATCGAAAGGTTTAGTTGTCGGTTTAGTATCTCTCCGAAACGATGTGACTCAAACGTTCGTGGATTGTTCAAAACTCGATGGTTCGGGCTTCACGATCCCCGGTGATTTAAAAACGATCGAGAGTTTATCCATCGACGCCTCGATGTGCGCATTCATTCTCGTCGTGGAGAAGGACGCCGTGTTTAACAAACTCGTGCAAGAACGAATTTGGGAGAGGTATCCGTGCGCAGTTGTTACTGCAAAAGGCTTTCCGGATTTGCCGACGCGCGCGTTCTTAAATCGGTTGGCCTCAACCGGCGTACAACGCACGTGTAAGATCTACGTCTTGGTCGATTGGAATCCGAGCGGCTTATGGATCTATTCGACATACGTCACGGGAGGTGCTTCGAATGTCAACGAATCGACGAAGTACGCGCTTCGTAACGCCGTGTTCCTCGGAGTCTCGCACGAGGACATACTCGCCGCTGGTAAAGTGCTCACGTCCAAGCACACGAAGAAAGAGTCTCGAGATATCGCCAACGCGTTACGGAGAAAACGCGGGCCTCTGTACTCCACTTTCAAAAGCGAACTCGAGCAAATGCACGCGCTCGGACGCAAGTGCGAAATCGAAGGTCTCTATGCATCCAACATCAACGACGATAACTGCTACGTGCTCTCGGAATACGTGGTCACAAAAATAGCGCAAATTGAACAACAACAACAACGACGACGCTAACATTTTACTACTACCCAACAGTTTTAACACTTGAGTTTTTGAAAATTTTCCACAAATCTAACCCGCATACCTTCATCGTTATCATCATCATCATCGCATCACCATCATCGCGGAGAGCTTTTCGTTAGAGAGAAGAGAGAAGAAGGAAAAGAGAAATGGCCGTCGGATTGACTGCTCCTCGTTCTGGTTGCAGCATCGTTGGTTTTGATACAAAAATGATCACCACCGTTAGGGGTCGTCGAAGTTCTTCTGTTGTTTTACAACACCATCGCCGCCGGGGGATGATGATGACGATGGCACTCGCGCGCAACAGCAGCAGCAGCAGCAATCATCATCATCATCACGAGTTATCGCCGCCGAGGAAACAGAACGAGTGCGTGCAACTGTCGTCGAACAAGAAAGCGACACCACCACCTGCTTTGAATTCGTCGAATGCTTTGACGACGTTCGAGCAAGTCCTGTATGGCGGCGTCGCGTTCACGGCGGCGTCCATGTTAAAGCGGGAACTCTCCCCGGGATGCGAACTCATCGACGGGAAGCAAATCGCGCAAGAGATTCGCCAGGAGATTAAAGAGAAAGTGGAACGGATGAAAACGATCGCGAATGGGAACACGCCGGGTTTGGCGGTGGTTTTAGTTGGCGAGAGGAAGGACTCGCAGAGTTACGTGCGTTCGAAGAAGAAGATGTGCGCGGAAGTGGGGATTCGATCGGAAGGGACGGATTTACCCGAAGACGCGACGGAAGAGGAGGTTTTGAAAGTTGTGAGAGCGTATAACGCGGACCCGAACATTCACGGGATTTTAGTGCAGTTGCCGATGCCGAAACACATCAACGAAGAGCGAGTGTTGAAGGAGGTTTCGTACGAGAAGGACGTGGACGGGTTCCACCCGTTGAACATCGGCGCGCTGAGTCAACGAGGAAGAGAAGAGCCGAGGTTTGTGCCGTGCACGCCAAGAGGATGCATCGAGTTGTTGAAACGCTCCAACGTAGAAATGAAAGGGAAGAAATCAGTCGTCGTGGGCCGTTCGAACGTCGTCGGTACGCCGGCGGCGTTGTTGTTGCAAAGAAACGACGCCACGGTAACTGTAGTGCATTCGCGCACGAAAAACCCGGAGGAGGCGATTAGAGAGGCAGACATTGTGATTGCCGCGTGTGGAGTGACGGAGTACGTCCAAGGTTCGTGGTTGAAACCCGGCGCGGCGGTAATTGATGTCGGCATCAACGCTAAAGACGACGCGACGAAGAAGTTAGGATACCGATTAGTCGGCGATTGCGATTTCGAGAGTTGCAAGAAAGTTGCCGGGAAGATGACGCCGGTCCCAGGTGGTGTAGGGCCGATGACGATTGCGATTTTGTTGCAAAACACGTTAGAAGGGGCAGCGAGAAGTTACGGCGTCAGCGAACAACTCGGATTGAAAAACTAACTACTCTAATTATTTATTCACTGGACTGAGATTACAAACGCCTTCTCGTCGTTTCTTCTTCTTCTTCTTTCATTGGATATGGATGATGTACCGTGCGGGGCCATTTCTGGTGATCGCAGATGTTCACGTTCGTCTTCAATAAGTAAACTCGCAATCGTCTTTCTCAATTTCGCCTTCTTCTTCTCCAACTCGTTCAGACGTTCCTCGCACATTTTACGCTCCTTCTCGTGCAAGGCGTCGTTGTGCCGAAACCTCGCCTTGGCGTTTGCCGCGTCGCCAATCTCTTTCTCGTAGATGTCGTCGTCGTCGTCACCGTCGCCGTGTTCATTCGTACTGTTCCTTTTGTTCTTGTTATTGCTTTCTTCTAAACTGTTCTTGCTGTACCCGCCGCTTTTTATAAACAGCTGTAAACTCTTGGACGAACGCAACAGCGCCAACTCCCTCGCCCGTTCGATGTGTTCCGAATTTCGTCGTTTCGCATATTCAATGCACCATTTCGAGCACTCGATGCTCGTAGACAGTTTCTTGTTGGCAATTCTCAAATTTATCATCGTTTCTCGACGCGAATTCGCAGCTGTGTTCAACTCTTCGACGATGTTTCGCGGAAGGTACAAAATATCACCATCGTCACCGCCGCTATCGTCCTCGTCGAGGAAAAGTGTTTCGACTAATCCGCACGGTAATTTCATCGTCACGTCGCAATCGTTCGCGCGTTCGAACCGTTCGTTGAATTGGTTCTTCAAATACGTCTGTCGCTCGGTGACTCTTTTCGTCGCTTCGTCGAGTGTCTGCTCTAAAACTTTGAGCGTCACCTCGCACGTCTCTCGCGTCGCTTTCTGTTGCGCCTTTACTTTTTCCAAGTTTTGTCTCTGCGTGCGGTGAGCGTTTAGCTTTTCAAACCAGGTTTCGTCCAGTGAGAGTGGAAAGTACGTCGCTGGTTTGCTGTTATGAGTAGCGAGTGTCGTCGTCGCCACTGCTGCTGCAGTCGTCGCTCCTTTCTCGGCCAAGACATCTCCTCCGGATGAAGTTAACGCGACTATCGATTTACTTCGCGTTTGCATCATCGACGCCGGAGAGAAAACGGATTCGCGGCGGAGCTTCGTTCGTTCGGCTGCTAAAGAAGAAGCTTCGGTAGACGTCGCATTATGTCCAGTGTTAATATTCGAAGAAGAAGAAGAAGCGGAGGAAGAAGAAGTATTCTTCTTGCGCAAAACTGGACCGTCTTGTCGATACAACACCAACAAAGTATCGGCGTGAATAGCCGCCGCCGGTGATGTTGAGATGGACGAACATATACAAAGAGAAGAAACTGATTTTAGGAAAGGAGCGAAGAGAAAGAGAACGCAACAACACGAATGCGGCATTTGCGAGAAGGTGTTTGAGAGTCCATCAAGTTTGGCCATACATATGCGTACTCACACGAACGAGAAACCGTACGAATGTGATGTGTGCGAGAAGCGTTTTCGTGAATCTGGTAGTTTGAAAAGGCACAAGCGTACTCACACGAACGAGAAACCGTACGAATGTGATGTGTGCGAGAAGCGTTTTCGTCAAGCTCTTAGTTTAAAAAACCACATGTGTACTCACACGAACGAGAAACCGTACGAATGTGATGTGTGCGAGAAGCGTTTTCGTGAATCTGGTAGTTTGAAAAAGCACAAGCGTACTCACACGAACGAGAAACCGTACGAATGTGATGTGTGCGAGAAGAGGTATCGTCACGCTCATGGTTTAAAATGCCACATGCGTACTCAGCATTAGCTCTTTGTCATATAGTCCTAGCGTACACATACACGTTGAATTCCAAATATAAAGCGCAATCGTCCTCACTCCTTTTCACTCTGCTTTTGTTCTCCACTCACCAAAAATGAGGACTCGTCATCAACGCACTCTCATTCAATCCCTCTCATTCAATCGCGCGTTATTATTAAATGAGAAAAAGGAAGGAGCGACAAAGAGCGCTCATCTGCTCGAAATGTTCCGACGGTTGCAGAGCGGGAGAGAATCTTCTTCTTCATCTTCTTCTTCATCGAGAACAAATGATGCGCCTTCTTCAGTTAGGGGAATGCACGCGACGAGAACGGTGCAGCTCATCGAAGATCGAGACGGACGAGGGTTAACCGAGGAAATCATAGAGGAAAATTTGGTACGACGACGCGTTACAATGCACAGCGTTCGTTTCTTTGCCTCTTAGTGTTGTTCTTTGCCTTTCATCGCGCGTTTTATTGTTCAAAATTGTCTCACTCACCACCCGCCTTTCTCTCTCTTTCTCTCTCTTCCTTCACGTGACGCAGGACCGAAAGCGAGGCGAAGCGATGAAACAAAACGACGCGTACGTCGAGTCCGCGTTACTCACCACCCGAAAAGAAGCACTCTCGCTCTATCGTGCGGTCATTCGAGCGTCTGTTTTATTCGTTTGGAAAGATAGTAAAGGCCACGTTTGGAAAGATGTCATCCGGGAAAGCGCGAGGAAAGAGTTCGAACAAGGCAAACACGAGCGAGATCCGGAGATGGTGAATCGATTGATTCTCAGTGGACGCGAGGCTGTAGATGTGGCTTTGGACAAATTTATGGAGCAGAGACAGAAGATTATGGACGAGGAGAGTAAAGGTAAAATGAAGTAGTCGTAGTTTAAGTATATAGTGTAGCTATTTGTATTAGAATCCCCTAACTAACTAATTATTACTATCGTCGTTGTTTCTCCAACTCGTTGGCGCGTTGTTTCAAATTCTTCGCCGACGCCTCGCCGGTTTCCAATACGAGCTGCGCAAATATGCTCGACGAATCTTCCAATAACTTGGACGGTGTATCGTAGGACAAAACCTTCCCGCTGGCCATGCACAGCACTTTGTTCGATTCGATGATGGTGTTGATTCTGTGCGCGATGGTCATCACTGTTTTGTCCTTGAACTCTTGCGAGATTACTTTTTGCATCATCAAATCGCTTTCGTTATCGACCGAGGCGGTAGCTTCGTCGAGGCAGACGATTTTGGTTTCGCGCAATAACGCTCGGGCTAAGCACAACATTTGACGTTGACCGGCGGAAAAGTTGGAGCCGTACTCCTTGACCGGGGTCATCAAGCCTAAACCGTCTTCGTGTGTCGAGACAAACTTTTTCAATTGAACGTGTTCCAACGCAAACCATAAATCTTCATCGTTGTGCGTTAGAAACGGGTCGAGGTTATCGCGAACCGTTCCTGAAAACAAGATTGGGTCTTGCGGGATGCACGTGACTCTGGATCGTAACGATTTCAACGGCATTGAAGAAATGTCAACGCCGTCGATGAGAATTTTACCTCGCGAAGGCTCCACGAGTCGCCACAAGGCGACGATTAAGGAACTCTTACCGCTGCCGGTACGTCCGCAAATACCAACCGACGAACCAGCATCGATTTCGAACGAAACACCGATCAGTACCAACGGGAGTTCCTTACGGTAGCGCATTTCGACGTCTTGAAAAACGATGCCACCACTTTGCGGCCACGACGGGTCGGGTTCAACCTTGCCGATGGCGACTATTTGTTTACCGCCGTTCTCGCTGTCCATGGAATCGTTCGCCGTGTCTTCCTCGGAAGGCAACTGCGCGTACTCCTCAACGCGCTCGACGGAAACCATTTGCGATTCGAGTTCAGAGAATAAGCGAATCAACCAAGACAACACGCCAGTGATGTCGATGGCGTACGATAACGTCACGCCAATCAAGCCGCTGCTGGTGGTTTTGCGTTGGTAAACGCCTAAACCGGCGACGATGATGGAAATTGAAATACCGATAACTTCTAAACGAACTGGTAGCCATCGATCGCACGCGCACTTTTGCGTGTAATCCGCGCGTTGGTTATACGCGATGCGCTTCTCATTTTCGTGAATGAAGCGCGCTTGGTGTCCAAACGCGCGAATGGTGGAGATGCCAGAAATGGTTTCACCAAAGTGTTCGAAAATTGGCGACCCGGACGTGCCGTCTAACCGTTTCGCTTCGCGATAGCCGGGACGGAAGAAGTACTGCACGTAAAAGTAGCACGCAAAGACTGGAACCAAAAAAGGGCCGAGAATCGGGATAATCGTAACCATCGCAATCATCGTACCCAACAACCATAAACCAAAAGACGTCAATGAACTGACGGATTGTCCGAGAAGGTTATCTAAAACGTTCGTGTCTTTTGCGAATCGCTGAATGATACGACCGAGAGGAGTCGTATCAAAAAAAGCTTGTCGCGTATTCAACACCGAGTGGAATAGTTTCAAGTGCAAGGTCGTCGCCGCGCGCAAAGACGCGACTAACCACGCGAACGTGCGCCACCACGAAAGTAAAGCAGATATAACGCCAATGGCTGCGTACGTGCTCATGTATTCCGCATCGTTCAAGCCGTACTTGTACTCGGTCCAAAATGCAAGCCACATTGGCGTGAACACAGAAATCATCCGTTCAATGATGGTGATGAACATGAGAAACATACATGGTAGTGTGCCACCCAACGCCAGAAAGTACGTCGCGTAGACATTCTTCTTTACCGCGCCTTGTTCGCGGTGTTCTTCTTTTTGCGCTGTTTTTGTACTGAGTTTCTGTTCCGAAACTACGCGTTTCATCTGGTCTCTGTCCGTTTCCGACAAAGCAAACGCCCCGGCGTCTTGTTCTTCCGCCTTTGCCGTTTCTTTCTCTTGCGTTCCGCGATAAGATTCCATCATTTGCCTGAAGTACTCTGCGTTTTCGATGAGTTCCTTATAACTTCCACGCTCGACCACTTCTCCATCTTTCATGACTAAGATTTTATCCGCGCGCTCGACGAAATGCAACTGGTGCGTGACGAGTAAAACCGCCTTTTCTCGAAATACGCCCCTTACGCATTTGTTGAACACGTCCTTGGCGACGTGCGCGTCCAAGGCGGAAAGAGGGTCATCCATAATGACGAAATCGGCATCGGCATACACCGCGCGCGCGATGGCGCATCTTTGCTTTTGGCCGCCACTCAAAGTGATACCTTTTTCACCGATTTGCGTTTGATCGGCATCTGGGAGGAGTTTGAGATCAGTCAACATACACGCGGCGTCTAAAGCGTCGTGGTATTTCCTCTCCGAGTGTAGTTTACCGAACAAGATATTCTCTTTCACGGAAGCAGATTGGACCCACGCGGACTGAGAACAATACGCGACGGTACCATCTATGGAGATGACTTCATCTGAATCTTGTTTTTCATCGCCGCTACTTTCGGGAACCATATCGCCGAGAAGCGCCGAGACGATGGCGGTCTTCCCCGAACCAACCGCGCCGACAACGCACACGAGCTCGCCTCGTTTGATTTCAAAATCGCATTTGTTCAACGTAAATCCGGCTCCGGCGGTGACGCCGTCAACGCCTTGAGGAGACGCGTCATCTTTCTTTTCTGCATCTTTGTTGCTGTTGTTGCGGCTCCATCGAAACGACGCGCCTTTCTTGATTTTCGCAACCACGTCGCCCTTCTTCTTGTACATTTCCTTCGTCGTCACAACTCCGCCATTATCCTCTTCGTTTAACTCCTCTACATTTATTGTAGTCGTCGTCGGTTTCGATTCCGAAAGTAAGAAATATTTCTGTAACCTATCCAAACTAACAATCGCATCCGCGGACAACGCCAAACACCTCGGGTAAAACAAAATCGGGAACCGAATGAGCGAGAACAACGTCAACGCCGGGAATATAATATCCGGACGCATCTCGCCTTTCATCACACCAGAGTATAACATGAACACAATCACCGACACAATGACTGGACCTGCCATCATGATGCTCGTATTCGCCGCCGCCACGTTGGCGGTTTTCGTCGCGTAAATTATCTCCTCTTTCCTCGACGCTTTCACTTCGTCTTCCAAGGAATCCTCCCACGCGTTCAACTTTAATATTTTCACTCCGGACAAACCTTCGTTTTCTAATTTCACTCGCTTATCCGTGAATTTTGTCTCCACGCTTCGTAACTTATACGTTAACGTGTAAAAAAACTTTTGCAACGGTATCAGCGCGATTAACAAAAACAACCCGCCAAACACGGACCATCCGATGTACATGTACAATAACGCGATGTACCCGATAATTTGAAACAACCCGCTCCAAATGACGTGAATAAACAACATCAAATCCCCAACTCTTTGCGCATCTAATTGCATGTGGTTCAAAACCTCCCCCGTCGTCGAACCGCTCCTCCCACTCGCGTTCAATCGAATCGTCTTTCTATACACCGCCGTCCCTAACGCGCCTTTAATCACAATCCCGCTCGCTTGCATGTGATAAAAGTATTGCTGTTCGCACAAAGTTCTCCCCACTTGCACGCACAACATCAGCGCGCAATACAAAATCCCCAACTCCGTGTCGCCAATCTGTTCCGTCGTGAACGTTTGTCGTAAAAAATTATCCTCCCCTCCCGCCACGTACTTCAAATAGCCGCTCAAGATGACGGGCGGTAAAAACTGCATCGCGTCGTTGGCGAGTTTAAACATCGCGCCGGTTAAAATCATGTTCCCGAAGCACGACCATATCGGTTTCGTGATGGTTGGTAAAAACTTCTTCTTCTTCTTTCTCGATTTTCCGGCGCCTTCTTCTTCCTTCTCCTCCTCTCGTCTCGTCGCTCCCAAACTACTCGTTCCTTCCTCTCGTTCCTCCTTCTCTAAACAATCTCTCAACTCAAACTCAAACCGTTCCGCGTTTGTCGCGCAGGACAACTTTTCCGGCAAGGGCACTAAATCCTCGTGTTCCAAACTTGTTTTTTCGTGCGCTCGTTTCAGAAACGGTCTCACCCAGGTAAATGTCACTCGGGAGAACAGCGAGGCGGTTTCTCGATTCGATTTTTTCATCTCGGTCGTCGCCGTCATCAAAGTCGTCGATGATGATTTTGCTTCTTCTTCTTTCTCGCGAGGAGGAGGAATACGAGGAGGAGGAAGAGCAGACCTACGCGTCCTCTCGTCCTCTCGGCACAGAAAACAAAGAGAGAGAAAAAACAAAAGCGCTTTTAGATGCGTGTGTGTGTGTATTTGTGCGCGAGTATTTATTGCGTTTCGTGTGGTGGTTTGACGTCACTGTATCCGCGTTTCTGACATAATACTTATACTCCTACGAAATAGGGATGGTGAAATCTCAAAGCGCTTTGTACTTTGAACGCGTTAAATTCGCTTTGGCGAAAATTTTTTAGCTCAAAGCGCTTTGGCACCATCCCTATACTAAAACTACACACACGACAAACGGCTTCAGAAGAGAACACACTCACACTTGCAAAAAGCGAGCTATTGCGAGTAGCGCATCATCATCGTTAAGAGAAGTTAAGCGCGTTTCACGGAGCACACACATCATCATGACAAAAACGGAGACTAAAATCCCGAAAACCGCCTTACCTCGAATCACGCTCGGGAACTCCTCCATCGAAGTCACGAACGTCTGCCTCGGGACGATGACGTGGGGGATACAAAATACCGAGGAAGAAGCGTTCGAACAGCTCGATTACGCGATAAAAGTTCGAGGCGTAAACTTTATCGATACCGCGGAGTTGTATCCGGTGCCGTCGAGCAGCGCGTTGTGGGTGGCTGGGAACACGGAGAAAATCATCGGGAAATGGATCGAACGGAATAAAGAGTTGAGGAAAGAATTGATCGTGGCGACGAAAGTGGCTGGGTTTATAGAGGCGAGTGATATTCCGAAAATGAGGACGGAACCACCCGGAGCGGAGAAGATGAGCACGAGGTTGGATAGAGAGAGCATTTTGAGCGCGTGCGATGCTTCTTTACGAAGGTTGAAAACGGATTACATAGACGTCTACCAGTTACACTGGCCGGATAGATACATCCCTTTGTTCGGGTCGTGCGAGTACGACAGAAGGAAAGAGAGGGACGGGAAGTTTGCGCCGGTCGCGTTCGAGGAGACCGTGTTAGCGTTGAAAGAGTTATTAGATGCCGGGAAGATTAAGAGTTACGGGTTGTCGAATGAAACGAGTTACGGCGTGTGCGAATTCGTGCGAGTCGCCGATAAGCTCGGCGTGCCGAGACCGGTGAGCATTCAAAACTCGTTTTGTTTGTTGCACAGATCGTACGAGACGGAGTTAGCGGAGACGTGCGCGCCGAGTCATCACAACATTTCTTTGTTGCCGTGGACGCCGTTAGCTGGTGGCGCTTTGAGTGGCAAGTATTTAAACGGCGCGAAACCGAAAAAAGCGCGCTTTACCGAATTCCCTACGTTTCAAGATCGATACATCAACGAAGCTTCACAAATCGCCACGAAGAAATACGCCGAGATTGCCGAAAAAGCCGGAGTGTCGTTAACTGCCATGTCTTTGGCCTGGTGCGCGACGCGTCAGTACGTCGGAAGTACCATCATCGGCGCGACCACCATGGAACAGTTGAAGGAGGACATCGACGCCTTCGAACCGGGACGCGTTACGTTGAGCGAAGAGACTTTACGCGCGATTGACGACGTCCACATGCAATGCAGAGACCCGTGCATAAGAAACTATTAATGCTTCTCTCTGCTTATGAAAACACCGATTGCAACAAGAATACGCATTTATGCATGCCTAGTAACGACCGATAAACCTTTTAATGTACATAGACATACCATTCAGTATTTATTAATTGAGTTATTCCAACCCCTAAAGTCCTTCACAAAAAAGAGTCCTACGACCCCACCATCATGCGACGAGAGCGACTCGATGATGACGCATCGTTATCTTCACGACGACGCATCGAGCATTTCTCTCGCGCGTTTATGAATCTAACCGCGGCGGCGAGTTCATCGAATTCGTCCTCGTCTTCAGAATCATCCGCGATACACGTGTACGGAGCGATTGTTATGGATATCCACTGTCAAAGCGAAAAGAATACGAAGACGAACGCGACGTCAATGCAAAGAGGAACTTCGGTGAAAGGGTCGTGCGTGCACACTCCAGGAGGCGTTGGGAGGAACATATGCGAAACGGTTGGCGCTTTAGTTTCAATATTGATGTCTTCTTCCGCGGGGAGGAACAAGAACAGATTGAGTGTCCACATGCACTCTCAAATAGGGGAGGAAGACGTTGGGAGGAAAATGGTCGAACAGTTACAGCGGGAGTTACACGTGGACGTGAAAGACGTGAAGATGGATTCTAGTTCGAGAACGTCCACGGTGGTGGCTCTGTTAGACGACCAGGATGGAGAGAGGGAGCTGTTCGCGTGCGTGGCAGACGTGGCGGATGTGGAGATACCTATCGGGAGAGTTCGGTCGTCGTCTCGAATCGGCGAGGGCCAAAGTCGCTTCGTGGTGTGCGATGCGAATCTGTCCGAGGAATCTTTAAGGAACGTCGTGAGTGGTAAGGATGAACAAAACGAGTATGTATTTTTCGAACCTACGAGCGTGACCAAGTCGGTAAAGATTGCGTCCATAGTGAACGTGGTGGACGCGACATCGCCGAACGCGAAAGAGCTTCGCGAGATGGCAAACGCTTTAAGAAGATCGTTGGCGCCCGGCTCGCCACCGTCGCCGTGCCCGTTTAATCCACATTTGAAGTTCGCTTCAGCGCAAGAGGCTTTAAACGTGTTAGCTGGAGATTTGCAAATTTTGCACTCGCACGGCGTGAAGGTTGTCTTTTTGACGCTCGGCGAACTAGGCTCGATTGTATCGTCTAGCTGTGGCGAGAGCGGTAAGACGAGATACGCGCACGTGAAAGCGGAGAGAGTGAACGGCACAAGCACTTACTCCGTGGTTGGCGCCGGAGACGCTTTTGTAGCCGGCGTGGTATTCAAACTCGCCTCCTCGTCAAAGGTCAAATTCAATTTCAAAGAAAACGTCAACGCCGCTGCGTTTGGCTCGAAAGTCGCCGCGTTGTGCGTGGAGACGACCAAAAATTCGCTCGGAAGCACTTCGGAGAACGTTAGAAAGTTGGAAAACATAGTCAATAGTCAAAATAGCTCTAGAATAGTAGAATTGAAGCCGCTCATCGCCGCGTTTCCTTGACGTTACTATTACATTTTGTTGTACTTAAGAAGGTATTGTTGCCGCAACCAAGCCATTCTTCTTTCTCGTCGGACGATAATAATCGTTAATTTTCGGTCGGAACGTGCACTCTTTCAATTCTCTTTTCATTTTTTCCTTTTCCAACTTTTCCGCCTTCTCTCTCAACCTTTGCGTCTGGTTTCGAGCAAAGTTGAACTCTTTCGGTTTCGTGATTTTATGTCGCACGTCTATTTGCGAGACGTTTTCTAAGAAGACTTTTTGCCTCCTGCTCTCTTTCTCAGCTTTCATTTTCGTCGCTTTTTCGACGTTATCGTAATACTTATCGATGCCTTTGACGATCTCTTCCGCGGGGACGTGCGGATTCGTAATGCCGATTTCGGCTTTGATCTGTGGTGAAAACGTGCACGTCTTGCGCTCTTCAAACGCGTGTTCGCGTCTGGCTCGTTCCAAGTAATACTCGCGCGTTTCTTTTTCAGATTTCACGCGGTTCGTGATTGTATCTGCGTCGTATTTACCGTAACTGCCGGATTTCTTACTCACGGCGAGAAGAAAATCCGCGTCGTCTGTTTTCTGGTTCACGTGCGGGCTAAACGTGCACTCCTTCAACGTCTCCATTTCGTGTACTCGCTTTGAGGCTTCTCTCTCCAAATCTCTAGATTTGGAACTCGCGAGTTCGTCTAGATTCGTCGCGTTTGCTATGAAGTTCGATTTATTGTTTATTGTTGGTACGAACGTGAATTGTTCGTCGCGTTCTCGGCGCATATTTTCAGCGCGTTCGTGCATGTTTTGCGCCTCGGTAATCGCCAGTCGGCGGGCGCGTTCACTTTGCGTCTCGTAGTAGTGTTGGTGGTGTTTCTCTGACGATGTCGACGATGAGTGTATCTTCGGAGAAAACGTGCATTCGTTTTCAAACAGTTGTTCGTCTAACGCATTTTTATCCGCTCGTTTCGCGCGAATTCTCGAGGCGAATTCGTATTGTCGCTCCAGGAAGCCTTCGCCAATTTTACCGTTTTGAATGTTTTTGCGCATAATTTTTTCCGAGTTTGCAAAGATGGAGAATTTCCCGCCGTTTTCGTATCTTTCCTCGCTTTCGATATCAACACTTGTTTTCGTCGCTTTCGGTTTCAGCGTTCCCGTATCGTCCTCTTTCTTTCGTCGATTCGCGAGCGCGGCTAATCTTTCACTCGTGCTTCGCATCTTTGACGGCTTGAATGTGTGCGCCTCTCGAAACGCCTCGTCGGCTTTCTTTGCCGCCTCGCGCATCACGCGTTCTCGTTTCTCGGACAACTCTTTCAATCGCTCGTGCATTGGCATCCCTGGAGAAGGAGAAGAGGCAGAACTCGTCGCTTTCCTCGCCGAAGCGCGTCGAAACTCTTCTTGAACTTCTTCTTCCTCGCGTTCGCGACGCTCTCGTAAACGTTCCTCTCGCACTCGCGCTTCCACATACAACCGATCGCTCACGCTCACCACATCATCCGTATCTTTTACTTCTTCTTTCTTATTCTTCATTCCTAAAATTTTCGGTCGAAACGTGCACTCCTTCTCAAACGCCGACTTCTCCGCCTCTCTCTTCGCCGCTTCTCTCGCGCGCACGATATCCAATCTCGATTGGAGCAACCGCTCCCGCCGCGCCTTTCTCCGTTCCCCATCTTCCTCCGTAAATGCTTTCGCGATCGTTTCCGGACGAAACGTACACGTCGATTGTTTCTCTTCCACCGCTTTTCTCAGTATCTCCTCCAGCGAGTGTCTGTTGGTTTTGGTGGTCATCTCGTTCCCCAAAACGCGTGGTCTTTGTCGTCGTCTTATATCATTATTCACAGGATGTACGTCCGAAAACGCGCACTTCTTCTCGTCCATCACCACTTCTCTCTCTCCTCGCTCGTTTGGTTTTCGGTACACCGTCGCGTTCGAGTTCATCCAGCGTTGTTGTTTTGGTCTTCTTCGTTCATCATCGCGTCGTTTTCCATATCTTTCGTGTCGCAACAACGCTAACTCGCACCTCGTGATTTCCAAGTTTATCGCGTCCACTTCGAACAAAACATCATTAGTATTAGTATCATCGTCACCCTCGCTGTTGTTGTTCTTGTTCTTATCGTCATCAAGAGTCGTCGTTCTCGTCGTCGCCGTCGTTCTATTCGTCGACATTGTCTTTTCCTCTTCTTCTTCTTTCTAACGGCTTTTTTCTTTCTTTTTTCTGAAGGAACCGAGAAAAATGTTTAGGGTATTAAACCCTAAATGTTTTTGCTCACTCTCTTTTGCTTTCAACATCTCTCATCACCATCACTTTTAAAGCGCGCGTTTTATTATATACACACATACAAAATGACATCCGCATTGGTGTCCTCCTCCTCCTGTGCATCGACGACCGTGTGTTCACGTCGTCGTTTTC
>JACLAA010000317.1_pt1 | contig 27344 bp, 17 predicted proteins | sample 8027891 | NCBI WGS metagenome assembly JACLAA01 (sample SAMN15724900, study PRJNA655200) | protist metagenome | isolation source: fluorescence activated cell sorting (FACS) single amplified genomes of... | place: Spain: Blaines Bay Microbial Observatory, Mediterranean Sea | collected 2016-01-19 | reverse complement strand
GATGATGTCAAAGTGTCGCGGAAAACGCTTTTGGAGAGAGGTTCAAATGCCATCGAAGCCGTGCTGCACATCCTCGCGCGATTCCCGAACCAACGCCAGGATTTGAGAGTTTTGTTAAAGAACGTGGACGATGGGAACGCGGTACCGATCGACGGTATTCCGGATGAAATTATGAAGAGATTGTTAGAAATTGTGTTTAAAAACGTTGGGATGGTGAAATTACCGAGTACCGGCGCGTGGACGTTGACGAAGAAACGGTTGACGAGGAAGGAGTTTGCGTTTGCGAAAGTCGCGTTGGCGTTTGAGGCTGAAGAGGAACGGTTGAAAACTCTTCGGACGTGCATGCTGCCTTGGGAGAGTGAGGAGTTTGCAAGAAAGAGGATGGAGAAGAAAAAAGAGGAGATGATGAGAGAAACGATGGAGAGAAATTGTGGACGGGAGGAGGCGGAGGTGTTGACCGGGGAAGAGGCTGCGGCGAGGCTGAAGGAACACGGGCAAGAGATTGACGAAGATACCGACGATGATACGGAGAAAGACAAAGGCGAAAAACAGTCGGAGAAGAAGCAAGGTACGCTTAAATTTAAAGAGCAAGGAACGGATAACGATACCGTTGGAGTCGCGCCGGCTGCTGCAATAGAAGGAGAGAGGCCGAAAAAACAGCTCGGACCGATGGCGCCGCCAAAAGAAATGCTCGAGGAAATGCAAAGACAACAGCGAGAATTAGCGGACGAAGGATTCGGGTTTGGACCGCCTCCGCCGGATATTGTGGAGTTTCTGGACTCAAAGTCGTCCGAAAGTCGTGCGGCTACCGCGAGACGCGTCATTTCTATACTCAAAAACGATGGCGACGCCTACGACGTGCTCTCCGCTTCGCCGGAACATTCCAACGCCGAGTTGAAGAAAGTGTACTGGAAATTATCATTAGTCATTCACCCGGATAAGTGTGACGATCCGTGTGCTGCTGCTGCGTTTGACGCGGTGAAGAAAGCGTACGAAACGCTCAAAGATGAGACGCAACGAAAAGTTTTGGACGAAAAAAGAAAGAGTGCGAAGGATCGCGAGGAGTTTCAAGCATGGTTGAAGAATGAACGAGAGAAAGCCATCTGGCGGAAGAAAAGGAACGAGTCGCTTCCAGGCGACGAAGATTTACTCAACGCGTTTGATAAAGCACCCGGAAGCGCGGACGACGATAAACCGAGAGAAGAGTGGATGACGGAGCTTCCGCCGGAACGAAAAGCGGCGCAAAGCCCACTTTCCGCCAGCGTGACTGCGTTCGCTAAAGACGGATTGATGGTTCGAGATCAAAAAACAATCGACGAGTGGACCCGAAATCCAAAGGAAGGGAAAAGCGAGACGATGTTATTCTTAGAGCAGCAAGAAAAGATGTACGCGCTTCCAAACGCCGCCGCTCAGGCGAAGAAAGAAGACGAGAAGAGGAAGATGATCGACGAATACAACGAAGGCGCCGGGAGAACGAAATCGCTTTTAGAGCAACACAGAGAGAATTTAGGCAATAACAAAAATAAGAAGAAGACGAAGAAGAAGAAGGTAGAAGAGAGTAGTGGTAGCGACGAGTCGAACGACGAGGACGAGGACGATAGAAAATTAAACAGAAAGAAGCAGAGGAAGAAAAAGGCTAGGAAGGATGAAGACGACGACGGCACCGGTTGGACGTACAGACCTTTTGATCGCGAAAAAGATCTCAGAATATCCAAAGTAGGCGAAATGGATCCAAGAGAGGCGATGAAACGTGCCGGTGGAGGGTTGTCTACAAGGTTTGGCGGTGGTGGTCTTCAATGATTCAAATCTAAATTCAAGTATTTTCTTTGTATTATTATAACATGAGCAAGCAGGCTCTTCGCCTACCTCGCGGGCGTATATATTTTTTATAGTGTGCTCTACATATGATGCCTCTCTTCCTTTCTCTCTTCCTCATCAGTAACTTAACGCAACGTCGTGATTGGACTTCTAGACGTGTTCATGAAATCCGTCAAAGGACTTCTCCCTGGTCCACCGAATCCTCTACTTTTCTTCGTCGCCGTTTTCTTCGCCTTTTTCACTTGTTCGCCCAACTTGCCCGTGGCGAAGCCGATATCATCCAATAGGGCGTTCCCGCCACTTGGCGTGGCAAACGTAAACGCATCACCTACGTCTTCGTTATATTTCGTAGGCGTCACTTTACTTCTGGTCATCGCATTCAATGACGGCGTTTGCAACGAGAGTGAATCTACCGTTTCCGCCAACGCCTCCGCGACGCGTTTCGCGTTTGTCGGCGAGCCGATGGCAGGTCTCGTCGCCAAAGGCGTCGTCGCTTTCTTTTTTCCCGTTTTTGTCATCTCCGTCGTCGCCATTTCGCCTACACTTTCTCTCTTGTCCCCTCTTCTACCTTTCATCGCCGCAAAATAGCACTTTCTGCACGCTGCTTTATACATCTCCGCCCCGCCGATGAGCTCCACCGGTCCGTCCTCTTCTTCCTTCTCTCGGCTGCTATTCTTACTACTATCAAAACACCTCAACGTAAACGAGGCGTCTTTCGAGCACATCGCGCACACGCTCGTCAACTTATCCACGCTCTCCGCCATCGGTACCAACTTCAAAATATCGTTAAACATCTCCCTCTCGTACGTTCCGTCCAACGCGGCGCAAATAACAACCTTCCCTTTATTCGCCCACCGGTCGCAAAACGCAACGACGTCTCCAAAAAACTGTCCTTCATCGATACCAATCACGTCGTAATTGTGCGCGATGTTATCCATATTCCCCATTAACTCCTTCGCGGAATGCGCGGGTAACGTTTGGTGGTCGTGCGTGACGTTCGCGTTCGATCCGCAAATGTGCGCGTATCGCGTATCGTCTTTGTATTTGATGAGCAGGACGGACCGACCGGCAATTTTGTGTCGACGAATTCTTCGGTGCAGTTCCGTGGATTTCCCGCTAAACATCGGACCAAAAATCAGCTCAATTTTGCCGTTAAAATTCGTATCCTCCTCGTCATCATCGCGAACGTAGATGGTCGATTCGAGCGTCGAAGCGGAGGACATTATTACTATTGAATATATCCACCAAGAAGGTTGCCGTTGTTTTGGAGGGGGGTTCAAATTTTTGAATTTTCCCCTTACAAAACGTATCGATAAAATACGTAAGAAAGAACCGGGTGCGAGTACTCGGCGATGCAAACCCGACGAAAAAGACTGATACCTCTCGCGCGTGGAGAGATGATGTCGATTCACGAGTGAAAGAGGAAACACTCGCTTGCGATATTGATGCGTGAAAGATGAGTTTTTTTTGACGTCTGTGTGGGAAGGTTTTTTGAATTTTTGCGAGTCCATGTGGTGGCGAATTTCGCAAAATACTTCTTCTCTATGACTAAACGACTACCGCTACTATATTCTACTCTTCATCCATCAAAACTAAATCCCTCTCCAACTCTAACCCGTAACACAACCAGACTAAATACTTAAACGGCATTTCCTCCCCGAATTCTTTATGCACGAACACTCTTCTCGGGACGATGGCTTGCACTTTTTTCCTCCGCTCTTTCGCCGCGGTCAAGTCTCGCAAGAACTTCGAGTGCAACACGCCCAACGGAAAGAGCAAACAAAACGGGACATCTTTCGCGATTAACTTCGTTAAGATTTTCTCTTTCATGCCTTTTCCGGTGTACGGAGGGTTGTCGATGATCGCGTCCACGTTGGCGAGAAATTTCGAGTCGTTCATGAGTTTGAAGAAGTCTCGCTTCTCGTGCGTGACTTTGCCTCGAAACCCAGCCTGTTTCAATCTTGACTTGACTTTCCCGTCGTAATAGAACGGCGCCCAGATTTTCTTCCCTTTGAACTTTTCCAAGTGTTTCGCGAGCGCGTTCCAGGCTCTTTGGCTGGTCGCCCACTCGTCGTCTTCGATCGAGAATCTATTGTTGTTCGCGCCGTAGCTTCCGTACGCGCCAGTTCTCTCGATTTTGTCGTTTTCCACTTCTTCTTCTTTTTCCCCGCTCAAAGTGACTCCACCATCACCAGCAACAGTTATCGTCGTCGTCGTTTCTTTCCCCGCGTTGAGATTCCTGCTCTTCTTTTCCATCCTACGCTTTTTGTTCCTCTCCGCCGCTTGGGACGGCATCTTTTCTGTCGTGATTGATGTGCACAAAAATGACAACATTTGAAGGTGGTTACACAGAGGCGATGGATAGTATTACACACGACGCGGGTCAGGCTACTATAAATACACGGGATGGATGATTCCTCGAATCCATGACGTTGCTATTACTACACGACCGAGCCGTATTTGATCTTACCGTATTCGTTCCTCATCAATGCCTCTTCCTCTTCTTCTTTTTCTTCTTCGCTCGTCGTTTCCTCCCCCGTCGCGACGACTTTGAACTTCTGCGCGTGTTTCCTCAACACCACGGCGACGAAGAACGCGACGCAAAACGCCATCGAGAGCGTCCCAAAGACGAAAAAATCTTTCCGGTCGTATTCGTTGACGTTCTGTAAGAGCATCGCGGACTTGCTCGCGCTCGGAATGCTACTTTTCGAGAAATCTGAAGTGCTCGCTCCTCCGAGCGCTCCAGAACTCCGGTATCTGAACTCCGGGACGTTTCGTAAAGTCTCAAACTTCTTTTCCGTTTCCTCGTCGTTTTGGAGTTCCTGGACGACTGGAACAACCGTGGTGGTCGAGTCCTCGTTCGTTTCCTCGGAACTCGACGAAGAAGAGACGTTAAAATGCCCCGACGTCGCGACATCCTCGATCGCGGAAACGACTTCGTCGATGAATTTCACCGACGAGTTCGTCGCGTTGGCGATCCAAATTTCCATCTCCGTTTCAGTTTTCTTCGCGTTTTCGACCGCTTGGTCGAAGATTGGATTCGTCGAGGTATAATTCTTTAACTCGGCCTCTTCTTCTGAGTTGTTATTGTTGCTACCTCCTCCCATTTTTGAGTCTTCTTCTTTGTCTTCTTCTTCGTCTTCTTCTCGCGCTTTAAAAGTGAGACCTTTTGGGTGTTGGAACTCTTTTTTCCCCGCACAAATGTACACATAAACGACGATTCAAACGATAATGATGAAACCATTCTCGGTTTTCATCACCTCGGACGACGAGAACGACGACCCTTATCAGGAGGTTCAGTTGCAGTGCTACGACTTTACCCTAAAGAAGAACAATTCCCCTCCCGTGCAGAACATCTTGCTCCTCCATTGCAACGGCATCAACTGTCTCGCCTATAAAGCGTTCGTCGAACAGTTGGTCGTATCCTGCAACTGCCGAGTGGTCACGTTCGACCAACGCGGACACGGGATGAGCAAGGTTACTAAAAGAAAAGAGACAGAGGTTTTAAACGACGACGACGAGAAGATGTGGTCCTGGAAAACGTTCGCGAGAGACGCGAAAATGGTTTTGGAATCTGTGCAGCGTGAAGATGGAAAAAGAGCAGGCGGTTGGTCTTCGTCGTCTGCCCAGAAGTGGCACGCGGTTGGACACAGCTTAGGCGGGTTCGCTTTACTTTGGTTAGAAGCAACGCAACCGGGGACGTTTGCGTCGATTTTAACGTACGAACCGATATTTGCGTTGGAGAGTACGAAATATCCGGGGATGCGTACGTACGCCGCGCCGGACGCGAGTTTGCAAGTCAACGCGAGGAAAAGGAAGAGGACGTTTAAAAGTTTCGAAGACGCGTTCGCGTCCTATCGAAAAGGATTTTTAGGGAAAGTCATGGACGAGAGGAGTTTGCGAGGGTACGTGTTCGACGGCGGGTTTCGGAAGGTGGATGATTCGTCTGGCGAAGAAGTCGCTTTGACGTGCGAGCCGGAAATCGAAGCGAGGATTTACGAAAGCGGCGAGGAAGACGTGAACGCGTTGCAGTTTATCGAAGAGAGAATCGATACCACGAAATGTCCAATCACAATTGCCATCGGTGGTGCGACCAAAAAAGCGTACGCGTACGGCGTGGGTAAAACTGTCGCGGAGAGGATCAGAGGTGCGCGTTTGTTAGAGCTTGGTTTGCTCGGACATTTCGGTCCGTTATCGGCTCCGGAAGTCTTCGCCAACGCAGTCTACCAGAACGTGTTGGGTATTTACGCCGACGCCGACGCCGACGAAGAGGAAGAAAAAGAAAAAGAAAGCGAAAATACTGTAACCAGAATAGGAAGGAGTAGATTGTAGATAGATAGGTCTCGCATTAGCAACAGTTGAACAGCACTAAAACAGCAGCAGCAGCAGCATCCAGCGCGGCAGCTCGATCGAGTCCTTTTTCAGCTCACATCCAGTCTCAACGCATCACAATAAATTTCTCCCCGAAAGACTTCTCGAGAAAGGCGAAGCGCGCGAAATGCCTCGCACATCCTCCTCGAACGATGACGCGCGTCCTCTTTGCGACGACGAAAACACTTGGTCGATAACTGCCTCCACGTCGGCGTCGCAAACTCGGAATCCGATCCGAGAAATCATGGACAATTTCAACGCGACACCCAACCCGGGAAAAACCGTCATCAGTTGCGCGTTGGGCGATCCTTCCGTTTTCGGGCACTTACAACCCCCCCCCGGCGTCGTCGAACACGTCCGAGACATGTTCAAGGAGAAGAAAAATAACGGATACGCCCCGAGTTCTGGTTTACACGAAAGCAGGGCGAGTTTAGCGCTGAGATACGGGCCCAGGATGGCACGGAAGAGTTTCGACGTGACGAGGAGGAGATCGGAGGCGGAGGAGGAGAAAAAATTCCTCGAAAACGACGACCAAAAAAATACCTCAAAAAATAAAGAAGTTGACTTTTTGAAAACGAAAACGAACACCATCTCTCTCGCGCAAGGGGGTACAGAGACGCATCGTCGCATAAAAAACCAACCTCGCAAAAGCACGGACAATTCCGCGGTCGTGGTCTACCCGAACTCCCGAGCGAAACTGAGCGCGCACGACGCGTTTTTGACGCACGGATGTTCGCAAGCGCTTTCGCACGCGATTCAGGTTTTGGCGAAAGGCGGGGACAGGGAGATGGCGATGTTGTTGCCGAAACCTGGGTTTGCGTTGTACCAAACGTTGTGCGAGGTGCACGGGGTGGAGTGTGTTTTTTACGATTTAGACGGGAAGAAGGATTGGGAGATTGATTTAGAGCACGTGAGACGGTTGGTAGAGGAAAGGAAGAGAGACGGAACGAAGAGGAAGATATCGGCTATTTTGGTGAATAATCCGAGTAATCCGTGCGGGGCGTTGTTTGCGGAGAGGCACTTGGTGGAAATTTGCGAAACGTGCGAGGAGTTGAAGTTACCGATCATAGCGGACGAAGTGTACGAGGATATTTCCTTTGGCGATAGGTGTAACTATTTGCCTTTGGCGAGCGTGTCGGAGACGGTGCCTATTTTAGCCGTCGGATCTTTGTCAAAGAGATGGTTGGTACCCGGTTGGAGGCTAGGATGGTTGTTAGTGCACGATAGAAACGATGTCATGAAGAATGGGGGGATACACGACGCGTTGGAAAAGCTTTCACAGGTGACGCTAGGCCCGCCGACGCCGTTACAGGCGGCGTTGCCGTTTATTTTGCAAAACGACGACTCTGCGTGGTTAAACGAAACGTTGCAAACTTTAAGAGAGGCCAGGGACGTGTGTATTGAAAAATGCGAAAGGTGTGTTGGTTTGAGTATGGAGTCGTTGCCAGACGGGGCGATGTATGCGTTGGTAAAAATCGATTGCGAGCGGTTCAGAGCGGCAGGGATGACGGACGACGTCGCTTTTACGAGCGCCTTGTTTAGCGAAGAGAGCGTTTTAGTGCTTCCCGGGCAATGTTTTGGAGCGTTTGGATACGCGAGAGTTGTTTTAACGTGCCCAACGGAAACGCTCTCTGAAGCGTGGGATAGAATAGAATCGTTTTGCCAGCGCAAAGCGTCGCCGGATAGTCACGGTAGTGATAATTTAGTAGCGGGCGATGTGTTATCGGCGAGCGAATTCGGAAGAAAAACGCCGACACCTGCACCTGCACCGCCTTCGGATGAGGACATCGATGATGTCTTCTCTCTCGAAGCGACTATGCGACAAGAAGAAGCTATTTATTAATCCGTAATTGTATACTGTAGTTAGTAGATGTCATTTAGCGAATACAAATAGTAATATAGTTTTTAATATTTTCTTATGATTCTATATTTTTAGTATTAGATTACACGGTTGGCTATTAAGACTTAAGCTTTTACAATATAAAAGAGCGGCGGCGATGGTAGATGCTAACGCACGCGCTATGCGTATACAAGCGGGCATTTTTCTTCCTTTACTGGAAGAAACCCATTTGTCCAACCATTTCGCTCAAAGCGGTGATACCCAACAAAGCGCCGCCAATGCCTGCGCCAACCTTTCGCAAATCTAATTCCTCCACCTCTTTCTTACTCGTCGTTTGGATGATGTCTTTATGCCCCAACGAAATCGGGACCTTTCCATCGCTATTCTTTCTCAACTCCTCCAAACGCGCCAACTCGTCCGCTTTCGGCGGACCAGCGATGTATTCTGGCGACCACGAGCCGTGGACGCCATAAGGAACGTATTTCGGTAATCGCAAACGCGCGACCGGTCCTTCCGAGAACTTCTTCGCGTCGATAATAACCATCTCCGTCCCTCTGCCGCCAAAGTCAGAGTCTTCGTACCTCGCATCGTGCACTAACGCAACGACCCATCCATCGTCTTCATCCAAATCTTTCCCCGGTCTCGGGACGAAAAACGGTTCCATGGCAAACTTGTGCTCCCCGGGGATCCACTGTTCCTCCGTGTACAGCTTCGTCTCGTCCGTTTTTAGCGAGCACTTCGTCAACGCTTGCATCGGGCCGTTGACACCATCTTTGCGACCAACCGAGGTGGACAAGTACATGTGCTCGTACTTTTCCCCGGTGTAATCCCAAGACGTGATGGGCAACTCGCAAGGAACATCGGATAATAAATAATGTTTCGCTTCATACTTCTTCATGTCGATGATAAATCGACTCAACTTCATTCTTGGAAAGTTATCTTTCCCGTTTGGGTTAGTGATATCGGTGAAATACAACGTAAACTTATCCCAAGTGCACGTATCAAACACGATATCTCCGTCGTCGTTTTCGAAACCGTTCACGTGGTGGTACGCGTAGCACCAATAATCCGCCGGAGCCGTTCGGACCGTCATATCCGTCCCACGCCTCGGGAAGATTCGAAATAACGGCTGTCGCTCGGTGTCTTCGCAAATGAGTTCGGATAAGCACGCGTTTTGTGTCAAGTAGTCAGTAAAGGTCTTCTTGAAATCAATTTTAATCGGGCAATCGAACAAAACGTAATAGTTTTCCGTGACGATCAAATCGTGAACGTACGAGGACGGATATGGGTACGAGCGTCTGGCCACTTCCTTCCCGTCTTCATCAAACTCATAAAACACCGCATTTGTAGTCCCAAGATGCCCCGATCCGTCTTCATTCTTATGGTTCACTCTCCAGTTCACTTCGTTAATAAACGCCACGAGTCGTCTCGAACCGTCCGGCTCCGTCACCGTTCTGTAGTGACTCGTATGCGTCGTCGAACTCAACGGACAGTTCCCGTGACCAATCGTTTCCAAAGTGTCCGGATTCAACGCGTACGGTTTCTTATAATCCACCGCGCACAAAGATCCACCCCAATTGATGACGTTATACGCCCCGTTTTGTTTTTTGGAAATATCGCCTCCCAACAAGTCTTTGAACAATCTCTGCCCAAACGCAAACGGTCTCGGATCCTCCGCCGTGAAAATAGAACTCTTAATATACTTCCCCGTTCTCTCTTCCTCGTCAAAATCCTCCGTCACGACAAATTTATTCCGAAAATACGCTTTCCCGTCCTTCACGGCGACGGACGTCACCATGCCGTCCCCGTCCAAGTACGATTTGATAAAGCCTTCTCTCTCGTACAAGGCGGGCCCGTTGCGTAACAACGTCCCTTCCATCTCGTTTGGGATTTCGCCTTCCACTTCTGTCACCCACCCTTGGTTTTCGTACGCCAGGCCTGGGACAGAGGCGTACCCGGTTTGGTCTGTTTTCATCGAATAAAGAGTAAAAGAGTCAGTCAGTTTTTTTTTTTGAAAAAGGCAGAGAAATTTTTCGCTTATCACAAAGAGAAAGATATGGGAAAACGATACGCTTTTCGGCTGCAACAAAAGCACCGATGATACTACGACTACGAACGATCAAAACGCACAATCTTTATACTCCTTTTCGAACGGATACGCTTCTTTCACATCGTCTTCTTCTCCTCTTTTATGCATAGGGACGGACGACGATTCAACGGAGGAAGAGGAAGAGGAAGAGGACGGTTTCTTCGGCGTTTGGATGGCTTCGATGTGCACCGCAGTTTTCCTGCTCGTTTTTTTCGTCTGAGCGGCAAACACATTCCTCCTCAATTTCTTTCCTTTTCCTTCAAACGAGCCCGCGCAGAAGATCGAACTCTTGGTCGAGTGTGATGATTTTGATGCGCTTTGCATCATTCTCGCGCTAAAAAAGATGTGTGTGTGTGATGTGTGTATATAAAACCAAAGGGTGTAGATGAAACGCGTGCGAAAGTAGTGCGATATTTCCAATTTTTCTCAAGGAAGCTGCTTGGAAAGTTTCTGTTTAGGGTTGTAAAGAGATTTTCTACCTTTTTTTCCTTGTTTTTCGTAATTTTAATTTTAAACGAAAATTTGTTACAAAGCAGTTCGTTACAAGAAAAGAATAAATACGAACACTACCGTTACATGAAGATGCTCGAAGAGAAGCTGGAGCGAACGCTGAAGCTTCTCGACGAGGACGAGAAAGGAGGAGAAGACAAAGAGGAATCCAGGAGCAGCAGCAGCAGCAATAACGATGATAACGAGAACAAAGCGTCGCCGACGTCGCCGTTTGACTTGGAGTCTTCGTACGATGATTTCCTCCTCAAACCTGAATCCGACGAAGGTTCGGTGGAATATAAACGGCACCTGGTGAACCCATCGGCGAGAAATTTCGAGAAGCTGACGACGCAACTGTTGTGGCGATTGAACGAAGGAGGGGGGGAGTGTTTGTACGAAATCGGGGTGGACGACGATGGGTTCGTTCGAGGAATCAGCGAGGAGGAGATGAAATTCTCCGTGGAGACGTTAGAGAAAATGGCGAAACAGTTATCGGCGAAAGTTTCCGAGGCGTTCGAGAGGAAGACGAGCGAGAAGGAGCGCTTCGCAAAGTGCGCGTTGGTGAGGAAAATCTTTCCGAAAGAGGCGAATCATTTAGAGTTACGGATAACGACGGTTGGAAACGTCGATTCCGGGAAATCAACTCTCCTAGGCGTGTTGACGAAGGGCGTGTTGGATAACGGGAGAGGGAGCGCGAGAGCGAACGTGTTTCGACACAAACACGAGATGGAAACCGGGAGAACGAGCTCGATTTCGACGCAAATCATGGGATTCACGCCGGACGGGAAAGTTGCGAACTATCAAGACGAGAGAACGAGGGAAACACACTCGTTGAGATGGTCGGAGATTGTCGAGAAATCGAGCAAAGTCATTAGCTTCTCCGATTTGTGCGGTCACGAGCGTTATTTGAAGACGACGTTGTGCGGCTTAACCTCGGTGTGTCCCGATTACGCCATGTTAGTCGTCGACTCGAACAGAGGCGGTGTCGTAGGCATGTTGAAAGAACATCTAGGTATTGTTCTAGGTTTGAAGATTCCGTTCCTCGTGTGCGTGACGAAAATCGACATGTGCGCCGACCATTTATTACAGTCGACCATGGAGAGTGTTTTGCGATTGCTAAAGCGACCCGGGGTACACAAGAAACCAATTATAGTCCGAGAGAGAAATGATGTCTCGACGTGCATAAAGACCATGGCTGGCGATTCGGACGTCACGCCCATCTTTCAAATATCGTGCGTAGAAAACACAAACTTGGATTTATTGCGATTATTATTAAACCATCTACCGTCTCGGCGACAGTTCGACGTGCAAAAGAAAAAGACACAAAACGGAGAAGAAGAAGAAGAATTAGAGGAAACGACGAATAAACACGGGAAAGACGAGTGTGGTGCACTGGTGCATCTAGATGATGCGTTTACGGTAAACGGTGTAGGTACAGTAGTCTCGGGAGTCGTAACTAAAGGGTCAATTTCGACGAATCAGCAACTTCTTCTCGGACCAGATTCTCTCGGCCACTTCAAAGAGGTTGTCGTCAAATCGACAATGACCCATCGAACGTCCGTCCTTAAAGCCGTGTGTGGCCAATCCGCAAGTTTTGCGATAAAAGCTAAAAACAGCAAAGAACCCGTGCACAAAGCGGACGTGCGCAAAGGCATGGTGCTGATTTGCAAATCCTTGCATCCTCGCGCGACGTGGAGTTTCGAAGCCGAGATTTTAATATTCGTCTCTCCGACGACGTTAACCGTCGGTTACGCGCCCGTCTTACACTGCATGTCCGTTCGACAGTGCGCCCGGATATGTAAAATCGAAGGCAAGGATGTCTTACGCGCCGGCGACCGCGCTAAAGTCGTCTTCCAATGGCTCTATCGCCCGGAGTTTGTCGAGGAAGGCTTCCGCGTTATATTTCGAGAGGGAAGAACGAGAGGGTTAGGGAGCATAACCAAAGTCTCGTTCGACGGCGATAAGCAAAAATCGTGGCCGGACAGTCGAAAGCAGCTACACGGGACGAACATGGAGGCGATGATGAATACCGCAACCGTCACCAATAGCGCGGGATAAATGTAACTCAAAACCAATCATTTTCCTCTTTTTCATCTGTCTTTTCACTCAAAGCCACACAACGACAACAAACAAGTTTGTTTTACTAATGGACGAGTTTTTCAAAGCAGACGCGTCTCCCGCGTCTACGCCGCCTCCGCCACAGCCCGATCAATCAAACGATTTCTTCGCCGCAGGTACCTTTTATGCTTCTTTTGCCCACCGTTGTTCGCATATATATTCGTTTCCAATTCAATTTTTTATTCTCCCGTCATCGCTGAATTTTCCTCTCGTTTGCTTACCACGAGTATTCATCTCTTTCTCTCCTTCGATGATGCGCATATAGGCGAAACGGACGGGTTCGTTTCCGCGGGAATGCAATCGATGCCGAGCAACGAAGACTTTACGCGAGAAAATACCAACACCGGCACGCCTCCTCCAAAGAACGAATCGAGCGAAAGTTTCCAACCGCAACAACAACAAAACCAAGAGCAAATGGAACGAGAGATGTCGCACGCGAGCATTCACTCCTCACATTCGGTCCATTCCACTGGACAGGGCTCTGATTTTAACGACGCCGGTAATACTACTAACGCGATGAATGAGTTCGTTTCCGCTCCCGCCGCTCCTCCGTTGGACGAGGGCGACTTTGGTGCGATGCAACAAGGTCCGAGTAGCGAAAGCGTGGACGCGATGGGCACGAGTACCAACAGTCTCGAGAATTCGTCCATGCAACAACAATCGCCGTTGGAGAACGTAGCCGAGCTCGGGGGATTGTCTTCCGCGATTCCAACGCCAGCGCCAACGCCACCGCCGCCGGCGAGAGACCTCCGAAAAGAATATTTAGCGAAAATACGCGAAGAGCTCGAACAGAAAAGCAAACTCGAACGCGAAGAGATAGACACGATCAAAGAAGAAGCGGTAGCCGAACTCGAGTTGATGCGCAATCAGAGGAAGAAAATGATCGACGCCAACGTGGCGAAAAATAGGTCGGAACAAGACTCCATGACCGAAGTCATGGCGACGGAAACCGGATGGGAAGCCGTGGCGAGTTTGATCTCCGAGGAGAACTTCTGCCCGGTCGAGGACGGCCAACGACCGTCGACGGATTTAGGAAAGATGAGAGGGTTGATTAAGACTTTAAAGTATAAGAAGCCTCAAACGGCGTAAACCCGAAAACAAAGCGTTGTAATAATTTCGTCTGAGACGTCACAAATTGTATCTAAACACGCAAAAATCCTCTCTGCCTCGAGTCGTAATTCACAGAAACCAAATGCGGCGACGCGGGCGAGGTTTCCTCCTCTCTGCCTCGAACGTCCTAAACGTTTGTTCTTGGGTGTTTTTTCTCGCCTTTCTCGCGTCGATTTTTGCCGCAGACGGCGCATCATCTTCTTCTTCTTCTTCTTCGGGAGTTTTAGCCCCCGGGGAAGGAGGAAAAGACGAGAATGCGAAACAACTGAACAACGCGTTGGAGAAGATGAAACCATCCTCCGCCACGCACACGGGCGACGGACTGCCGACGTTACCGCCGTACGAAAATCCGAGAACTGGGGAACGAACAGTTTTGCTTCACCCGGCGACGATTTTGAACGGCAAACACGTCGGTTTTAGCAAGAAACGAATTTTGGAAGAGATTGGAAGGAAAGAGATGGAAAAAAACCAGTTTTTCGGGCAAAAGTTAGCGAGCGAAGGATTCGATTCTGTGAGCATTTTTGGAGCAGAGAATGCGATGAAACCGATCGAGTTTAACGACGACGAAGAGGAAGTGAACGAGAAAGCGAAAAAGCGGTTCACGTTGCTCGAGTTTGTGACCGCCGCCGCGAAGAAGAAGAAGAGGGCGAGGGAAGGACGAGACGCCGTTGAAGACGCCGCGAAGACGAAGGAAGAAATATCTTTCTTGATTGACGAAGACGAAGAGGATGATATTTTAGGTGGTCGCAGAGTGGCCGTGTTCAACGTAGATATGAGCTCAGACGTCGGGAAGTATTTCGAGAACACCGGGATGCTTGCGAAAATCAAAGGACTCGTCGAGTCGCAGAAAAAGAGTAGGAAAAAAATAGACGCGATTCGCATGTCCGTAAATGAAATGGTACAAATGATGAAGAAATCATTGCTGGACGATCAAGTGAGCGAACAAGAGAGGGCAACGTACGACCATATGACGTTCTTGACCGCTGGTTCTGGCGACGAGAGTGATAAACAGTTTCGAGATGAAGACGCGAGAGATCATCGAAGGAATAGAGGGAGAAAAATAGCGTCTATGGAGGAGATTAAAAAATCAAATAGAGATAACAACTATTTCAAGTCAGGTCAAGGAAGGCAAAGCGTCCGCGTGGAGTTTTATAACTCGATGGAATCGCACGTTGAATTAGCGTGGTTAGATTTTGACGGCAAGGAAGTCAAATACGCGGATTTAGCGCCCGGGGCGAGCACGACGTTGAGCACGTTTACGAAACACAAGTGGTTGGCAAAGAACTACATCGGCGACCCGATTTGTTTTTTTATCGTAGACGACCGATACCCGACGCTAAAGAAACAGTATTTTGAGATTAGTGAAGATGAGCACGAGGAGGTGACGTTTGTGATTGAGGAAGAGGAGGAGGAATCGTCGGAAGCGTACATCAAGAGGAAAGAGTTGAATAGAAAACTTTCCCTGGCGAACAACGCTCAAACTGGCGACGAGTTAACTCAGGAAGAAAAGGAGGAGCTGCTGAGAGTCGCAAGAGAGCACATTCACCAAATTCTTACGAACGAGAAGAGCGAAGATGTAAACATCGAGGTGGAATCGGTGCACGTCTTTGAATCGAGGCAAGATATCGTCGACTTTTTCGAGAAGCGCTCGGCGGATAAATCGACGGCATCGAACAAAGGAGAAGAAGAGGATCCAAACGTCGTGTGGCTTTCCGAAGAACAATTTTACGAGCTCGGAATGCCGGATAATGCGAAAATCAAACCGCCGCTCGACGTCGTCGACGCGCTCGTCGAAGAAGAGCTCATCGAGGAAGACGCGGTGCGAGACGTTTTGAGAGAAAAGACCGGAGAGAACCGAGCGAGAGAAGAAGAAGAAAAAGAAAAAGAAGAAGGACAAGATGTCAAAAAAGAGGAGCTGTAGCAGTACTAGCCGCGCGCGCGTGCGCACGAAGACCGAAACTGTGGAGCTCGATCGAGCTTTCGGCGACCGTCGTCTGCGTGAAGTTGTAACACTAAGAAGACTTGTACAAAGAAAGAATTCACCACTTTTCATCTCACGTGCTACTCCGCAATAATGCGCACCAAACGGTGACTGACGCGAGAAAGAAAGCAGACGCGCCATCACCGAATCGAATGCCGTCTCCTTCTCTTTTCACCTGCGACGAGTCGAGTTTGTACGGTTCCGACATCGAAAAGCACGTAAAAGTCGGAAGTGGAAATTCTCCAACTGTCACACAAGTAAACTACTTTCGCAATCGAACGGATGACGATGACGACGATGAACCCTCCTCGATCGCGCTCGTCTCGATCGTGGCGAACGAACCGTTGCGAGTGAGTACAACGTGTGCGGATTTGAAGACTGGGACGACCAAATTTACCGTATCGAAAGTGCCCTCGTCAAGAAAAATTGCTTGCATATTTACTCCCGAAAAGGAAGGAGAAAGCGCTTCTTACTCGCTTTCCGAAAGCGCGAAGAAGTACGTCACGGAATGCATTTTCAAGCAGTTCAGCGAGGACAACGAAAAATTATTCAGAATCGATGGCACGTGCGAGATTTTCTGTCCCATGAATGGGACGAATACTGGATGGCATCGCGACGGGTTCCAACGCGGATGTTACGTCGGCCACGCGTTGTGCGAAGAGGAGCGAGAGGATACCGCCGTCGCCGATGATGTCTATCGCGCTGATGATGATGCTGATGATGGAGCTGCGTGGTTTGAATTTGCGCTGATTAAAAAAGAAGACACAGAAGGAGAGAGCGACGCGACGCCGTCGATTGACTTTTGCGACTCGGAACATCTTCTTGTCCAACCGTCCAACTTTGTCGCCTTCGCGGCTCGCAACGCCGTCTCCATTTTCGAAGATTCTAAAATTTTCCATCGATCGCCTCGAATCAAGTCGTGTTGGGACGCCATGGAACGCGGTCGGAGAAAAATAGCTCGATTTGATTTCGTCGGCCGAGACGCAGAAAATAACGTGGTACTTTGGAAAATGAAGAAGAAGCTTAAGGAGAAGGAAAAAGCCCTCCCTCGATCTTCGTCTTCGTCTTCGTCTGCATCCGCGGGTTTGCGCCCCCCGCGCCGCTTCGCGTTGGGACGACGTCTTCTTCTTCTCCGCCAAAGCAGAGAAAAATTGGACAACCCGAAAGAAGAAGAAGAAGAAATAGACGTCGACGACTTCGCTCGGTACGTGAACGACGCGTCCTCTAGACCTAGATACTAATAGTAAAAATGCCTTCTCTTGCGCTCGCTGTATGTAACACACACAAAATGTCCTCGTTTTGGATAACGACAATTTATTGAGAAAAACAGTCTTCACTTTCGCACACGATACACCCACCCCCTTTATCATCAGATCACACATAACACGCACGAATAGTAATCATACTACGGTAGTCGCGTTATTCTTCTTTGATCGTCTTTGTTTTCTTCTTACCATCGAGAGTAGTAGTAAACAAAGATTCCACGTCAGCAAGCGGAAACTCTTTTTCCCAACAACCAACCGTATCTTCAATAATGTCGGACGCGTTGAATGTGATAAAACGCGCTCGCGAGAACGAGTATTTCATCAAAGAGCAAGAGCGAGAAATCGCGGAGTATATTTTGAAGTTGAAAAGCGAAGGGAGGTACGAGGAAGCGATGCGACGCGCGTCTTCTTCTTTGTCTTCTTCTTCTTCTTCTAGTGGTAGTGGTGCCTTACCGCAAGTGTTGGCACATTCGGTGCGGTTGTTCGACAAAAAATTTACGATGAAGGAAGAGGTGAATTCGAAAAAGCTGGATCGAGATTTTATCAAGAACCATTCGATTTCGGGAGCGTGCACGGGGAATCCGGTGTTTATTGGACACGCGACGCTCGGTTCGCGAGTGTCTTTGGGAAAGTCCAAATGGAGCGGTTCGACGCAGGCGGTGGAAGGGACTTCGATTTTCTCGGTGCACAAGGCGATGGAGTTGATGGAGTCGGCGCCGGAAAGATTTAACGGCGTCGAGAGTCGAGCGGCGAAGCACATGCGAGATGAAACGTTCGTTATGATTGGAAAGAAGAAAGTGAAGTTATTGCCGGATCCGACGCCGGGAAGAGCGTTGGCGTGGGGCGGGACGTTGGCTCTTTGGGGCACCGGCGCCGTCGTGTTGACCTCGTGCAAGTTCCTCGGGATTAATAGTTTACAAGACGTCAACGACGTGATGAAGCGCACTTTGGACCCGCTGGCAAAACGGGTCAAGGATACGTTCACGCCGTTGCGAACAAACTTTGAAAAGACGGAGTGGTTTGAACAGTCACAAAACGCCGATAAGTTTTCCGGGTCTCACTTTGCGATGGATTTGAAGAGAAAGTTTGCCATTTAAAATACGAACTTTTGAAGTCGAGCGAAACGTGTACATAAATAAGAAGAAGAAGGAGAAGAAGCGAGAGAGAGATTTGTTTGATGATGTTGAAATACTGAATTGAAATACTAAATACTTACTTACTATTCGTCGATGCCTTCTACGTCTAACACTCTTAAACCAGTCATCGTTTGCCTCGCGCCGTTCCATCGTCTCGAATACTTTCTCCTTCTCTTTTTAAATATAATCGTCTTCTCGTCTCGCAAAACCTCTTCCACCAAGCACGTCACCCGCGCGTTCTCCACCACCGGTCTCCCCACAATCGTCTTCGTTTTGCTCCCGACCATCAACACTCTCGGCAGTTCCACCACGTCGTTCACGTTCGCGCCGTGGAGCTTTTCTACGAAGAACAAATCATCCGGAGATACTTTGTGCTGATGCGACCCGATCGAGACGACCGCGAAGACGTTCTTCGTGCTAATTTTCACTTTCGTTTCTCCAACATGTTGCTGATGCTCCTCGTCGCTTCCGTTTTGGTTTCTCGAATTCCGGTCTAAAACCACGTAGCTTTCCGGGACTAACACTTGGTCCGGTTTTAAGCCGCCCTCGGTGCCGAGAGATTTCGAGTACTCGCGTTTAAAACTGCTTTTCATCATCGAAAAACGATGCGTATCATCATTCGTCGTCTGCGAATGATTCCTCGACGAGGACGACGACGACGACGAAGCGTGGTCCATCACCGCGCGTGGGACGACAAAACCGCCGGTGATATCGAGAGAGGACATCCGATCGAAGATGGATTTCCCCATCGGGGAGGAAAAAAGACTTCGCCGACTTCGGAGTAAAGCGTTCATTTTTCGTCTGAATCGTCGTCGTGAGTACTACTACTACTGTTAGAGTATTCTCGTTCTGGTCGAGCGTGGTGAATATCGACTCTTTTCGTCCTTTGGCCGCAGTCGCGCAAAAGCGGAGAGGGGAGTTAAAGTTGTGAGGATGAGTTGACACACGGGTGAAAGTTTTGAGAAGAAGAAGACCAAGCGGATGGAGTATACCGAGGACGATCCCCCAGGGGCGGGCTCACACACTTTTAATCGAGACTAAAATAACTGCTATCAAAACTACAACTACGCGTAATACATCTAGATGCGACCACCTTCGAAGGCGGTGGCTAACTTTTTCAACTCAGAATCTAAGGCGTCTATGTCGCGAGCAAGCGCGTCGGCGCCCGGGAGCGCAAACGATTCAGACGACGAGGACGCAAAGGCGGTCGCGGCGCCGGCTCGGCTCGGCGCGACAAAGTCGTTCTCGAAGAGAAACTCGTCACGAATGGTTGGTTTTGCGGAGAAAAAGGAGACGTTTTCTTCTCTGGTGATGTACTCTTTGCTCGGGTTTGTCGCGGCTTCTAACGCGCGCAAAAGACGTTTTCGTTCGTCTTCGAGTTGCGTGATTTTCGTTTTCGCTTCTCTCGCGGCGTCTGCTTGGCGCTGAAAAAGAGCGCGCTCGTCGTCGTCGTCTGAATCGTCGTCCTTTCTTCGCGCGTGATGATGCGTGTCTTCCACGCCGCTTCCTTCCACGTACTCTTTGAATCCAGCATCACCAGCACTCACCGCAATCTCCGTCAATCTCTCCAGCTCCGCCACCACGCTCCCGAGAACGGAACCGCCCTGGTTCCTTTCGTCCTTCGCCAGCGGCGCGTGCGCTCTCAAACAATCCATCGCGTACCGCAACGCTCTCCCACACCTCCCTCGCTCTCCTCTCGAAATCCTTTCCCTTTCCTCCAACGTTTTCCTCAAACTATTCAACGCGTCCCGATCTCTTTTTCGACTCTCTTTGCTCTCGTTTTGTAACGCTCGATGCGATATCAAAGCGTCTTTCAAAGCGCGTTCGCTCCGCGATAAAGTTTCCGTCGTCTCTTCCAATTCAGTTTCCAACGAATTCGCGCGGGCTAAAGATTTACGCAAAGACTCTCGCAACTGCGCGTTTTCCAACGCGTACGCTCGCAATAACAACTGTTTCTTTTCCGACGTTGACGACGTAGACGAATACAAAGTATTTGTCTTCGTCTTCTCTTCCTCCTCTTCCTCCTCTTTCTTTTTCTCTCTCGTGTTGTGTAAAAGCAAAGCTTTTCGCTGCTTCTCCGCCGCGCGTCGAGCCAAAGACCTCGTTTTCGTCGTCGTCCTCATCGCTTCTGTCTCTTCTTTTCCTTGGATGTCCTCGTCCTCGTTCTTAGTCTTCTTCTTCGTCTTCTTCTTCTTTAACTTCTTCTCGGGAATAAAAAAGGTCGTCAAAGTCGTTTCGTCGGGAAATCCGTCGTCGTCTTTCATAAACCACGCGGTTTCTGCTTTTTTATTACTCATCGCCACATCTGCGTTTTCTCCTCGCGATGGTCCTCCTCGCGCCATTGTTGATGTTGATGTCCTCCTCCTCTTCCTCCTCCTCCTCCTCCTCTCTCACTCAACAACACCAACGGAAAGAGGACAGACAATGCGAAGAAAAGAAAAGTGACGGTTGAGTTTTTTTGAAAAGAAAGAAAAGTGACAACAATTAAATTTAGGGCAAAAAGCTCCTTAAACGAATTCTCCACAAAAATTCACACACAAAAGCACGCACAGAGAGAGTTGTTGCTGTTGTTTCTGTGTTTTGTTTTCGGGGGGCAGAGAGAAGAACTCAGTGTTGGTATTCTCAACATGGGCCGTCCTCGCAAAGATGCACCAGCATCTACCCACAAAACAACGAAGGGGGTTGGTGTCACGATGATGAATGGGAAAAAAATCGACCGACGGAAAAAAGAGTTCCGGAACCTCCCGAAATCAAAAGCGAAGAAACAGAAACGATACGGCCCACCGTCGCACATATTAAAAGCAACCATCGCGCCGAAGTTTAAGGAAATGAGAGAACAACATCAGAGCTATAATAATACTACCACGAATACTTCTTCTCGGGGGGTGATGTTTAACAACGGAGGAGGAGGAGGATTAGGAGGAAAAGAGGAAGAGGAGTGCAACAACAACAACGCGAAGAAGTGTAACGAGGGAGAAGAAAAAGAAGACGAAGAAGAGGCGTGGAGAGAATGCGACGTGGTGGGGAAGAAAGAGAACACTTCAAACGAGGGGGAGAGAGCGGGAACGCCGACGCCGCCGACGACGACGCTTACGACGACTACTAATACGCACGCGACAGGAGGAGGAGGAGGAGAGACAACAACAACAACAACAACAACAACAACGACGAAGAGCGACGACGCGAACAAAGAAGACAACGCGATGATGATGTCTCTGCAGCAGAAACGGAAGCGAGAAGCGTTGATGAAAGAGGAGGAGGAGATCGAGCGGAGGGAGAAGGACGACGCGAAGTGGAGGCCGGTGTGTTTATCGAGACCGACGATGGCGAAAGGAATCGAGTTGATGGACGACGGGAGGATGGTGGCGAGCTCGCAGAAAGGGTACAGGTGCGTGCAAGGGACGCGAGGAGTAGAGCCGGTGGTTGGTTGCGAGGAGGAGGAGAAGGAGGAGGGGATGAAAGAGGATGACGAAACGAGGGAGACGACGACGACGACGACGGCGAGATACTTTGAGGTTAAAATAGAACATTTAGGAGGAAGCGGGTGCGTTCGAGTAGGGTGGATGACCAAACGAGGAGAAATGAACGCACCGGTTGGATTCGATAACAAAGGATACGGTTATCACGCGGAGACTGGGTCGAAATATCACGAGGCGAGGTTGAAGACGTACGGCGAACCGTACGGCGAAGGCGACGTGGTTGGTTGTTATTTGTATTTAGACGAGAAAATAGTGGAAAAGAAGGAACAGGTAGATGCGCAAGAAACGAGTGGTGGTGGCGATGATGATGGTGTCAAGAACGAGGAGGCGAAGAAAAAGCAAACACCCTCGACGCCAGAGCGTAACAAGAAAAATAGGAAAGGAGAAGAACGCTTGAAAGCGAAAGCGTTCGAGGAGAATCAAAACTCGCCGAACGAAGGGAAAATAGTATTTTATAAAAATGGGAAGTGTCAAGGCATCGCGTTCGAGTCCTTGCGGTCGTGCGTGCATCCAAAGAAACCCTTGGAGTTGTCTGGATACTTTCCTACGGCGGCGTTATACACGACGCCGTTGCAAGATCAGTCGCAACGGGCGAGAGTGTCGTTTAACTTTGGCCCAGATTTTGCATTCCCGATTGACCCGGAGAAGGACGGTTTGCCCAAATGCAGCGGATTTTCTCCCGATTTGGATCCTCCGAAACCACCACCTGAACCACCTGTACCAGAGAAAATAGAAGATGGAGGAACCATCGTGCTGGCGTTGGGAAGCGTCGAAAACGCTGTTATTAAACTGGAAGAAACTGAACAAAAAGAAGAAGAAGAAGAAGAGAAAGAAGGAGACAACGAAAAAGTCAACTCTTGCGCATCAGAAGAAGCGAAAGAAAAAAAAGAGGCGCCGATGATGGAGGTCAAACAAGAAGAAGAAGATGAAGGAAAAGAAACAGAAAAAGAAGAAGAAGAAGAAGAAGTGCGTGAGTTTGGTAAGCTTTCTGCTGCGGTGGAACCGGCGTCATTTTTTCGAGGTAGGGAAGATGCGCCTGGACCCGCGCGCGGCTTGGATGCCTACGTCGTGGCGAGTGCGTCTCCCATCCAAAATGAGGAGGAAGATGTGGAAGAAAAGGAAGAAGAACCGCCTGAAGCCGCCGAAACGGCGAGAACAAGAGATGACGATACCCAGCACTTCTTCGAAAATATCGACGTGGAAACAAACAAAAGCGACGACGGAGGAAACATCGGCTACGACTGGCTCTCTGGTTAATCGCAGCGGCGCAAAAATACGCCGCGCGATAGATACACAACTTTCATTCGCAAACTTTACCACGCGTATAAAAACGCGCTCAACTCTATATATTTACAACGCGCTCTCTCTAACTTTCTACTCCGTCATCATCGCTTTCCGACTTGTACTGCTACTCGTTCCCCGCCGCACGCCTCTCTCCACGTTCTTCATCGCCCGCTTCTGCTTCTTCTTCAGTTTCGGATCGGCGAAAAATTGCGCGTACGCCATCTGCTTCGCCGATATCACTCCTTTTTCTTTCCCTCGGCGGACGCCGCCACCTTTCACGCGCAGCACTTTCTTGTTGATCCCGAGCGAGACACCCCACGCGTTCGCTTCGTCGTACATTTTTTCGTGCAGCTTCATCTTATCGTACACGTCTTCGTCGAATTCTTGCAGCTTTAAACGTTCTTCACCGCCGTTACTGTCGTCGTTGTTGTTCTCGTCTTCAATCATCATTTTGTCGTCGCCAAGTTGTTGTTCTCGCTGTTGCTCTTTGCGTCTCAAAGAATCCGTTATCGGCGCTTTCCCGCAGTTGAGCGCTTTTTCCAGCGCGGACTGTTTGGCGGCGAATTGCTTGATTTCTTTCTCGGAGTTGAAGACGATGTCTCGCCGCTCGGCGCGGACAGAGCGGCGACAATTCGCGCGCGCAGATTTGCCCATTTTTATTATGCTATATTATTAAGTCGTTGAGATGTGTGTTTATGTGTGTGTGTGTGTGTGTGTGTTTACTCGCGGGAACAGCAGAGGGAATACTCTGAGGAATCCCCCAGTTTTGGCGGCGTTTGAGTTTTCCTTCAAGTGAAACAAAAATACGCGCTTTAATAAAACAGTATTATAATGTCAAGACAACAACAGAGTCACGAGTCTAACTCGGCCCATTGGGGAATTTTCCACGCGGATTTCAACCCCACGTCGCAGATGTTCACGGAAACAGCAAACCTAGGCGCGCCGTCTTTCATCTCTCCCGAACCTCTCGGGATATCCATCGAGCGGTCGTAGGCGTCGTATTTTTTTTGTTCTTGCGCGATATCGAGCGATGAAGATGAGGCATCTTTTCGACGAGGAGGAGGAGGAGAAAGGCGTCGATGGATACCACCGCCCGGGATGAGACGGACGGCGAGTATGATGGACGCGTCTTTGGCGATTGCGGAGAGGATGGCGTCTTGGCATATTTCAAAGGCTTCTTTGAGTTGTTTTTGCTTGGTGATCGTGGTGGTGGTATCGTCGGTGTCGTTTTTGTAGTTTTCGAGGACGGCGTCGTGCGCTCGGCGAATGCTCGTCGGTGCTAAACGCCGCATGGCGCTTTCTTCCTCGTCTGGGCCGAAATAATCGTACGCGTTGGCCATGCGACCGTATTTTTGCGCGCGAATGAGCCTTTTAAGCGCGCCGTCTTGCTGTATAGCGGTGACGATGAGTTCGAGGAGCTCTTTCAGAGACACTTTACCGGCAAACGCCTCGGAAACGACGTTTGCAAAACGCCGCTTCGCGTTCGAACCGCCTTTTGTTGCGTCCCACAGCACTTCCCCAGTCTTTGCCTCTCTCACTCGAAACGTATTCCTCGGCGTTTCAATCATGTGCTCTAACTCTCTCACCAGCTGTTTCTTCAACGCCTCGTAATCCACGCCGTCGGCGAAGGACCAGATTTCGCAGTATTCAAAAAACTTTCGCGGGTCGTACGCGGACTTTTTCCCTCTTTTTCCATCTTCTGCGTTCGTCTTCACGTCGTACCTCAATTTCCCATCTTCCCGAAACGTAAATCCGCACTTTGGCTTTATTTCAATCGCCAACGCGTGTATCGTTCGACCGACATTCAACGACCACTTCCTCTTCGATGTCGTCGTCGATGTCCTCCTCCTCGCAAAATAAAACGGAATCCAATCGTAGTCGCGCTCGCGAATGGCGAATCGCGGCGCCTTCTCTTCGCCGCCGGCGACTTCTTCTTCTTCTTCGTCGCTTCTCATCAACCGTCGCTTCTCTTCCTTCTCTCTCGCGTCTACGCGCTCAAAAAACCCACTCTCTGCTCGCACCAAACTCGTGTTCCATTTCACGCGCAATCGTTGCTGCTCGCTGAACAAAATGTTCCCTGCTTCCTTCGTCGTCTGAATCGTCCCTCCCGCGCACCCAGCGCAGAGCTGTCCCAGCGCAAAACGTACGTCTCGTTGGAGCACCGACCTTTCGTCGTCCGCGTCTCTTTCCCGTCCGTTCGACCACACGAACCGATCGAAAGAAGAAGACAAAGAAGAGAGAAAAGTAGTACACGAATCTTCTTCTCGTTTTTGTCGTTTTCGTCGTCTCAGGAGAAAGCGTTCTTCTTCTTCCTCTTCTTCGTTCTCATTCGTAACTGTTTCCCCGCTCCTAATCATCCGTTTTTTCCCGTACATCCTGTGCGCGTTTCCCTCGCCCACGATCGTCCACAAAAGCGCCTCTTTCTCCTCCTTCCCAAACATCATCATCTCAAAATCACTTTTAATCGCACAGTAGCATCGCTTTTATATACTACGCATCTTCTGGTATCGGGAACTTATAAAACATCACAAGCAAAGTGTGTTTCTTGATTTCTTTTGATGGTTGAAAATTTTCGGATGAAAAGTCAAGTGTTTTTTGGCAATTTTTGGCAATTTTTGGCAATTCTCGCAAAAGAGGAGCTCCAAGGGGTGAAAGCCCTCACAAAAAATTAGAAGGAATTTACTACTACTACTACTACTACTAATAATAATGGGCGCAAAAGCGAGCACGTCCTTGGATGACTCTTCCTCCTCGAGCAAGGAAGGCGCGAGTGACAGTGGTGGTCAGAGTGGTGGTGGCGCTTCGTCGTCGAAAGCGACCAATAATGATGCTGGTGTTGTTGGTGTTTCGAAATCATCTTCGAAAAGTGCATCAACGACATCTTCTTTGCTCTCGAAAGAGGAAATGCGATCGGTGCGAGAGTTTTTGGAGGAGGCGAAAGAGGTCGCGAAGACGGCGGCGAAAGCGAGTAAAAACGGCGATGCGATGAAAACGCTCGAGAAGCAGTTGAAGACGATCGATTCGTACCTGCAAACGAGGACGTATTTCGCGACGGATAGGATGCAGACGGAGGCGGATGTGGCGATGTGCAAAGCGTTGAACGGGGTGAAAGATGGGGTGGTGGAGAAGTACGCGGAGATTAAGAGGTTCGTGGAGTTGATGAGGCAGACGAACGATGCGGGGGTTTTGGCCCCCGCTGTAGAAGAGGGAGGCGACGACGCGGTGGTCGAGGCTTTGGGGAAGCGGGTGGAAAAGATGGCCGTCGGCGGCGGCGAGCCGGGAAAGATTTCCAAAGGTCAAGCGAAGAAAGACGCGGCGAAGGCGGCGAAAAAAGCGGCGAAAGAGGCGAATAAGAGCAACGACGGCGGCGGGAAGAAACCAACGTCCGGCTCGTTTGAGATTGACTTGAAAGACGCCGAGGAAGGCAAAGTGTGCACGAGATTTCCGCCGGAACCGTCGGGATATTTACACATCGGTCACGCCAAAGCGGCTTTATTGAACCATTACTTCGCGAGGAGGTACAAAGGAACGCTCATTTTGCGATTCGATGATACGAATCCAGCCAAGGAGAAGCAAGATTTCGTCGATAACATTTTGAAGGACTGCGCGACGTTGGGATTGGATTACGATAAGTTGACGTATACCTCGGATTCGTTTCCACAAATTTTAAAGTTGGGAGATACGATGATGAAAGAGGGTAAATTATACGTGGATACAACGCCAGTGGACAAAATGCGCGAAGAGCGCATGAGTAAGACTGAATCCGCGTGTCGCACACAATCGGTGGAGGAAAATATGAAACTTTGGGAGGAGATGAAGAAAGGTTCGGCCGTCGGCGTAGAGTGTTGCGTGCGCATTAAAATTAACATGCAATCGGATAACGGGTGCATGAGAGATCCGGTGTGCTTTAGATGTAACATCGAAACCCCGCATCATAGAACAGGGGATAAATACAAGGTGTATCCGACGTACGATTTCGCGTGTCCGTTTGTGGACGCCATTGAAGGCGTCACGCACGCGTTGAGAACGTCCGAGTATAAAGACCGAGAAGAACAGTACCAGTTTATTCAAAAGGCACAAGGACAGCGCGAAGTGAACTTGTGGGATTATTCGAGAATGAACTTCACGTATACGACGTTGAGTAAACGAAAGTTGCAATGGTTCGTCGATAACAAACACGCGGCTGATTGGACCGACCCGAGGTTTCCCACCGTCCAAGGCGTCGTTCGAAGAGGCATGCGCATCGAAGCGTTGAAAGAGTTTATTTTGTCGCAAGGCGCGTCTAAAAACATGAACACTATGGAATGGGACAAAATTTGGGCGGTGAACAAGAAACTCATCGCCCCGGAAACGCCCATGCACGT
>JACLAA010002451.1_pt1 | contig 27399 bp, 20 predicted proteins | sample 8027891 | NCBI WGS metagenome assembly JACLAA01 (sample SAMN15724900, study PRJNA655200) | protist metagenome | isolation source: fluorescence activated cell sorting (FACS) single amplified genomes of... | place: Spain: Blaines Bay Microbial Observatory, Mediterranean Sea | collected 2016-01-19 | reverse complement strand
AGACGGTGCAAGAGCGGTAGTCGCGAAGCGCCCGGAGGAACGGAGAGGCGACGCCTGCGCCGTGCTACGGAAAGTCGGCGAAACTTTGAATGATGACGGTGTCGTGGTGGAATGTAGCGGTGCCTCACCCTTCTCGGTGGGCGACTGCGTATTGCTCAGTGCTGAAGGTGAATTACCAATGATATTAGCGCGGGGCGGCGTCGTTTCCGTACAAGCGGATAGGCTCTCCATCATCTTGCGCGGGTCGTCGGCGAAGCCCCTGCCTTCCACTCTAAGAATCGATGGAGATGGTGGCGCGACGTCGTCTCGATCGCAAAAAGCCGCTCTCACCGAACTCCTGACGTCGGACAACGACGTCCGAGATTTAATTATTTCATACAGAGAGCCGGCCTTCGATGCGCAGTTGGGACAGAAGTGGCTCGCGCGCGTCTTTGATGGTCAGGCCTGGGCCCCACCGCGCTGGGGCGGGCCCGGGACCGCCGCCGCGTTGCTCTCTCGAGATTTCTCCCAACTCAACGAGGAGCAGCGTTCTGCGTGCCACAAGGCGCTGAGCGCGAAGGACTACTGTCTCGTGCGCGGGATGCCTGGCGCGGGAAAGACGCAAACTGCCGCTTTTTTAGTGCGAGCGCTCATCGCGGGCGGCAGCCGTGTTCTGGTTGCGTCGCACGCGCACGCGGCCGTGGACCACTTGCTGGAGAAGGTGCTTGAGTCCGGCGTGTCTCGTAGATGTGTTGTGAGGGTCGCGTCGTCCTCCTCGTCTCGTCGAGTGGCATCATCATTGCGAGACCGGGTCGTCCAGGGAGACACCGTGGGATCAATAAGAGCGCAACTCGGTGCGGCGCGAGTCGTGGGCGCCACGTGTTTATGCTGCGCGCGGGACGGCGTGTTGTTACAAGCGGCTCCGTTCGACGTCGTTCTGGTGGACGAGGCGGCGCAGGTCCACCAGCTCCACGCCGTGGCCGCTTGTCTAAGGGCGGCGCGCTTCGTGCTGGTTGGCGACCCCCACCAGCTGGCTCCGGTGGTCCGATCAGCCTATGGTCGAGAAAACGGCGCGTCCGAGTCGCTCTTCCAGCGCTTGGCATCGAGGCACCCATCAAGTGTCGCAACCCTAAGAACGCAATATCGGATGAACGCGCCGGTGATGGACCTTTGTAATGTGGTGCTACATGACGGCGATCGAAGGAAGTCCTGGGCGACGGCGCAGCAACTCGTCTGTGGGTCGGAGGACGTCTCGAAGGCGCGGTTGGCACTTACTGAAAGTAGTGAGGGCGGATGGGTCGCAGACGTGCTCAAGGAACCTGTTTCTTTCGTTGATGTGCCGCCATCGGCAACGCAGTCCGCGCGGAACGCGGGTGAAGCAAGTGTCGTCTCCACACTAGTCGACGCTCTGCGCAACCGCGGCCTCGATCTACGAGACGTGGCCGTCCTGACGCCGTTCCGGGCCCAGCTGCGCGAGCTCAAACGCGTCTTACCAGCAGACGTCGAGCTCTCGACAATTGATAGGTTCCAGGGCAAGGACGCGGCCTGCGTGCTCGTCTCCTTCGCGCGCGCGGACGCGTCGTCGGGCTTGCTGGCGGACCCGCGGCGGCTGAACGTCGCGCTGTCGCGGGCGCAGCGCATGCTGATTCTCGTCGGCGCGCGGGAGGCTTTATCTTCGGCGTCGCCGCTCTTCGCGCGGTTGGCCGGGGCGGTGCCGGTCGTCGTGGCGTCTACTTAGTGTCGTTGTTTAAGATCCAAGAGTCGTTTACAAGGAGTGATCCCCGCGCGTGAGCTAGCGGTAAGACACTAGCAAGCCAGCCCATGCTCGGCGCTGGCAAGGCTTAGCTGTGGAGCAGTGCTGCAGGCCGCACACATTCCATTACTCTGAGATTTTAGCACTGCGGCTTTGTTGCGATAGCTGGTGGCAAACTGAACGCGGTTGATGCCGTGAGGTGCCTCCACCACAAAGTGACACAGAGTAGCTTTTTGACGTGCCTGACGCCGAAGCGATGCGTTTGATTGCCGAGATATTGTTGTTGTATTGCTGCGTTGCGCTGCGACCAGTTTCACACCGCGGCACGCCCATATCCGAGCAGGGGCGACGCCGCCCGAAGACCGCGGACATTGCGCTGCACGGGCGCCGCCCGAAAACAGCAGACGAGTGGCGCGAATGGAGACGAAAGGAAGGCTCCTCCAACGCGCGTAAGCCGGCCGACGACGAACTCGCGCGGCGCGCGCAGCGCTGGGCCGAGGCCGTCGGTGCGGACGCCTCGACGCTCGACGGTCTACCAGAGGCGCGACGGCGCGAGTTCCTCGACGAGTGGGAGCGCGACCTTCCCGAGAACGACCCCGCGCCGAGGACCGCGCCGACGGAAGACGCGTCCACCGAAATCAACGTCGACTGGGAGCGGCGCGTCCAGTTCGACGCGCTGCGCGACGGCAACGCGCTGAGGCAGAACGACGTGTTGAACAGGGCGATCCGATCAGATAAATAATGTGCTACTTGTTAAAACCCTGGATCATCTCCGCGTGATCCTCGAGCGAGCACGTCACGTTTGTCCGCGGCCTCGTGTGGATCGCCTCGAGAAACGCCGCGGGATCCAGCGCCGCCGCGGACCGCAGCGCGCCGTCGAGGCGCGCCTGGGCATCATCCACATAAGATTCGGAAGCGGCGTAGTCCGTCGGTAAATGGGAGGCGGCCTTCGCCACAAAATCTAATAAAGACAGCCGCTCCGACGTATCGTCGACGGCGTCGGGCGCCATTCTCAAAGAAGGCAGAATACTGGAAAGCAGATCCGCCCCCTGCTTGCGCAGGGCCTCGTCGTCCCGTAAAAACAACCGGTCGAAGGCGTTCAGCGCGACGCGCGCCGCGGAATGTACACTTTCGTGAACGTCGTCTGCCCTATCCTCGAGTTTCGTCGGTCGGCGACTCGAGCCGCCCGACGCGCAGGTTTCGAGGATATGGGACGCGGCCTTGGCCCCACCCAGGAAGCGGGCCTTGTCGCGGCCGTCCTGGGGGGCGCCCCGGAGACAAGGCTCCACCAGAGCGTTTACTAGACCTTTCGCGAGCGGTTCCAAGGTCGCCTTGTCCAGTCCCTCGACCAAGGCAGTAGCGAGGTCGCAGCGCGCGTCCCTGGACGCATCCGTGGCGAACATGGCGGCCGGCGCGAGCACGACGTCGGCGACGGCCGCGATGGAAGCTTCCCGACTCGCTCCCGACGCGCACGGGATCAATGCATGGGCAAAAGATGATACGACGTTAGACGCGTCGTCCTTGGCGGGGTCCTCGTCCTCGCTCGTCATGAATTTTTGAATTGCCCCCTGGCAGACTTGCGCGCCTATTTCCAGTAAATGGGGAGATTGCGAGACGGCGCAGGCCTCCCTTAAAGCGGTAGACTGCCACGTCGTTGAATCTTCAAGCGCTTCGTCATCGGCATCGAAGAGGACATGTAAACGTCGGGCGATGGCGTTCGATGCATCTCCGTCGCCGCCCGCTTTCGATATGTCTAGTAACGCTTTATCTGCCAGTGTCGTCGACGCGCCGCCGCCGCGCCACGCGAGGATAGCCCTCAACAGACTTAGTAAAGCCGCCTCGAGGGACTCCAACCGGCCGGTCGCGACGAAGGCCGCCGCCAGCGCGTCCTTCGACGACGCGACGACGTGAGCTAAAGAAGCACAAGCAGATAAAGCAGAATCCCTCAAATGGGGCGACGTCGTCCCCACCAAGTTTGGATCCGTGAGCACTTCGGACAGGGGCGCGAAGTGCGGTAGTATGGACGAACTTTTAGCACCGGTAATCATGGCGCCCAACAGGTCGGTCACGTCGGCCCGTTGGTCCGCATCGATGCCACCTGGCAGGACTTCCAAGTCACCTGACACGCGAGGCGCCAAGAACGGCACGAAACTATCAGGTACCACATATCTGCCCAGTACCCGAGCACATTCCAAAACTGACGACCGATGTTCACTTCCATACTTTTCATTTCTTCCTCGTTTCAAGGCCTTACAAAGAGCAATGACAATTTTTGATAATTTTTCAGTCACATGATCCTCGTGGTACACAAACAGCGTCTGGAGTAATGTCGCACTTGAGACTCGTGCGTACTCCGTCCAGCTACTCAACTCGTCCATGACCGGCTGGATGCACCGCTGCGCGAAGGCTCGGACGATGACTCTCGCTTCGAGAGGTGGTCGCTCCGTGTGGGGCCAGGGTAAGCCTTCTGCTGAATGGTTGCATCGCGGATCGCCGTCGACGCCATATTGGATCTTCTCCAGTAGTTTATCTTCTTGTCTTTCACCCATCATCTCCCGCCCGGCCGCTCTCAAAGCTTCCGCTGCAGTGTTTCTACATTCTTCGTCCTGATCGATCCGGAAGTTCAACACGTAGGCTAAAAGACGAGGCTGGTGGTCCCTCCTGTCGGCAATTCCGACGAACCACTCGGCAAACATCTGCATCGTTGCTAGTCGTACCGAAGCGTTGGCGTCTCGCGTGAGCTCGGCGACGTAGTTGTACCGCGTCTCGGGACCGTAGAAGGCATGTGTTGGTATGACGTTGTCCTCCCGAAACCCTACGAGATCTTTAATGGCGTCGGAGCCCGCGCCTCTCCATTTCCCGACGTTCCTCACCGCTACACTTCTTCTTATAGCATCAACAGTAGCTTTCCGTACTTTCGCGTGGCGGTGCCTTAGATTAGGCAAACAGCACCTAGCTAAAGCACAAGCGTAGGGTATCAAGGCTTCCTGCAAGTCGTCCACACTACAAACAGCCGATATGCCCTCTGCTGCTCTTTTCGCTACCAATCCAAACGTATCTCTAGCGAAGCCCGCAAACAGTAACATGGCCTCATGGAGGTAAGCTCCTATTATATTGGCCGGCCGGTTCGTCGTCACTACTATCAATAACTCGCATAATTGTAATCGTAATTCTTCCGCAGGTTCGCCACTGTTGACTAGTCGCGTCCTAGCGAACGCTTCCTGTAGGTCCGGCCTTGCCGTTGCTTTGCCCCGCTTGAACTCGTCGTAGCCCTGTAAGTCAAACACAAAGACGGAGTTCTCCACATCTAAACCAGAAGCTGGCGAGCCGCGATGATGCAGCACCGGGAATAAGTATGGTAAATGTGGCTGTAGGTCTTTCACGCGCCGGCACAACTCCGCCATCAACCTAATAGCCTTCTCCCTTAATTTCTCGACAGGATCCTCGAAGCGCCTCAACAGAGGCTGGCAGAGCGAGTGGAGTAACTCCGCGACCGTCGCGTCCGGCAGGTTTTGAGTTAAGGCCTTCGATAGCGTGTCGAGGCCCTCGGATCTCACTTTCGAATCTTCTGAGGCCGTCTGCTGCACGGCTCTTGCCAACCGTCGCAGCAACGCCACGGCGGTCTCGGGCGGCGCCGGCGGCTTCGTTTCCTCCTGCTTCTTCTCTGCGACGACAGGTGCGGGTGGCTCCCAGCGCTTCGGCGGGCGCTTCTTCTTGGCCTTTTTCGCGACGGCGTTCTTCTTGAGGATGCGGTCCCAGGCCTTGTCGCGCGCGCCGCTTTCACCAGCTTGCAACTCGGCCCAGGCCGCATCGGCCATTTTTTTTGTGTGGGCAGCCTGTGTGCGCGCTGCCGCTCGTCAATGAACGTCTTGCGCGCGCCGATCGGCCACCGGTCGCTCCGGAAGGACGACGGTTGCGCGCGTGGGCAGCCTTCGGCTTCGATCTCGATTGTGGCACAGCGCACACAGCGCTCGTCGGAGGAGCGGTGTGGAGGGCTCGCGTTTCGGCCCGGAGGGAGTGGTGGCACGCGTACCTGGACGATTCCAAAAAAGCTAGTGCCTCTTGCCAGCGTGCTGCTTCGATTTTACTCCGCCGAGACTCCGCGCTGAGCGCATCCTGGACCCGCAGCGATTGAAATCATACAATGCGGATAGCTTTGCTCCTTTTCGCGGCGCAAGCGTCGGCGTCGGAGGTCTGCGTTTCCAAGAAAGGAGAGCTCCTCACGACAGACTACGTCGTGCAGCCAATCGATGCGCCGGACAAGAGCCAGCGCTGCTACACGCTCGCGCAGCCCAGTATGCAGGAACTTCTGCGGGACGAGGCCTTCTGGACGCGCGACCACCTGGAAGCATGGGCGAGGAGCCGGCCCTGGTACGTGTACCTCCTGACGGCCTGGGTGCTGTCCGCGGTGACGACTTTGCTTAAATGAGCCAGCTATTGGAGGACGCGCTAAGCAGGGACGGCGTCGTCGTCACGCGTGCGGCGTGCCCCGAGGCGGCCAGCGCGGCGTGTGCGGCGTGTCTCGCGGCCGGCCTCGAGGGCCTGGATCGCAAGCTCGCGCTGCCTCAAACGATGGCCGAGCGCATGCGCGGTCCCTCATTACGGCATTTTGTGCCCGTTTGCCCGCCGTTCGCTCCGTGCTTCGCCGCGGCGCTCCGCGCGGCCTTGGCCGGCGAGGCCGGCGCCATCCTCGTGGCGGCGGTCGGCCGGGATGCGGAGCTACGCGAGCTTCAGGTAATTGTGAGCGAACCGGGCGCGGCCGCGCAGGACGTCCACAGCGACAGCAATTTTGATATACATGCACCGCGGCTCGTGACCGTATTCATCGCGCTCCACGACCTGCTGGACGAGCGCATGGGCCCGACGCGCTTCTGGCCCAACACGCACGCGCCCCCCTGGCGCCCGCCGACGGAAGCACTGGCCGCGGAGCGGAGGTCTGTCTGGTACGCGCTGCGCGCGGGCGACGCGGTGCTCATGGATGCTTGCACATGGCACCGCGGCGGCGCCAACACGTCGGGGTTCCGACGCACGCTGCTCGCAGCGACTTTTGTCGCCTCGGACGGCGAGCGCGTGCCCCGACTTGGCGACTTTGTGTAAACGAAACCGAACTTATAAATAACCTACGTGTCAAACAGCAGGCGCCACACCACTGAAAACACGATCGACTGGAGCCCGTTCGCCAGGATCCGCGTCGACAGGCCCCTGGTAAAAAACGCCTGGACGCCGTCCTCCTTCGCGATTCTGATAACAATATTCGCGTAGCTATCTTCAGAAGCGCCGTCGCGCCGCCTTCTAGGTGCCTCGAGCTTCAGCGCCGTCTTCGCGGCCGAGCTTTGCTTGGTCGTTTTCACGACCCTGATGGGGTTCGACGTGACGTCACTCACAATACTCGCCGTGAAGCCGATCACGGCACTCCTTAACATCTGCATCGCCCGGACCTCCTGCCGCGGGACGATGCGCTGGAGGACGTTGTACGTCGCGAACCACGGATAGTGGCCTATTAATGTGGCGAGGAACATCGCGTAGGAACCGGTATAAAGATTCCTCACGTTGCCTTTCCGAATCGAGTGCCGGAAGACGGCATCAAAACCTTTTCTACCTTCCACTTGACTCACGGTCTTCAAAGTATCAATAGGCATCAATGCTACCCTATAAAGAGCCGTCAGGTATGATCCTAGTATGGTCACGATCCATAGAGGATACGCGTGTAAGCCCCAGACGTCGGCGTCCCTCAAACCCAGTACTAAAGTGTTCGAGGCTGCGGAACCGAACCGAGACATCGGACCCTGGAAAATGGCGAACGGCAGCCCGCGGTAGAACCGTCTTATACCACCGTCCTTGTAGAGTTTTTTTAGGGTGTCCGGTAGCGTGCCACCATGTCTATATTGATAATTCATGGCCGTCCGCAGCCACATAAACGAAAAGACCTGTGCGACGCCCGCAATCGAACCGGTCACGCCGCCCTTGAAGGCCTTCTGCATGGCCGTTTGTAGTACTTTAGTTGCGAGCTCCGTGTCGACGCCGGCTTCGAGCGGTGGCGCGTGGCCGCCTCTTACTCTTAGCGAGGGGTGTTGCATCGGCGCGAGGTGCTTGTGGTGCCGCCGCAGCGACGGCGGCGCCGCGAGGGCGGCGAGCTCGCCGAGCGTCGAGAGGCCGACGAGGGTGAGAATGAGCGTGCGCATGGTTTCGCGATCCGTCAACGTGCGCGTGGGTGGCGCCTTGCCGGAGGTGCCAAAGCGTGCTCTGGGGTGCGCGGTCTGCGGTTTCGCGCGTGATTGCGGCTGCTGTCAGCTGGAGGTGCCAAGTGGCGTGGGCGTTCACGCCGCGGCTGCGACTCGCTTCGGCCGTATGCACCGGTCTCAGAGACTCTTGCTGCGGCGAACCGTTAGCAGAGGGGTACAACAATGCGCAAAACTGCTGGCCGACGCGTACGCAGCTGCTGGCTAGTGCCTTACCGGCCGCTAGCTGCGCAAAAACGCCCACGATCGCAAAGCAGCGTGCAGCGCCGCAAAGCAGCTGCAAACACTCGCATCGATACCACGGATCGGTCGCGCACGCGTGGAGCAGCTGTGAGCAACCACCGGCCACCACCAGAGCGATGCGCAGCAACCGCGACGCATTACTCGTGGCCGCCGGCGCCGCGGCGGGCGCTACATTAGCAGCGCTGCTGCGCCCATTCGTAATAGCGAAGCTCAGAGAAAGATTATACCGCGCGCGCTTCGACCAACACGCGTCCCGCTCTCCAATTCTCCTGAGGCTATTAAGGCTGCTCACGGCGGACGAAACACGGCTCAAAGATCAAATAGCAGTGAAGCGAGACCTGCCTACAGCGGTCGTCGACGAGATGCTTTCGAGGCACGAGGCGTTCTTCGGGAATGAAGGACATGCAAAAGTCCGAAACGCGAGGGTCGCGGTCTTCGGCGCGGGCGGCGTCGGAAGTCATTGTATTGTTATGTTGATGAGGGCCGGTGTGCGAGCCATAAGGATCGTGGACTTTGACCAGGTGTCGGCGTCTTCGCTCAACAGACATGCGGTCGCCACTTTGGCAGATGTGGGCGCGTCGAAAGTACAATGTCTGAAGCGCTTCGCCGAAAACTGCACGCCCTTTGTTCAGGTGGATGCCGTGGCCGAGATGGTGACCGCCAAAAATGCTCATCACTTACTGAGAGAGCTCGATGGCAAGAAACTCGACCTCGTCGTCGACTGCATCGACGACGTCGAGACCAAAGCATCACTGTTAAAGGCGTGCGGGGAGAAGGAAATAAAAGCTTTAGCAGCAATGGGCGCGGGGGCCAAGGCCGACCCCACACGCTGGTGCGTCGCGCCTTTGAGAGATGCTATTCATGATCCGTTGGCTACCAAGTTGAGATGGGTGTTGCGGGGCAAGGGTGTCGATTATGGCGGTGCTGAATTAGCGTTGGATCCGGCGAAACGTAGCGTGTCGCCTGAGCTAGACGTCACGTGCGTTTATAGTCACGAGCCGCCGCGATGTACGTTGTTACCTCTGACCGACGAGCAGGTCAAGGAGGGCGCGAAGAATTTTGGGGCTGTGGACGTGGACCACTTCCGCGTGCGGGTGCTGCCCGTGTTAGGTGCGGCGCCCGCTATGGCGGGTCACGCCCTGGCGGCGACGGCTCTTTGTTCTCTTGCTAATCAACCAGTCTGTCCGAAGGTCTGCGAGCCGACTTCCAAAAAACTCCGGGAGAAGATGTTGATGGCTTTTAGGAAAAGGGAAGCGCGAAGAGAGTTAGGTGACAAAGCTAGACCTGACGAATGTGACTGGTTGGATCTGCAACCTTCAGATATTGAATTTATTGTGAATGATATTTGGAGGGGTCGTTGCGCGGTTTCTCGTAGAAAATTAGATAGGAAGCCGCTGTGTTTATGTAGATGGTACACGGCGCGACGGTTCGGAGATAAGACGCATTGTATAGGTGCGGACGCCGTCGTCTTGATGGCGCCGCCGCTAGCTGACCAGCTCGACGCCGCGCTCAATGAAAATCCATCACGGGAAACGGCAGTAGCTATCCTAGGCGAGAATGCGGTTGCAACAATAGACGCGCGGCTGCGCTGGGTCCATAGTGTCGCGGGCGGGGCCTGGACTTCTAGCGCGGTCTAACTTTAACACAGTATGTCTTAGACCCCCCGCGGAGTACTTTCTTGACCACCCAAGTACGGAGGACACCTCCCGCACGGCCCGAGGTCCTTGAGCAGGTCCCCGTACAGAAAGATGGAGTAGATGACGCCCGCCGCGCCCAAAAAGAACAGCCCGCTCAATGCGAAGCCGAAGAACGCCGACGACACCAATGCTATAACTAAAATCGCTACCGAAGTAGCAAAAGCTTTGAGGATGTTGTCGGCGTACTTTATGACCGCCGCAATCAGCAAGCCGCCGACCGCTTGGATGATGACGTAGGCCCAGGCGACCGGGCCTAATCCGTTGCTGAGGTACTCCACCAAGTTGGACGGGCAGGCCTCCTCGAAGTCTCCACTGATGACTTGGAGGCCGACCGTCGCGACGGAGAACAGTGCCAAGTGGACGTTGCGCGTCCACAGAGATATCGGTGACCCTTTCAGGACCTTTTCAAAATACACGCCCGCGAAACCACTCAGTGAAGCGACGACGGAGATCATCATGAGGCCTAAAGGTACGTTCTTTTCCCCCGCGTCACCGGAACCGTCGCTGTGCATCTGCGACGCTTGGACCGTGGCTATTCCCGCCGTTAGGACTACTAAAGCGACCCATCTTCGTTTCCCTAGCGTCCTACCTAATAAAGCTACCGAAAAAAGTGCCGTGGTCAGTATTTTTAATTGGCCAAATAAGCCGAGTACGGGCGCCTCCAGATTCGCTGCTGCTACTAACAGTAACTGGTTCTGGATCACATATAACACGGCGGGCACGATCACTTTGAGGCAGTCGAGCGGGTGCGTTACCGTTGTTTTCATGACAGAGATCACAGGATTACCTTTGATCTCCACCGCGAGTAGTACAAGCGCCAGAACAATCTTCATGAGCTCAATAACTAATACGACGGCGCCCGGCGACGCGTGGCACTCGCCGCGCGCCTCCCGATGTAAGGCTTCCACCCTAGACCACCGTGCCGTGACGTTCAGAGCGGCGTTCTGGACCACGACTCCGGCTAGTAAGGCGCCTTTCAGTAAGGAAAAGCCCTCCCTCTCCTTGCTCGGGGAGGTCACGTCTTTGGTGGAGGACGGCAGCAGCGGCGACGGGCTGCCGCCGCTCGCGCTGCTCATGTCGTCGTCGCCGTCGACACTATTCCGGGGGCTTCGCTGGCGCACGCGGCTCATGAATCGCCTGACGCGTCTCGTGGTTTTGTTGTGCGCGGTTGCCGCGGCGCTTGCAGCTGTGGTGGTGGTGTCTGCTGTATTGCCGTACGCGACGGATACTGTATTTGGCGCGCGGTTGCCGCGGCTTGCTGTGGCGTGCTGCTGTCAAATATTATTTGACAGCGTGCACGCAGCTAAGCGATGCAGCGATCTCAGTGGTGAGAGTAGACGCGCTGCCTGCAGCCAATCTATGAACGCAATGCACGGAGGGCGATTATGGCACCGATGCGCAGGCTCAATTTTTTTTTTCAGGGGCACATAATCCATAGCGCATTGACACACTAGCCAGGAGCGGGAGGGGTACGGGGAGCCCTGCGACGTAACTAGCCTCAGCCTCTGAACGCCAGCCGGCCAAGCCGCCGCGTGATCGCTCTCAGGACTCCGTATTAAGATCATTACACACAACACAAAACTCAGGGAAACCCGCCCCCGACGCGCCGTCGACTGCCGAGCTCGTCGAGCGGGTCGTGCCGCACCGCCGCCGACGCGTGCGCCGCCAGGAACGGGTTGCCCCCGCCGCTCTCGACGTCGGGCTTCGGTACCTCGTCCCTATAGACGCCGCGCTTCTGCTCCTTGCGCCGCTTCTCGTTCTCGCGGCGCTCCCGTTCTTTGCCCCGCCGCGCAGCCGCCGCGGCGTCGGCGTCGTCGCGCCTGTCTTCCAGATACTCCGGAGAAGGGAAGCCCTGGTAGGGGTAGGCGTCGCCCTCCAAGCTACCTTCCCAGAACGGCCTTTGCGCTTCTCTTTTCCGGTAGAACGAGAATAGCAGTGTGAGGAGTTCAAAGCCCCACGCTAATAACTTGACGACCCAAAAGATCGTGAAGAACTTCGTGGAAGGTGGCAACTGATACGCCAGGACGCAGCCCAGCGCGCCTACTGCCAATGACGCCGCTAAAGCAAGATACAGGGATATGGATCCTAGCGCGCGGCACATGTCCCGGCAACAAAAGCAGTCGCAGCAGCCGCCCTTCTCGGCACAGGGCGCCGACGCCAGGATCTTCAGAATTTGATCATAAATAATGTTCAAAAACGCGGCCAGCGCGACAGCCGCGTAATGGTTCGGATCCTGCAACAGCGGGTAGCGCTGTGCGACGCACGCCGCGAGGAAGATATTCAAACCTAACACGCAGAAGACGTGCGCCGCCCGATGGGCGCGGCTGAACGGGTGCAACGCGTGGCCCCGGAAAGCAGCTATTAATGAGTGATGGTTTTCCACATAAAAGCCGAGGTCGCGCTTCCAGTCCCGGAACCAGACCGTTCTTTTCCCAGCGAATCCGACTCGACAGCTCTCCTCGTTCCGTCGCTCGATTTCGGCGGCTTCCCTCTCTAAACGTAATTTATGTCGCCCCTCCTCCGAGAGATGGGTCGCGAGCAAGCCGACGCCCTCCTCCGTCTTCTCGGCTAACTGTGACGCTGCTTCCTTTATTGCGGCGAACATGAGACCGCTGTTTTACTGCTGAGGCGAATGTGCTGTTTTTTTGCCCACGTCGACGGCGTAAGACTGCGGTCTTCCCTTGGCTCCAACAAGTGCTTCGACTTGAGTCGCACGTTTGCGTCTCTGCGCCGAGATACCGCAAACAAGGCCGCAAAAGCGAATTCCAATAATGAAGCTAGCTCATGTAACACACTAGCATTCAGCTGCCCCGTCCTCGTGGGGAGCGATACCCCAGGACCAAGTCTGAGGACGATGCTGTCGGGGCCCCAAGATTGGTCTTTCGGCGGTGAGGCCAAGCCCTCATGCGTCCGTTCCGCCACCTCACGGCGCCAAAGCGCCAAGCCCCAATGGGACGTGGGCGTCGGCCCGCGGTCAACTTCTATATTGAAGTTTTAGTCCGCGTGCCTGGCGATGAGTCAGTTCGGCAATGAGCCAGTTTGAGGAGATCCCGTCCCCGGGGCGCGGCTTCCAGGGCTCCCGCGCGGTGGGCTAGCGGCCTGTAAGACACTAGCAAGCAAGCAGCTGCGGCTGCTGCCTTGTGCGACGCTGTACGCGCTTGCTGCAAGCGCTGCGGACGTGTTGAGGCCGTAGTTGTTGCCTCCTTCACCTTTGCATCCATCCCTGCGAAGCATACGTGGCGTGCCGCCTTCGTTTGGCACAAGTCCCTGCTCGCTGCCGCAGCGCGCCCAGCCGACGCGTGACCTCGCCGCGTGCGCCGGTCTCCGAAGCGCGCGTTACAAACCTGCGGGCCTGGCATCGCTGCGCCGTAACTGCCGGCGGCGCCGCGACGCGTCACAATCATGTCCGTCACGATGGCGGACCCGATTGTGTTAGATGCGATAGCAAGGAGCAACCCCGTCGTCTTCTTCGACATTACTATAGGTGGGGTACCCTCAGGTAGAATAAAGATGGAGCTGTTTTCCGACGAAACGCCAAAAACCGCAGAAAACTTCCGGAGGATGTGCACGGGCGAGTTTTTACGTGGAAGCAACCCAGCTGGCTACCTCAAAACGCCCTTCCACCGCGTCATCAAGGAGTTCATGATCCAGGGCGGCGACATTCTCAAAGGGGACGGGACGGGCTGTATCTCGATCTATGGCGAGTCGTTCGCGGACGAGAATTTCAACCTGAGGCACTCGGGACCGGGGTTGCTGTCCATGGCAAATAGTGGCCCGGACACGAACGGGTCGCAATTTTTCATCACGTGCGTCGCGCGGCGTCCGAATCGACTCAAAATCGCCATAGAGACCACCCAGCGCCTTCTCTGATGGAGACGAGTCGCGTCGACGCCGCGAGAGAGCCAGAAAACCGCGGCAACACGCGAAACCGCCGCTACGCAGGTGCGGAAAGTGCGAATGGCTCGACGGGAAGCACGTCGTCTTCGGGAAGGTCTTGGACGCCGTTAGCATGATGGTCGTGCACAAGATCGAGGCGGTGCAGGCCGGTTCGGACAACAAGCCGAAGCTGCCCGTGCTGATTAGCCAGTGCGGCGAGCTCTAAGTAGTTTTCTCTGTGAAAGTTTGTTCCCCTCGCGTGCGTAGGGTGTCGCGTCGACGGCGTCTGGCGCTACCCCTACGCCGTCGGCGCGATCCACTGCGACAACGCGCCGGGCGCCCGCGGGCACGTGTCGTAAAAACGCCCGATAGCCCCGGGCCGCGTCGAAAGCCATAAGGAGGCGTCGCAGCGATGGCGTCGCGGCGCGCGCCCGCTGCAGCTCGCATTCCCCCGCCCAACGGCCGCCAGTTGTGTGCGGCAGCAAACTGGCGCACACCGTGCTAAAAACGGCATTTACGCTGCCCGCGCACGACCGCGGCGCACCGGAGCCCGCCTCGAGGACTCGCGACGGGACGCGGGGCAGCCCGCAAGCTGCGCACGCGACGATGGCCACCGAGCTCGTACGGCGCAGCTACTCGCGGCGGGACAAGGACGCCTACGAGTCCGAGTCCGACGGGGAACTGGAGACCGAGGCCTTGTTTGAAGAAGTAGCGGCTCTGGAGGAGAAGGTCCAGTCGTTGGACGGCGCGCGCGACAAGCAGGAGCTGTTGCGGACGGTCGCGGAGCTGCGGGACGTCCGCAAGAGGTATAACAGAGCTTTGGGGCAGAGGAAGTCGCGGGGAAGGCCCGCGACGGCCCAGTCTGTTGCCAGGAAACGCGCCATGCGCGACTCGAACCGACGACCGCAATCCGCGCGGCCGCGCTCCCGAAGTCCCAAGCGCGATTCGAGGCTGCGGCGGTCCTGGTCCGGCACCACGACGCAGCCCAAACCCTTCTACAACCTCGAGAATGATGTGCAATTGCGATTGAAGAAGAAAGAAAGGGAGGAGAGAAAACGCAGGGAGAAAGAAGACGAATTGAGAAGACGAGACGAGCGCGCGCGGGAGATCTTGTTATCAACAGCACAGGGCTTGAAACCCAGAGGCTTCGAGGGCGTCGACCGCCACCAGCAGGAGCAGAACAAGCGGCGCGACGAGGCCTACGCGCGGCGCCAAGCCGAGTTAGAATCGTTAAATGAATGCGCGCAATTTAAGGCGAAGCCCTTACCGAAGTCGACGCATTCCTTCCGGAAGCAGGAGGCCGAGGCGGACTTGGATCGCATCGCGCGCATTCAGAGAGATGCTGAGAGGACCGCAGCCAAGGCTACCGATGCCACTACTAAAGCTCCTGCGTTGAACGAGACCGCGCCGGCGCGCCTGGAGACGAAGAAACAAGCTTGGACTACTACGGAGAAGAAAGTAAGTGAAACTCCGGAGGAGATCACCGCGCGACTCGATAGAGAGCACGCGCGCTGGCGCAAGACTCTCGAAAGGTGCAAAAAGGTCGGCAGGAGCGGCACGATACCAGTGGATCCCCTCGCGAAACGTAGAGAAGCCCACGAGGAGCGGAGACGGAAACATACAGAAGAGAAGGCTCGTCGGGAGCGAGCGGCGGCCGAAGATATGGAGGCCCAGGAGACTTTGTTAAGGGAGAAGCGAGTCAGAAGATTAGCTCGAGCTACCGCTAATAGATTGGAGACGACGCGGCAGACGTATTCCTCTTACTTGAAGGCCCAAGCCATACGGGAAAAGCAACAAGCGCAACGAGATAGGGAGAAGAAGGAGCGCGACGAGCAGTTCGCGCGAGACGAGAAGTTGCGCTTAGCGGCAAAAAGACTGGCCAAGGACCTGAAAATAACGCAAGGCCGGGAGGCCATGGACCCGGCGGAAGCGGCTCGTTCAGCAAGGCGCGACTTCCGGCGGCAGCTGCGCAAGAACAAGGCGCGCCTCGACAAGGCCCGCGAAAAGGCGCCTTCTTTAGTGGCGCGGCTGTCGCTGGAAAGCGCGAGAGATAAAGCAAGGGCCCAAGCTCTGAGAAAAGTAGCGAAGGCCGTCTACGGCACGGACAAGGCGGACTGGAGTCGAGTGCCGGACGCGGAGGCGATTTTTGATGCGGAAGATCGCGCGTTCTTGGAGATCGGCGCCGAGGCGGACGACGACTTCGATTTCGAGTAGTTTCCTGAAGGGGGTTAGCTACTTAAACAGTCTTAGAAACAGCTCTTCTAATCCGGCAGCCCTCAGGTGGCCGGCGAAGGTGGACATGTCCGAGGTCTCGAGGAAGATGCGTGGTAATGCCCGCGTCTCGGCGTCCTGCTCGCCGCGCACGGCTAACTGCTTCCACCGCCACCTCGTGATGTGGTTCACGAAGGCGTCGACGCGGTCCTTCGGGCCCTCGAGGCAGATCGCGCCCGGCCAGCCGATTTTCACAAGCGTCGTCACCCCCAAAATCTGGGCGCACTCGCGCAGGCCCGCGCGCTTCGACGGCGCGATGATGTGGTGGCTGTAGATTAATCGTCGAGTCAGCTCAGTGCCTTCCCACACGACATCCTCGCGTGTAGTAGATGGTGGCGCCTCGGACCGCCACGACGCGTAGGCCGCCGCGTGGCGCTCGGCCTCTTCACTTAACGCATCGTTGGCGGCGGCGACGGCCGAGTAGATAGCAGCGTCTCCACTTGAGGCGGCGAGGGCCGCCGCGACGGCCGCGTCGACGTGGTCTTTGATGGTCGTCGGTACGCGGTAGGCCGTCGCCCAACTTATTGTGGCTGTCGCCGGCGCGTCCAAGGGGTATGCTGGTGATAGTGTAAACCGCAGCGTCGCCTCATCACCGGTTTCGAACAGCTTGGCGTCGTCGTCGCCCGCGTCGAGGTCGAGCGGTGCGGCGACCGTGTCATCGTTCAGGCTGATGCCGTCGAAGATGGCACTCAGGGCTTCTCTTTCGTCAGCACGCGCTGCACTATTTTCAGCTGCGCGCGAAAGCTCTGCCATCGGTTCCGTCGATCTCTACGATTGCCAAAAGGCAGCAATGCGAGTGGCAGTCCCAACTGAGCCAAATGAAGACTGTCCCAGCAATAGAGATGCCTGAGACTACTCGGCCGTGGCTCGTATCATAAATAACGATGTAAGACAGCCACAACGCCGGTAATAGAGCATTACAACAGCACTTTTGCCTCGGCTTGTCCTGGCTTGCTAGTGTGTTACAGGACGCTAGCAGCCTCCGCCGCCGCGCCGCGAGCAAAAGGGCCGCATAGTTAGCCTCGAGCAAGCGCATACACGCAGACGAGTGCTGTACCAATCGCTGACAACCACAGCTGCAGAGCGCGGCTCATCTGGACAGACCCACCCCTCAGGGCAGGCGAAGATGGACCTCTTCGGCGGCCTGCCCGAGCCCGTGAAGGGCGGCCGCGGCGGTAGTAGAGGAGGCCGCGTGCCGCAGGCCAAGGGCCGTGGCCGCGGCGGCAATTTAGATGGACGCGGCCGGGGCGGCAATCTCGACGGACGCGGTAGAGGTCGGGGAGGCAACCTCGACGGGCGAGGTCGAGGCCAGCCCGCTGCAAAGAAAGCAGCCCCGATGGTTCCAGCGTCATTAACAAGGAAAGTCGCGGCACCAACAACTACGAAGGCCGCCGCACCGAGCGGCCAGTGGACCTCGACCATAGAGACAAAGCAAGCGAGGGATGAAAATCTGCAAAAGAAGCTGACCGAAGTCGGTGATGACCCGGTAGGCTACGCCATGAACGCCTCGACGCCGTCCCACGTGGAAGAACGGGTCGACGACCCTTACGATCCCGCGGCCCCGAACGACTACGTCGAGATCCAGAAACGCAAGGAACTTATGCGCACGGTTGAGAGGCGAGAACGACAAAGACAACAACATCTCGAGCGACTAGAGCGGGAGCAGGAGCGGCTCGCGGAGGAGCGGCGGGACCTGGCCAAGAAGGCGCTGGAGGGCGACGCCGCGGCGCTGGCGTCGGCCGGGCGCGGCATGGGCCGCGGTCGCGGCGGCGTCTCGAACCTGCCGGCGTGGATGAAGGCGGCGGCGACGGAGGCGGCGGCGACGGCGAAGCCTCCCCCGGCGCCGGCCGCGGCTGCGCCCAAGAAAAAGTCAAAGCCTACGAAAGTCTTGCAGCTGCGGAACTTGGGGGACGCTGAGGAGGATTTTGAACAATTAAGGGAGGAGATCGCTTCGGAATGCGGTAAATATGGGACGGTGGACGCGTCGCATGCGGTTGATGCGCTTGAAGGCGAGGCGGCCGTCTATATCCGGTTTACGGAGCGGCGGGCGGCGGCGAAGGCCCTCGTAGATCTGGAAGGCCGGTTCTTCGCGGGCCAGAAGATCGCGGCGGCGTTCTTTGATGAATCGCGGTTCGAGGCGAAGGACTTTGGGTAACAGTTTTAGTAATATTGGCTCTTGTCACGTTTGCTTAGGCGTCTCTACTCCGTCGCGGCTACGGGCTCGGCCGGTGGCACGGCAGCAGCCGCGGGCTCGACGGGCGCCGGGCGCGCTTCCAATATAGACTCCGGCGTCAATCCTAATTCAAGGGGCGTCGCGTCCTCCGAGATGACGTCGGACGAGCCGGGAACACTAAAGATCCACGCCCTTTGCGGCCCGTCGCCGGCCTGCCGCGCGGCGAAGGCCCGATACACTTTCCCGAATTTCGTGGTCGTCTTGACCTTGAACCAGACGATCTGTGACGTCATAGAGTCGCGCACGCGCAGCAATAAGACGTCGGCGCGGTCGCGCGGCCGCCACGGCGGCGCCAGCGAGAGCACTAAGGACGCCACCAAGAGCCCGAAGTCCGCTATCCGACCACCATCTCGAGGCCCGTGGATCGTGCCGTCGAAGGAAGCCCGAATGATCTCGCCCGCGGACCGCACCCGATAACCCTGATGCGATCTTCGACGAGGTCTCGAGGACGAAAACAACTCCCACAGCGCGTAGGCGAGGCCCGTCTGGACGGCGTACGCCGCGGTCGCCGCGCCAATCAAGCCCGCGACGCGCCCTCGAGAGGCATCTTGACCTAACAACGCGACGCCCGCCAACAATTTCAACATGAGCGTCCAGTCCAAAAACTCGTTCTCCCGGATGTGGTCCCAGAGGTGGGGCTGCGGTTCTTCGGGCTGTGGTTGTGCCGGTGGTGTGGCGGCCGCCAGAGCTGCTCGAGCATCCTCCACAAATTGGCGCGTCGCGTCCCTTGGGGATGACGAAAATCCGGAGTTGCGCAGGGCCTCGGCGTAGGCCCTCGCTGCGGGCGACACGGTGATTGGAGTTGTCTGTGGTTGCCTCGGCGGCGTCGCTTGCGGCGCGACGGCTGCCGGGCGCGGCGGCGTCGCCGGGGGAGCCGGCCACGGCGCCGGGGCCGCCGGAACCACCGGGCGCGGCTCACCGGGGCGCGGCGCCTCTTGCTCCGGCGACGCGTCGAGGTCCACGGGCGGCGGCGCCGGGGCCGGCGGCGGCGGCGGGACCACGAGGTGGAACGTCTGGCGGCCCTCCTTCGTTCCTACGATATCTTCGAGCGTCTGCGCGTCTGTTAAAACCTTGCCTCCATAAATGAGGCGCTGGTCGGCCTCGGGCACGCCCAGTTCATCTTCTAATTTCACTTTCACGAGGGCGACGCGCGCGTTTAGTGGGAGCGTCAAGTCGGTCGCGCCGCGGCCGGCGGGGCGCACGATGCGCAGCTGCGCAACGGGCAGTGTTTCATCTTCAGAGCTTTCAGAGCTCTCCGGCGAAGCCATGGCGGCGCAGGAGAGCCGAGGAACGCGCAGAGTGTCTCTCTTGCTGTCGTCGGGAGCGGTGACGACGGCGCTAGAGAGCTCGGCGGCGGCAAGCCAGGCACAGTACGCAGCGAAAAAAGCGCAAAGCGAGCGAGTGAGCGGCTCTGCGGGGTGCCTGGCCTCCGCGTGGAGCGCTGCTGAATAATTGGTCTCGACCTAGCGGCCTGTAAGACACTAGCAAAATTAATTCGTCTCCGCGTACGCTGTAATGAAAGACGCGGCACGCGCCCGCCGCCGGTGAATCGGCGACGCGCGCGGTGTCTCCCCCCAGGGGCTCCGCCCACTAGTTCTACAAGATACAAGACGCCACCGCGTTACGCCCCGCCCCCGACGAGCCCCTCGTAGACCTCGCGGACGAAGGCCGGCGAGAAGTCCCCCAACGCCGACGACGGCGCCGCCCAGCGCTTTGGGGAGCCACAAGCCCCGTCGTCGTGGACGTACGCGAGATCAGTGAGCGCGCGGAAATAAATGACATTGAGCTGCTCCAACACATAGGACCAGCACCGGTGGCAGCCGACGCGGCACCGGTTCCAGTTCGTCCAGTGCGGCGCCCGACAATAGCGGCACTCGGGCTCGACGCGCGCCCTCGCTAGAACGCCCTTCCTTCTCAGAGAATCGTAGGTCGCAGGGCAGCCCTCGTCGCCTTGTGTCGTGGGCGGATAGGTCGCGTCCAACCAGACCGACGCCACGAGATCGAAGCGCGCGATCTCTTCCCAGAGGTCTGGTGAGGCGACGAAATAGTTCGACCAAGGGAGCGGCGGGGTCCCCGGCGGCGCATCGGCTAGCAAAGCCGGGTCCGCTTCGTAGTTGAATACTTCCCGGAAGAAGCGTCGCAGTGTCCTCTGCATCAAATCTTCACCGTTCACTTGCTTCCTAGCTACCCATCTTTGTGTCTCAGCTAAAGGTGTGGCGGGTGGCCCTAAACCGCCAGGACCCCAGTAGACGAGGGATCGTGGCGTGGACGCTGGGAGGGTTTGGAGGGAGTCGCAGGGTACGGGGCGGCCCTTCAGCCTCGCCTTCCAGGAGCACGTGCCTAGCTTCGAACTTCCTGTTGCTGTGGCTATTGGTGTTGCCGCCAAGCCCAACAAGATTAACGCGGCGTGCTCGCTCATCAACGTCTGGTAGAACGAGTCCGGCTCCAGTATTTCCGTAAACGCTCCTAAATCAAAATCGCACGCGTCGCGCAGCACGTCACCCGCGACGCGCACGCCGCGCGCTCGCTGGTCTTCGAACACCGATCCATTTAAGTGGGTCACGCCGTGGTAGACGACGAACAGGCTTGTGGCGCTCTGGCCGCACTTGGTGAGTTGGCGGACGTAGTTCTGCAGCGCATTTTCGCGGCGCGGCGCTTCCGCGGCGAAAGCTCTTGCGAGGGGCGAGCGCCGGGCTAGATCCGCCGCTATGTTTGAGGCGCGCGACGGCTGCGCATCTGCGCTTGAGGAGAGCGCTGCCGCCGTCACGAGCAGCCAGCGCATTGGTGCTGCTGTAGCAGGTGTTGCCACAAGTGGGCAGCCTGGGCAGCCCTTAGCGATGCGAAATGACGTGCTTTTCTGCCTCAGCACTCGACTTAAAGTACATTGACTACGCCTGCATCTCCACAGCGGTAGCAGGGGCGTCACGCGACTGCCGCATGCACTTTTTTAGCACCGTGCGGGTTTTAGCCCTTTCGGGTTCCGTGGGCAAACACTTCCCTGGGCCGGAAAAGGGCCAGCTAGTTCCTCCTGCGTCGTGAAAACCCGCGAGTCGCCCGACGGCGACTCGCATCATCCGATTCCGAGCTCACGTCTGCCCCGCGCGAACCTCATCTTGCTCACTGACAATGCTCACTGACAATGCCCAGGCTATGAACGGAAGATAAGGTTACACTAGTAGTCGAAACGAATTGTCAGGCCAGCTCCGCGTCGTCCATCGGAGGCACGGACACGAGCGAGGGCGGCCGGAGGTCGACCTGCTCGTAGGTTTGGGGAGGCGGCGCCGCCGGCCGCCTTCTCTTATAGCGCTCGACGTTGTAGGCGAGCACTCCAGAAGCGGTCAGCGCGAAGCCCCCGTATCCCGACGGAGACACGTCGTTCTTCAGGAGACCGATCGAGACCCCGATGAGGACGAGCTCCTTCGCCACGGCGGCCACCGCTAATGTTAACGAAGACGTCAGCGCCACTAACGTAACTTCGACCGTCAACAAACCCAAGCCGCCCAATGCTAGCGCCAAAGCAGCACCCAGAGCTTTTTGTGCGAGGTCGCCGGACCCCGGCGTTCGTATCAACCGCCGCGCATCAAGTAAACCAGCAACCAAGACCAAGAACGCGGCGGACGTCGGCAGCGTCCTCCGTACCAGCTCCGTCGGCTTCACTCGCACGCCTTTCTGGCAGGCCTTCTGCGTCAAGCCCCATCTCAAACCGCCGACGGCACCACCCGATACCGTCAGCAAGACGCCTAGTAACGAGTCCTTCTCACGGTGGTGATCCGCGACGCCCGGCGAGCAGAGGATCGTCCCCGCGCAGATCACTAAAACAATAAGGATCGACGACCAGCGACACGGCTCGAGCTTCAGCGCCAGACCGGCGCCCAAGACAAACACGGGCGTGCAGGCCTTGATCATCGTATGTGTGGCGACTGATAACAAGAGTAATCCGGCGTTCGACAGCGCGACCTCTGCACCCACACAACACGCGACGTACATGAGCAAGCGATCCGTCTCGTCCGGGAACACACAACAGCGCTTCTGTTCTGTGTTTTCCTCCTTGGGGAAGACGCAGGCGGCGGCTCGTGCGCCGCATTCGGCCGATTTCACCAGAGCAGCTTCTACCACAAACGTCGCTGCTACGAGCGATGCCGGGTACGGAAAGGCCTGCAACGCGGCCTTGAACGCCAAGGTCATCGCTATCGAAAGAATGGCGTAGCCGCAGAGAGCCGCGGCGACGTACGCGGCGCGCGGCTCTGATGGCGCGTCCATGGGCTGTCTTGGTGTGCTGCCGTATGACAAAGGTGGGGAGTTGCGGTAGGAGATGACTGGCGTGGAGACCACCATCTAGCGGCGCGCCGGCCGGCCCGATTGCACCTGCTCTTCTCGAGGGGCTGCGGCGCTCCCGTGGGCCGCGAAGGCGCCGCAGCGCTTAGCAGGCTGCCGGGACGATTGCTGCTACCAGTTGATCACAATTGGCCGATCGATGATGGGCCAAAAGAGGCTGTTTGCTGCTTCAGTTGAGAGCCTGAAATTTGGATTATAGCGTGCATTGACACACTAGCCTCAGGTCACCCTGGAAAAGGGCACTCGCTTGCGCTCCCCGGGTGAAGGCGCGACCGGTTGCTTACGGTATCGACCCCGACTGACCCTTGCGGGGCTTGGGTCGCGGTAATCTAGTCGTGTGGCAAATTTTGTCTGTGACCCAAACTTGGTCCCAAAGAAAAAGGCAATTATAAGGGCCAAGCATGAGCGTCGTCTCCACCATACGCCGCCTACGGGAGATGAGCCTCGCCGACGAGAGGGTCAAGTACTGTATCTTCTGCGAGCATTGGACGACCAAAGGCCCGGAGTCGGCGCGCCAAGAAAATGGCCCAGGTGAGATTGTAGAATGTCACGTCTGCGGCGCCGAGGCCCACATCCAATGCGGCGGTTGGCGTGAGATGCCGAAGGTCCCCGTCTGTTCGAAGGAGTGCCAGAGGCAATTCGCGAACGGAGCACCGCATCACTCGAGTCCCCGGAATGCGCCGGCGCAGTAGTACGAGCGTAAACTCCAACTCTCTTACACCCCCGGCAGCACCCCACCGCGAGACCGGTACTCGGCCGCCTCCCGCTCGTACCGCACCTTGTCGAGCTCCGACCGCCGTTCCATCTCCTTCCGCTCCGAGTCCGAAGCCTCGGCCCACATGCCCGTCAGAATACTTTTCAGTTGCGCCTCGGAGGCGCCCGGCTGGGCCCGCCGCAATTCCCTTACATGATTCCGCATGTAACACCGCAGCGCCGTCCGCGGCGGCTTCGGCGGCGGTCCTACTGGGACTGGAGGCGGCGCCGGCGCCGGCGGCGGCGGCGGCGGCACGTGGACGACCTTGACGGCCTTCTTCGGCGGCTGAGACTGAACAGGAGACGCCCTTTTCTTCGACTTCTTCTCGGCCTTGGCCTTCTCTCGAATAACATCTTGTTTATTTTTGTCCGCGACCATCTGCTCGAACATCTGGGCGACGCGCTGCGGTTGGGTCAGGGGCTTGCCCGTCGAAGGGTCGCGAGGAGCACCTTTCCGAGCCGCAGCTAACGCCTTGGCCGCGTCGATGTACGCGTCGTGCCTCCTCTGCAATTCCGCCATCTCCCGCTCCGCAGACCTAATCAACACCTCGCACCTCCTACCGATCTGCTCCGGGTCCAAGGATTTCAAAAACCAGTCGAACTGGAATTCCGGTCTCGACCGGAAGTCGGATCTAATCTTGCGCCACTCGCCGTAGCCATGTTCACACACTAATTCAAGCAAGATTCTCTCTTCATCATGTCTAGTAACGGTGGTGGGTGGGAAGCCCGCGGTCCCGGGCGGGTTGAACCTGAGCTCGAGCTTCTCCGGAGTCTCCGAGAAGAGGCCCACGAACTTTCTCGCAGCTTCCAACAGCCCCGTCATCTCTTGCCGCTTCTTCTCGCCCTTCTCTACACTTTTGACGAGTCTCGCCCATTCCTCGGGCGGGAAATGCTCCGCACCGTCGCTCCAGAAGCGCTCGTTGTACCTCGTGACCTCCCCTTCGCTCTTGCCGAACACGTCTTCGGAAACCCTTTCTAGGTCATCCCTCCCGTGCCTCGACAACGCCCGCACGAACTGCTGGAAGTGGCCCCGGTGCCAGTCCGGAAACCCCTCACTGAGTAAGTGCTCTTTTTCTTCCGCGTCGTCGGAATCCAGCAATACTAGAGTAGCGAGCGCGTCGTCGTCTCTCAACAGGGCCTGCTTCTTTTCCGGCGTATCTGTTAATTGTAAGAATCGTCGTCGCTCCACATCCCTAAGTTGCTTCAAGCGCTCCTGCCCGGGGAACAGCTGGAAATCCGACAGCGACGGCATCCGCAGCACCTCGGGCATGTCCGAGTCGTCATATACTTCTTCCACTGCTTTGGAAGTTCTTTTACGAGAAGGTTCGCCTAGTAATTCGCCGACCTCGTTCTCCGCCGCATAGATGTCGGCCTTGTACGTCTGCTTCCGCTCGCGTTTGCCCGTGTCCAACAAAAACGGCGTCACTCTTTTGGAAGCGTAGTCGGTCCCTTCCCACACCGTCGACACGCCCCCGTCCAGCTTGAAATCCAGCAAGTCGCCCTTCGACGCCTCCTCCAGCCGCTGATTAATATCCTCGGTACGCTTCCGGCCCCTTTCTATAATCGCGTCGATGTCCTCGTCTCTGAGCTCGTCGTTCGCCCGGAAGACCTTGTCGGCGCCGAAGCGGACGGCCTTCAGCAATTCCGCCGTCTGGAGCTTCTTTTGCGAATCTTGCAGCCGTCCGGACTGCACGACGACGGCATCCAACTTCAGTTTCTGGTGGGCCCGTTCGATGATCTTCTCCTCTACCGTTTGTTCCGTGACGAGTCGGTAGACATGTACCGGTTTCGTCTGGCCGATGCGGTGGCACCGGTCCATGGCCTGCAGGTCGGCCTGCGGGTTCCAGTCTGAATCGTACAATACCACAGTGTCCGCGGTCTGGAGGTTGATTCCCAGACCGCCCGCTCTTGTAGATAACAGGAAGCAATACAAGGGCGAAGAAGGGGCGTTGTACTGCTCGATGCGCTCCTCCCGCAGTTCGTGGGGCGTGGAGCCGTCGACGCGGACGTAGCGGTGGCCCCTGCGTGGCGAGCGACTCTCATCGACGGCGTCGCGGCGACGTGGTCTCGCGAAGACGCCATCGACGCGACCGCGCTCTCTCCGACACGCCGCGACGGCCCCGACGCGGTCCGAAACGGCTCAGAATCGAAAAAGAGACCACCCACGTCATCGTGAGATGGAAACGATGCGCGTCGATGGCGCAAGGTTCAATGGAAGACGCCGCATCCACACCGCATGACCAGGAAGTCCTCCAGGACGTCCAGCATGCGCGTCATCTGCGAAAAAACAAGAACTCGATGGTTGCGCTCCTTCAGCCTTGCGAGGAGTTTATCCAGTACTTTCAACTTCCCACATGAATCAATCAAATGTTCGCCGAGAGCCGGTAGTGTTCTGTCTTCAACATGAGGAAACAGATAAGGGTGATTACAACATTTCCGCAATTGCATCACGAGATTCAAGAGAGGCCCGCGCGCTTTCTGGGCCGCACTGCCCTGTACGGTCGAGATCTCCCGCAGCAGACACTGCTTGTAGACGTCCCGTTGGATAGGTGCCAATGATGTAAACAATATCGTTTCCGTTTTTCGAGGGAGATCTTTTTCCACATCAGCCTTGAGTCTCCTGATCATGAACGGTCTCAACAAGCGATGCAACTGCTCCACTAATTTGTGGGTCTTGTCCCGATCCGACGACTGCAAGTTAAAGAGTTCGTCAAAACGCTCCGCGGACGCAAAGACGTCCGGTAATAAAAAGTTGAGTAACGCCCACAATTCATGCAAGTTGTTCTGGAGCGGTGTTCCCGTGACCAGTAAGCGATTCTCCGTCTTCAACAACCTCACAGTCTTCGACAGCTGCGCCCGCTCGTTTTTGATGCGGTGCGCCTGCGCGGACCGATACCGTCCGAACGGCCCCAAAATCGGAAAAGAGACCACCCACGGCCTCCTCTCCTGGAGACGACGCGTTTGAAGGAAGTGAAGGCGCCGCAGCACCGCGGAACGGCGAGATACAAGACACTGATCTGGACCTCGTCTATTATAAGAAACCGCCACGGCACCTTCTTCAGGGCGTTGACCTCGATCGTCGCCACTTCGTAGGTCGTGAGGCAGACGTCCCAGGTCCTTTTACCGGAAAAGTGCTCCTGCACGAGTGCTGTACGCTCATCCTTGCTAGTAGCATGCAGCTTCAGGACTTTGAGGGACGGCAGCCACCGCGCGAACTCGTTCTGCCATCCACTTAGGGTGGTCTTCGGTACTAATACGAGGTGAGGACCCTTTACTGATGAATACTCCTCGAGGTACCCTAACATACTGATAGATTGGAGAGTTTTGCCCAGGCCCATTTCATCAGCTAAAATCCCGTTCAAGCCGTTATGGCGCAGGCGGATCATCCAATTCAGGCCCGCCAGCTGGTAGGGCCGCATCTGACCTCGAATGACCGACGGTTGGGAAGTCAAAAACTCGACGGTGTCCGGTTCGTCGGTGACCTTCTCGTCCACGGAATTCTTGCGTCGCTTGTCGCCGACGTTCAGGGGTTCGACTCTGAGTGAGGGTTCTTCCACTGGCGTCTCGAAGAAGCCGTCGCGAAAGAAATCTCCTAGGCCGCTCTGCTGCATGAGGTACTTGAAGCGTCGTCCGGCCGCTTGCTGGTTGGCCAACTGCAGTTTCGCGTGGGCGTCTCGCCTCGATTCGGCGGCGCCGCGCGTCATGGTTTCGCAGTGGTGCTCTCCGGTTTCTGCTGCTTGGCTGCTCGGCGTCGGCGCGAGGCGCGACAGCCGTGCTCACTCGCTACGTTGCAGTGCTTCGATTTTACGCGAAGTGCCTCTCAATCACGCTTAGCTATGCCGCGTTTTTTCGGCAGCGAGAGCGGCTCGATTAGGAAACCGGGCTAGCGGCCTGTAAGACTCTAGCGAGGCGCGCACGAGAGCCACCCTCGCACTACGACCCGTTGTCTACTCTTTACGGTCGGGGGGGTCGCCGTCGACGCCTACTGCGCCGGGCCGGCGACGGCCGCCTTGACCGCGT
>JACLAA010005849.1_pt1 | contig 27405 bp, 19 predicted proteins | sample 8027891 | NCBI WGS metagenome assembly JACLAA01 (sample SAMN15724900, study PRJNA655200) | protist metagenome | isolation source: fluorescence activated cell sorting (FACS) single amplified genomes of... | place: Spain: Blaines Bay Microbial Observatory, Mediterranean Sea | collected 2016-01-19 | reverse complement strand
TAGCCTACTTCTTGGGCGGCCGGTACAGCCCGACGACGACCGCGTGGTCGCGCTCGTACGGCTCTAACGTAAGTTGCTCCTTGGGCTTGAACTGGTCCTTCTGGAGCTTCGCGACCTCCGCCGCGAAGACGGCTTCCGGCGACGCCGTGGAGTCGATGCACGAGGCCTTGATCGACACCACGAAGCCGCCCCCGGCCTTGAGGAAGTACTGCGAGTTTAACGCGACAATTCTGGCTTGATCGGGCTGCGCGACATCAGCGAAGACGCAGTCGACCATGCCCACTAACATCCTATACTTTAAAGGGTGGCGCGCGTCTTCGATGATCGGAATGACGTTTGTGCGATGTTTTGCCATGTTGATGAGGTCTCGGCCCGGTCGGTGCGAGAACTCGACGGCGTAGACGCAGCCCTGAGGGCCTACTAGATCAGACACGTGGGATACTGTGGTACCAGCGGCGCCGCCCAAGTATAATACTTTGCTACCAGGTTTCATATGTATCGTATCAACCCCCCCAAGAATAGCAGCACAGAGTTTGGATCGGAACGGGTTCCACACTCTGTATTCAATCTTCGTCGTCGTGCCGTCCTCGTTCGCCGGGCCGTCCACACTGATTCTCTTTTCCCCGTAGACGTCTTTGCCTGGCGTGCTGTTGAGCGTGACAATGACGTCTTCCTTGCCTCTCGCGATGAAGACACCCTCATGGCGGTGCGGCTCGACGACGACCTTGGCGCCGCCCTTGGCGCCACCCTTGCCTTTGCCCTTGCCTTTGCCTCCTTTGCCGCGGCCCTTGCCCTTGCCGCCGCCGCGGCCGCGGCCGCTGCAGCAGAAGCCCGGACCTCGACCGCGCTCCCACAGAGCGAGTACGCCGCGACAGGCGATGAGGCGCCGGCCGCTCAGGCCTCCACCGCGACAAGCGAGGAGGCCGCCCGATCTTCAACGGCGCTCCCCCAGAGCGAATACGCCTCGACGGCGCCGGCGGCCCAGAATAGTGCGGCCGCGCCCGCGCGGGCGCCGGGCGCGGAAGTTGCCGGCGCGGCCGTCGGCCAGCTCGCGGGCGCCGCGGCGGGCGCCGGTGGCGGCCCGGCCGGCGCGGCTATTGGAGGCGCCGTCGGCGGCGCCGTGGGCCCGGCCGTCGGCGCGGCCGTCGACGCGGCGACCAGCGAGAAGAAGCCGGATGTCGACGCGGCAACCAGCAAACCGCCGGTCGTCGTCGCATCCCACCGCGTGCGCCGGCGGCGGGGCAAGGAGGTGCGCGTGTCGGCGGCGCTGCAGCAGAAGCGCATCGACGAGCTCGAAGCCAAAGTCACGGAGGCGCTGAAGCTCGCCGCGGCGGCGCAGAAGGCGCTCGACGAGGCGGAAGCGCGGCGCGAACAGGCCGAGGCGCGCGCCGAGCGCGCCGCGGCCGCCGTTCCTCCCTCATCTGAGATGAGGCAGCGCCGCGTCGACGATGATGGTAATGACGAAAACGACGAGGAGGCGCCCCTGCAACGGGAGGAACGGAAACTGCGCCGACGGAGGAAGCGGCCGCGGTGCGGCGCGCGGAATTGGCGGCGGTGCCTCAACTGCTGTTTGTGTAGAGGCGGTGCCCGCGTCAGCCCAGGTGGAGCGTTCGAGTGGATGTTAGATGACGCGCAGCGAAACGCGGCGCTCCGCGCCGCCAAACTCAGAGCCGCGAAACTGAAGTATCTGGAACCTCCCAATATTTGCGACGTGCCCTTCGCGCGAAGATTAGACCGCTCGCTCCAAGCGCGCCTGGCGCTGTTGCTGTGGATCCACGGCCTTGGCGCCGCGATCCAGTTATGCGTCGGCGTCGGGGCCATGACCATTAGATTAGGATGGACGCCGGAGTTCGGCGGCGCCCTGGGACCGCCCTTCCCGCTGCCGACCTTGGCTCTCATCAAGGCCGGCACGTGTCTGGTGGTCTTCGGCATCCTGTTCCGCAAGACGCGGATCCCGCCCTGTTTGGCGGCTCTAGGGTGTGCTCCGGTGCCCCCAAAGCCCGCCGGCGGCTCGCGGCCCCAGCCGTTCCGGGCCCTCACGTCGCGACTCCTGAAACAGTTCCTCTTCGCCAAAATGCTCGACGCCCTCGCGGGCTATTTGTTATTTTGGGGCTGCGTCGCGTCGTTCAACAGAAGGCGGAACACGAGACGTATTGTGGATGCCTTCCTGGGTCTGTGTCTGACGGGTTTAACGGTCGTCGACGTCTACGGCGCCCTCGTGTGTGCGGGGACCACGGTCTACTACGTCTACTATTTATATCGAACGCCGGGCGTGGATTACGACACGGACGACAGTGGAAGCGAGTCGTCGTCGTCGGACTCGGACGGCGAGGGCCATGAATTACTGAGGAGGCGGGGCCGCGACGCGAGACGGGAGGAAGCTGTCGAAGCGTTCGCGCACGCGACGCCGCGCGAGATTCGGCAGGCGGCGGCCGTGGCGCGGGGCGGCGCCGTGCCGAGTTCCTTGGCCTGGGCCGACCCGCGCTTCGCCCTGCAGACGGCGCGCGTCTCGCAGACGGAGCGCGCGCGACGTCCCCGGCGGCCGGAGCGAGCGCGTCCCCAGACGTCGCGCGACGACGGCTGGACCCCGACGGCGCCGGACCCGCGGTTACTGGAGTTGATGGCCAAGCGCAACGCCGACATTGTCTAAGTATACTGTGCTTATCCTTCCCTACTCTTCTGGGCGGCCATGCCCTTGTCGAGGATGCCCGCGGGCCCGCCGCGGCCGCCGCCGCCGCTCATGATCGATTCGTCGTCCATGGTCATGTCGTCCTCGCCCGTGGCGAGCGTGCCGTCGTCCTGCGTCCCCGCTTGCGAGCCTCTGAGGGTGGCGGCGTCCTGCTCGTCCTCCAATGCCAACATATCTAGGCGAATCGCCTCCTCCTCCATGAGCTTCCTCGCCACGTCCTCCGTAGGACCCTCGTACGGGTAAGTCGCGACGATCGTAAACTCCCTCCCGAGCGCGTAGTCGCGGACCATGCCTCTACCCACCCTTTCCACGATGGCCCCAAACCCAGAAGCGTGGCCCGGGTCCGCCGTGTGTTCGACGAACTGGTCCCGGATCGCATGCCCAAGACATCCATGGAGGTTCGAGCCCCACGTGTAGAGTTCCCCGTCCATGGCAACCATCGCACTATGATGGCTGCCTAGTCGGATCGAGACCGCTGATAAATTTCTGGACCTCAAAGCTTCTACTACGACTGGTAAGGTTTGTACTTGTGTTCTCCCATGTGCTAATTGGCCGTGATATCCACTTCCCCACGTATACACCCATCCACTACCCCGCATGGGCGGCACGCACACAACAGCTGCGCTATGCCATGTCGCCGCGGCGATCTGCATGACGCATTTGTTCGATAACGCTGTGATTTCGTACGGTTCGATCCTTGAATGAAAGTCGCCCAATCCGAGGCGGCCGCCGGCACCCAAGCCCCACGAGAAGACCTTGCCTTCTTCTGATAATGCGAGAGTATGAGCCGCGCCACAGGACATCTCGATGATCGGCTCGGCGGATAGACCCGAGACCACCGTAGGAGCCGGAAAGTACAATTTCTCCTCGGCCCGCGCCCCAAACCGCTCCTTCACGCCCAATCCAAGCCTACCGGAATCGACGTGGCCCCAGGAATACACGGCCCCCGCCGTCGTCAAACAACAACAGTGGTTCTCGCCGCACTCCATCTGCCTTACTCGTATCTCATCGTCCGTTTCGAAGTAGGTCAGTATCGTGGGCAGCGGCCGCTTCTGGAAGTCCGTTAAACCGAGCTGCCCTGCCAGATTGTGGCCCCAGACAAAAACATCACCTCCACTCGTACAAACGGCCGCATGCGAAGCGCCCACTGAGCACGAGGTAGCTTCTTCGCCCTGCAGCTCCGTAACAAATTGGGGCTCCATGTACATCTCCTTGGCCCACTCGTCGTCCGCATCCACGTGGATTCCGGTAGAACCCGCACCGGAGCCGCCCCAGACCAACACCTCGTGGTCCGCAGTGACCGCATAGACCATATCCGCATTGGTAGCGACGCGAACAACCCCAATGCCTCGCGTCTTCTGGACCGCCGTGAAGACGCTTCGAGGCTCCGTGTCGCCCTGGCCGAGCTGGCCCGCGTAGTTCGTCCCACACGCATATACGCTACCTCTTTCTTCTATATCCTTGTTAATGTGGAACTCTGATTCTAATTGTTCGGTATATGCCGTCGCTTGGAGTCGTTCGCCCTCCAAATCGGCTTGGAGGCGCTTGACCATGGCTCTTTTGGTACCTCCGGTCTCCAGGTCTCGCGCGTCGAGGTGCGAGCGTAGAGCGGCTCGTGGCAACTTGTCCAAATCTAAGGTTTGTAGGACTTTCGACGAGCCCCACTCATACTCGAGCTTGGCGTCGCCCCTCCTTTGTTTGAGCTTGCCTAACAAACCGAGGCCCGACATGATGGAGGTGCTGCCCTACGCCTCTCGGCTCTGTTCTGTCGACGGCGTCACACGCCGCAGCTCTTCGTCCGGGTGTCAGCCGTCCATGGCGCTGTCGTCTGCCGAGCACTGATGCGTCTCGGCGTGGCTAGCGCTGCCCCGTGGTCTGCAGCGGCCAGCCCCATCGATGGGCTACTAGCCTCGCATGCTAGAGCGGCATGCGTCGACGGCGTGCGGGACGCGTCTGGGGTGCCCCCACGCCGTCGACGCTACGTATCCTCGGTGGCGCGGAGGGCGTACGATTTCCCCGCGCGCGGTGGCGCCCGCCAGCTCTAGCACTACAACAACAGAAGCTTACCGCCGCCGCCGCCGCGCCCTAACATCTTTATGTCGGCATAATGTATTGACGTGGTCGACGTGGTGGCAGTGGTAGTGCTTGCCACTCATGAACGTCATGAAGACCTCTCTCTCAAGCTTATTGGTCTCGACGAACCAGAAGTCCACGCGCACCTCGTCGAAGGGGAAACTCTTCAGGACGTTCATTTCGGCACCTTCGACATCGAGTGAAAATAAATCTACATGTCCCCTCCCAAAAACCAGCTTCGACGGAGACAACGCGGTGACGTTCGTCCTTGTCAGTTGCCATTTCCTTTTATCGTTGGCATGTTCCCTTTCCATCTTGGCCCACTGTTTTGCGGTTCTGAACGACTCGATGCCCGAGAGATCCCCCAGTCGCTCCGTGTAGGCCCGGAACACAACCTGATCGGGACCGTCGACTAGCGCCGCATGGACGTTCTCGCAGTCCCTCCTATTTTTGACCAAGAAGTTGTGAAATAGGTGCGGGTTCGCCTCGACGCAGAGGCCGTGCCATCCGATCTGCTCAAAGGCCTTCGTCACAGAATTGACACCGGTGTTCGCGCCGGCCTCGACGAAGAAGCCGCCGCACCGAGGCCCGTGCATGCTGTCCATGATCTGGTGGAACTCCTTGTGCTGCGTCTTTCGTACCAATTCCTGTTCGTCGAGGGCGCACGCTCTCCGGTGCGAGCCGAACTTCGCCTCTATTCTTACTATCCATGGGAGGGCGGCGAGCCAGTGCCGCATGGTTCCGTTTGTTTGTTCGATCTAGTGTCGTACGACGGTGTCGAGGCTGCCCAAATCCAAGGTGTGGGTGAGTGGGCTGGTGCCCTGCCTTTCAAAGGGCTGCCGGGCTCGATGCGTGTGGTCGATAATGGATCGAAACGGTCTTCCGGCAGCGGATCGGGCGGCACGGCGCTGCAGAGCCCAAACTCTCGATCAGTCCTAGTATCTTCGACGCTAGCAAGGCAAAAGTTAAAGAGCTTGCTTGGCTGAAAAAACGCCTGTAAAACCCCCTCTGCGGCCGTTGAAGGAAGCACGCTGCTCGAAAAAGACCATCGAAGCGAGCCACGGCTAAAAGACGCACGCCTGCGCACATTCACGAGCTGTGCACATAGCTTGTCCGCTGCTTGTCGCACAAGGCGTGAAACAAGTCAGCTGGCGCGCGCCTGGCTTCATAGACAACACCAGGTCTAAATGATCGAGGACGCCGGCATCGCCGACGACGACGTGGAGAGAGCGTGGCGGCTCACGAGAGCAGCGTACGACGACCCCGAGTTCGAGGGGCTGGAAATCGACGACACGCGGGCGATCATCGACATCTCGGGACGTCACCTACACGTGGCCTTCCGCGGCACGGCGACGCCGCTCAACGCCGCGCACGACGTCGCCTTCCTGCTGCTGCCGCTATCCGACTTTCCAGCGCTGCGTGTCGGAGAAGACGCGTGGGCCGCGCGCGTGCACGGCGGCTTCGCCAAAATGGCGTCGAACGTCGCGGACCGCCTCGCGGAGCGGCTCCAGAAGTGGCCGCGGCGGACCGTCGTGCTGTCGGGCCATTCATTGGGCGGAGCCCTGGCGATTCTCGTGGGCGGCGCGCTGAAGGGCCGGGGCCGCTCCATACAACTCTGCACGTTCGGCGCGCCGCCACCGGGCGACGCCCAGTACGCGCGGTTGCTGGACGGCGTGCCCTGCCTGCGCTTCGCGAACAGGTGCGACCCCGTGCCCCGGTCGTTGGGCGGCGCGGACCACGGCGGGCTCGGCGGACTTGTCGATTTGCCCATGGTGCGGGAATACGTCCATGTGGGCACGCATGTAGAATTGGAACCCTGGAGCGAGACGTGGCGCCACGCCGTCGAGGCCGTCGCGGGGCGGCAGGCGGGCGCGGCGCTGGCCACAGCGCCGGCGCCGGCGCCGGCGGCGACGGAGCCGCGACCGGCCGCCGAGCCGAGCACGGCCCAGGCCCTTTGGTCGGTGCTTAGCAATTCGGTCTCGAACGCCGCGACGCGCATCGCGTCGAAGACGCTCGAGGTCCACTCCGTCGACACCTACGAGGCGCACCTCCGAACATATATGGCCAAGCGCCGCGCGTCCCTCGAGGGATCGCCCGCCGAGGCCAAGATCGAGTTCTAGTTTTGTTGTAAATATTATTGACAGTCGTACAGGCTTCCACGACAACACGAATCAGGAGAGGGAGGGGCGGAGGAGCTTGAGGACGTCCGTCTTGACGGCCTCGTCGAGGGAGGAAGCGAGCACCTTCTCTTGGAGTTGCGACACGTCGCGCTGCGCCCCGACGTAGTTCGTCGCGGCCAACGACAAACTTGAGGGATCCTTGCCGAGCGCCTCGACGTGCGTGATGCCCTCTCCATAAACAAGGCGTGTAGCGACGAAGGACCCGGAGCAGGCGCGCGCGTAGCCGGCCGGGAGCCTTTCCGGCGACTCGATAGCGAGTTGCGCTAGCGTTGGGGGCAGGTGCTCGGGTGCTAGCTCTTGGAACAACGCGGTGACCTGGTCGTCGCTCGCCGTCGACCTGTGTGGAAATCAAAATTCCACGCGACGCGACGCTACGCCTGCTCGATGGCCGGTTCCTCGCCGTTCGATCGAGCCAGGACGGCCACGTCATCGCCGCGCAATGACTTCGTGCACCGACACACTGGTTGATTTCCACACAGCCGTCGACGCGACCGCGTCGGCCACAAGGTTGATCGCTTCCGAGATGCGCCGCGAGAAGTCGGGCAGCGCGCCCGGAAAGCGCGAGTACTCCTTGAACAGCAGGTCGGCTTCCAACGACGCCAACGCGCGGAGCCGCTCGAGGACCTCCGCGACGATGACCGCCTTCTGCGCCTCGAACGCGCCCCGGGACAATAAGTGCGCGGCTAAAATTTCATAGGAAGAGCAGACGACGCCGCATTTGTTCGCGGACGAGTCCTTGACCACGAGGACGCCGGCCTCGCTGTGTAGGATCTGGCGCGCCTCAGGCGTGAGGAACAGGTTCGCACCTTCTACAATGATGGGCGCGCGCGGCGCGCCGGGCGCGCCGTCGTCACCAGGCTTGAGGAAGTCCCAGGCATTTCCAGCATGTATGGTTCCAGGCCGCCCGCCGCACGGCACGAGCACGTCGGCGTCCACGCGGAAGTGCATCGCGTCCCGCAGCGCCGCGCCGTCGCCGTCGTCCGCCGTCCGGAGCGCGCCGCGATTCCCTAGCAGCTTCTTATCAAACGACGCGATCGGCGCCGAGGCCTCGACGAAGCGCCGGAGCTCGTTCCCGTCGAGGCCCTCGGGGTCTTCGGCATACCCGCTGCCGTCCGCCACGCCGACGACGCGCGCCGACGGCCAGTCGCGTTGCATGATCTTGAGGAGGTTGCCCGCGACGTCGCCGTCCGGGCCTCCTACTAAACACACGCGGAAGGCGTCTTTGCGAGCGTCGATCCCCATCTCGCGCAATGCCCGCTCCACAAAAACGGCGACGCCCTCGCTCGTGACGCCGAACTCCTTGTGGTTGATGCCCGCGCCGGGCTTCGACGACATCAGCGCCTCCGGGCGCGGGTGGCCCCGGCGCGCGGCGTTCTCGACGATGCGCGTAATGTCTTGTGGGACAACCTGCTCGTCCGGGCCGAGGTAGGGCAGGGGGGCGCCGCCCTCGAGGCTCACGTCCAGCAGCGCGTCGGCGAAGGCGGCCACGGCCTTCCGGTTCAGATACTCCCGGAACGCGGGCCGCCCGCGGCCCGCCCACGCGTCGTCGCCGTGGCCCGTGGCGTCGACCAAGACCACGGCCTTGGCGCCGCCCTCCGGGATGTCCTTGTTCTTGAGCTGCTGCGCTTGGGCGAGGTCGCGGCACTCGTCGTAGTGCCGGGCCGCGGCGTGCGCGAGCGCCTCCGGCGTTTTCGGGGTGACAAGCCTCACGCCGCCGCGCGCGACCGGCCGCATGCTCACGTGGAAGGCGTCGAAGCGCCGGCCCGCCACGAAGACGACGCGCGCCGGGGGCTCGGCCCCGTCCGCGAGCGTGCTCGGGTCGAGGACGAGAGCTAACGCCTGCCGGTCTGCGCGGCCGACGTTCGTTTGTAAGCACGTCGTGGCGTGGCGCACGACCTCGGCGAGGACCTCCTGCTCCGCCACGTCAGAGACCGCGTCGACGCTCGCGAGCAGCTCCTTCACGTCGCCGCCGTCGCCGCGGCCGACCGGTCGCTTCAGCAGGAGCCGTGCGGCGGCGTCGGTGAGGTCGCCGTGGCGCTTCAGGACGGTCGTGACGCGGTCGCGCGAGCACCCGAGCGTGCGCTGCGCCAGCGTCTCGAGCGCGTAGCGGACCTCTAGCAACGTCGCGTCCCGCGCCGTCGGCGCGCCCTTTGCAAAGAGCGGCACGAGCGACGTCTCGCCGAGCCACTTGAGGCGTTCACTAACCGCGGCGACGTCGTCCCAGTTCGCGGAGCCGTCCAGCAACACGCGCAGGATCAGGCAGTCCTCGACCGTGTCCATTTCCGCGAGCTTCACGTCCAGGGAGTGCGCCGCGACCAGTCTCAGCACCTTGTGTAAGAATGAGGCGGGAAGAGTGTTCGGTGCCACAACGGTCAGCCAAGCGCTGCCATTATTAGCGTCGACGCGCGCCGCCACGGACTCGGTCCCCGCGACGCGTTCGAAGAGCTCGCGCTGGCGCGCCCAGTGCGCCGGCCGCGTGCCGAGTTGATAATCAAAGGAGCACTTGTCGGCGTGCGCCCGCACCGCGGCCTCGCTCCAGAAGCCCTCGCCGCCCTTCGCGCGCGCGTATTCTAAATGAGGCGCGAGCGCCTCCTCGGCCTCGAAGCACGAGTCCGGCGCCGCCGTGTCGAAGTTGAATACGTTGAGACACAACGTCTCGTCCCGCGACGTGAAGACCTTGAGGCCCGTGAGTTCTCCTTGGCCGGCAAGTGTGCGCACCTGGCGGGCCAGCGTGCCGGGGGCGTTGCCCGACGTGAGGTAGGTGACGGTGCCGTCGTCCGCCGACGCCGCGCGGACCTCGTCGAGGACGTCGAAGCCTCGAGCTGGATCAAAAAGCCCCGCGGCCGCCTGGAGGTGGGCGAGCTGCGAGCTCTCCGGAACCAACGAGAAATATGACCGCGGCATCTGCTCCAGGAACCAGGGCACGAGCTGTTCTTGGGTCCGCGCGTAGCGCGAGACGACCTTGGCTATCGTGGCGCGCGTCGTCGCGTCGTCGTCGTGGAGAGCGGCGACCGAGGACGCTTTGTGGCGGTGCGCCGTCCGCAGCAATCTTGGCGCCGCGCGGGCCGTCCGCAGCAGCATCTTGCGCTTGTTGCGTTCGCGCCGTTTAAAAAAGGCACTGAGGGCTCTGACTTGTACGTCCGGCTGCGTGGCGCGTCGAGGCGTGCTCGTTCGCTTGCAGCGGCGAGCGACGTAACTGACTGCTTGAATCAGCACTTCAGCGATATCAAAACGCAATCGATGTGGCTGCAATGAGCATGCGAAGAAGCTTTTGCTCGGATTGCTGGGCCTAGTGTCTTACAGGCCGCTAGCAAAATCCTGTCGGCCCTGCGCCCCGGGGGCGGGCGGTATCTCCTCGGACTGGTTCATTCCGAACGGACTCATCGCCTGCCCGGCCGATCCAGCTCCGAAGCTACCGCGCGGGTTACGCGCACGCCGTTAGAAATCAAGAACTAGTATCTTCAAAGAGCCCTTACGGCCGGGGGAGGGAAGACCACTAAGAAACTCAGTCGAAGCGCCCGCGCAGCGTGAGCTTCGTCTTGGGGTTCGACCACGCGTCCTTCGCCTCCGTCGAGGGCAGCCGCGTCGTCGTCGGCAGGATCATCAGGATGCCCGCGCCAAAGATCTCCGTCTTCTCGTGGCGGAGCATCTCGCGCTTCTTCTTTATGGGTTCTCCTCTCTGTCTCGCGCGGTAATCCCTTTTTTCTTGCTTCGACATCATCCGGAACTCCTCCTCCTCCCTCCGGACTTGGGCGGACATCTGCCGCACGAGTTCTCTCCGTAACCTCCTTTGCGTGACACCAACACCTAACGAACTGGGATTGTTGTTCGAGACGACCGTCTCCCTCCGCACCGTGCCCTTCTTGCGCCACGTGCGCATCTCGTTCTTGAAGGTCGGCTTGCCCGCCTGTTCTGCACTCACAAATCTTAACTCCAAGGCCTTTGCTAATTTATAATCCTTCTGCAGGTGCCGCGCGAAAGAATCATACTTCACATAACCGGTGAAGCGCGGGTCCAGCTCCCTTATTAACGAAGAGAAGGTCCTTCCATCCAACTTGATGCCCAGTTTATTGCGGAGGATCACTCTACGGAACGTACTATGTAACAAGGCTTGTTTCAAGTCGGAATGGAAGAGCGGCTTCAGGATGTGGGCGTGTCTTACGTAAATGGCGTGCGTCGGCTGGCCGCTCCAGGCGTCGCGGATGACGAGGGCCATGGTCTACGCTTGGTGCTTGGCTTGCCACGCTCTAGCGGCGAGGCTTTTTGCTGCTCGGCACGCGGCGGTGCTGCCCGGCGGCGTCCGGAGGCTGCCCGGTGGCGGTCGCGGGCCCGCCCGACGGCGTGTGCTGTGTGGCTACGCCACGGAGCGCGACGCTGGCAATTGCCTCTCACAGCGCGTCTCAAGAGATGGCGCTACGGAGGCGCTAGTGGGTTTCTCGCGGGCGCCCGGCGCGATCGCGGGGAGCCACCGCTCGGCGGCGCACGGGATGGCACGCGTCGCCGACCGACCGGTACTAGGTGCAGCCCGCACCTTAATTCCGCTCGACGCTCGGCGCTCGACGCGAAACGCCGTCGACGCGGCGCGCCGCGGCACGCAGGCGAGCGGATCGACCGTTCCGAGCCGTTCCGCAGCCATCATGGGCTGCCCCCTTCACTGGTGGCTGCTCCTCGTGAGCACCAGGGCAGCCGACGAGCGCGGCGCCTGGTGGGCCTACCGTTCTACAAATGATGATATTGATCTGAAAAAGTCCGTCTCGCTCATCAAGGAATTACCGATAAAGAAGTACGAGATGTCGCACGATACCATCCAGGGTCGAGTGCACTACGGCGTGCTCGCGCAAGACGCGGAGGCGATTCTCGCCGCGCCGTACGGCGAAGTCGTGACGCGCGAAGAGGCCGTGCCCGGGGCCAAAGGCGGCTTGACGCGGCGCGTCGTCGATACGACGGTCGTGTTCACCCATGCTTTGGCTACCTTACAGTACCTCGCTAGTGCGGTGCCCGACGCCGTGAACCTCTCGGCGCCTCTCAATGAATCGCACTTCTCGACGACTTCTCTACTAAGTGACGTCGAGGACTACGTGTTGCAGGCGAACTGGTCGACGGCCGCTCGATTAAGACCGATCCGAGAGTTGGCTGAAGAGGAGACCTCCGCTTTAAGGACGAGATTGACGAATATTGAACATAGGATGCGGCGGAATGCTGATGTGACGGACTACGAGTTCGCGACTCGTAATGCGACGGCGGCAATAGCCGATGCTTTAGCTATTGATAGATCCGAAATGGACCATAGACTAGGTTTAATTGCTCTTGATGACGCGGCGAACGCGACAAGAGAAGCGGAGAAGATCCTGGAAGCTTTGAGGCGCTCAACACAACTCGCGAAGCTCCTCGACGAGTTCACGGTTGCGGAGGCCCGCGAAAAGCTCCGGGAGGAAACCGCCGTGGAAGTGGCGAGAGAACAGGAGCGCCAGAAGGCCGAGGCTGAGAGATTAAATGAAGACGTTTCTCTCAGGATGATCCGGGCGCGCGGGGCGGAGACGCGGCAGAAGCTCCTCGAGGCTATTACCGCAGTAGCCGCAGAGGTGCAAAGAGCGGCGGAGTCGCTGAAGACGCACCCGGAGCGACTGCGGCGGTTCGTGTTCGGGTTGATCGGTCTGGCGGCGGGTTACTTTACGACGCGAGAAGCGGCGTTACTCGCGCGGCGGCTCTTGACGCAGTATTTGATGAGACCCGCTTTAGTCAGAGAAAGTTCGTTCTCCATGTCCGGGCTGCTCGTGTGGTCGCTTGGGTTAATTTGGAAGCTCCTCATGACGCTCCTACTCTTCAGGAGAGGTCCCGGACATGATGGAGACGTCACGGTCGGCCAGGGCGGCGTCGAGAAGACGACGAAAATCACCGACGGCATCATCCTCCCTGCCGAGTTGGGAAAAAGGTTAGACCAGCTCGCGAAGTCCATCCGAGGTGCCCGCAAGTTGCGAGCACCTCTACGACACCTCCTACTCTTCGGTCCACCAGGAACGGGCAAAACCATGGTCGCCCGTCGATTGTCGCAGATTTCGGGACTGGACTGGGCCATTATGTCTGGAGGCGACATCGGGCCCTTGGGGGCTGCTGCGTCGACCGAAATCCACGCCATCCTGAACTGGGCCCGTAGAAGCCCGAAAGGGTTGTTGCTGTTCGTGGACGAGGCCGAGGCGGCTTTATGTGATCGCGGGCGACCTGATTTAAGTGAGGAGGCCATTTCTGCATTAAATGCGTTCCTGTTCCACACGTCGGACCCGTCCTACACCTTCATGCTCGTCTTAGCCACCAATAGACCCGGCGATTTGGATGCGGCGGTGCTAGATAGAGTCGACGAGGCCGTGGAGATCCCGTTGCCTGACGAGGGTGCTCGCGAAAAACTACTGCACTTATACTTCGCGATGGCGTTCGATCGCCCGGCACCTTCCACAAGACTGGGCCGTTTGTTAGATCGAATACTAAAGCGGTTCCGGGCGCCGGACGTCGTTATCGAATTAGATCGGAAGCGGGCCATCCGCGCGCTGGCGAAGAAGACGGAGGGCTACTCGGGCCGCGAGTGTTCTAAATTAATGCTGTCCGTGCAGGGCGCCGTCTACGCGACGGAGCGACGCGCGTCCGGCGAGCTCGTGCTCGATGATGAATTGTGGAATCGGACGGTGCGCTGGAAGCTCGAGGAAGTCAAGCCGCGGGCGGCGAAGGCGGTGGCCGACTTGCGGGTCGCCGTCGAGTGAGTAATGCGATCTGTTGTTTCTTTCTACTGATAGTACTTACACAATTCCTTACCGCCGCGAACCCTTCGCCCGACGTTTTACCTTCTCCGGTGACGGCGCATCATCATACCTTAACCGCCCCGTGCAGCTGACGAAATTGAACGCCGGATCTTCCAAGAGGAACATGTCGCCCTCGTACCACTCGATGTGATAGTAGCCCCGCGGAAGGTTCAAGATCCGCGTCACACCTTTCGGCACCGGAACGAAAAGGCCGTCGCTGTCCCGCGCTTCAGTGCCGAAATAGTGCAAGTGCCCCGCGTGCACCCGCTCCAGACGCGGGAAGTAGCGATCGGAGAGCAAGAGTTCCACGACAGCTGCTCTCGGCGTCGGGAGCCAACCGCGAACGAGGACGTCCGTGCACGCCTCCCGCAACTCGGGGCACGATGCTAGCGCCTGCCTCCGGTCCGCGGCCCGGTTGAGATCCACGCCGTAGAAATAACGCAACCGCTGCCCCCGGTCCGTGCGGAACTCCATGCTTTTTCTCACGGGGTCGTGCGTCTGGTGCGTGAGCGAGAACAACTTCTGCTCGCGGCACCAGTGGAAATGCGCCACGAGCGTGCCGTAAAGCGCCTCCGCCGAGCGCAACCCCTGAGCGAAATCGCGATGGCCCCGGTCGGCGATCGGCGCGACGTCGAGGAAGACCCAGTCCGCCACGTCCGTCGTGCAGAAGGGGGATAGGTCCATCCCCGCGCCGAGGTAACAGCCGAGCTTCTTGTTCTTCTGCTGCTGCGCTACGAACGTCGCGCCGTCCGTCGCCACCCAGGCCTCCGTCAGCTCGCGGACCATTTCCATCGCAGCTCTCTCAGAACCGGGTTTCGTCAGCGTCCTCGCGACCTTCGGGCGGCCGGTCCGAGAGTCGGCGAAGCGTCGCTGAATCTCTTCGTTGATCTCGTCGGTGGGATGCGCAACTTGCTCCTCGCGCAGATGGAGCGCATCCTGGCCGACGAACTCCCACGTACTGGTCTCGACGGTCGGGCTGGCACTGAAAAATGCACTGCACTCGAACTTGCACTCGTGCAGCTTCTGTTCGATGGCGCGCATTAACGGAGGAAACTTCGCGACGTCCTTTGGCGCACCGGCCACTCCCAAGGCCGACGTTTTGCGCAGCATGTGATACCCCAAAACCAGATTCTGTTCCGCCGGCGGAAAGGCGCCCAACTCGAGAAAGGCCGACCCCCTGCGATACAGCGCCTTGCAGAACAAGACGACCTGGCCGACGAATTCATCCTCACCGTAGGTCTTGCCCATCCAACCAAGATGTAAGGCGCAGAGGACGTCGAGGCAGACGTCGCACATCTCAAAAGGGAAGTTCGGTTGCTGCCCGGAGAGGTACCCTTCGAAGAGGCAAAGTGCGTCGGCGAACGCCGCTTCGGAGTCGAACAGGCCGCGGACCACGTCCGGGAGGCCGTTCTGCGGCAAACTGGGGTGGTCGGTCATCTTCTTGCAGTTCTTGAGCTCCTCGCGGACGCTTCGCGCGTGGGTGGTGCTGAACAACTCGTTGATCGCTCGTACGCAGTCTGCGTGCCGGAAGAGCTTGAGGTAGCAGAAGCCGAGGTTGTTAGATGACGTCGCGACGAGCGCCTCGAGCTGACCACGGAGGCCGTCCTACTGCTCACCGCCCTCCGCGAATCGGCCCAGCTGCTGGCGGCCATCTTGGACGACGCCGCGGAAGCTATCAGCGGCCTCGGCGTATGCTTTTTGCGAAACCAGGTCGTTCGCTGCTTTCTTCCGTTCCTCGAGGAGCCGGAACGCCTCCATCGACACGTTGGGTTTGTCTTCCAGCGACAGCGCGGCGAGCTGCGCCATGTGCAGTGCTGCACTCGAGTGCGCAGCGTGCAGTTTTATGCACGAGTGCTTCCACCACTGCTCGATGCGCGCTAGCCTTCAGAGCTGCTTTGTCTGTGTCTTGCCACCTTGAACAAGGACCGCTAAGTGCTCTATCGCTACGTGCGGCTCCCTGCTTTTCCGTAATCACGCGGAGCTAGCGAATGTAAGACACTAGCACTTCTTGCGTGAACTTGGCGTGGGAGATTTGCGCACCTAGGCGAGCGTAGCACTGAGGTAGTGCTCCCAGGGCTGCTATTGTCCAGCACGCATCCGTTGCGAAGGCGTGCGGTGTGATTACTTGTACTGCTGTACTGCAGAGCTAGCTCTCACAGTGCAATGCCGCAGTGCCACGCCGCCGCGGTCCTGCTGCTCGCCACAGCCGAGGCCCTCTCCACAAGCACAGCACCGCGGGCCATCACCGGCGCCTGGCCCCAGGCTTTCCCGGCCAAGGACCTCTGCAGCAATTGTGGTTTATGCAAGACGGACGTCGGGATTGCGTCGGTCACGGACGCGTGCGCGTTTATTGGAGACGGCATGGCGCGGGCCGAGGGGCTCGAGGAGCGGGTCCACGGCCGGGGCCGCGCCTACGATGCCAGTAATTTGGACGAGGCCTACTTCGGCGTCCACGACGAGATCCTGCTGGCGCGCGGTAAAATAGAAGGTGCGCAGTGGACCGGAGTCGCGACCGGAATAGCTCTTGCTTGGTTGGAGAGTGGCGAGGTCGACGCGGTTGTTGTTGCTGGTTCTTCCGAAGACGGGTTCGGCTCGCCCGAACCCGTGTTGTGCAAATCGACGGAGGACGTGTTACGCGGTAGAAGGGTCAAGCCGTCGCTGTGTCCCTCGTTGGCGATCTTGGATCAGGTGCGGGACGACGCGTCCATAAAAAGGTTGCTGTTCTGCGGCGTCGGGTGCAGCGTGCAGGCGCTCCGCGGCATCAATAAAGGCGATCCAGTGAAGGCGCTGAACTTGGACGAGCTCTATGTCCTAGGAACGCACTGCGCAGTGCCCAAATCAACTTTGCGGCTCTCCTACGCCATCGACGCGAGCCACCCGACTCACTGGTTGATTTGCGCACAGGCACTGCGTCGACAACTCCCCCACTCCCGAGGCCGCGAAAAGATTCGTCTCCACTCTCCCAGGGGTAGGAGAAGAGCGCGCCGACGACGTGCTGGCCTACGAATTTATGGCCGATTTTCGCGTCCACGCGCGCCTCAAAGGTGTTTCCGAAGAGGAGACGGTGAAGCCGGCGTACATGACTCTTCCGCCGTCGATCGGCGTGCCGTCCATCGCGCCGAGCTGCTTCTCTTGTTTTGACCTGTGTGGAAATCAATCAGTGAGTCGGGTGCTCGCAGAAAGCGCCGCGACAATTTATTTCTACATAGGTTTTGACTACACGAACGGCCTTGCTGATATTGTGATAGGATACATGGGCGCGCCCTTCGATGCCAGTAAAGACGAGATGACGACCGCGCCGTTGATGGTCACGGTGCGCAATTCCAAGGGGCGGAGGATGCTCGACAAAGCCATCGAAAGTGGTCGGGTGGAGATCCTGCAGCGAGGCGGCGTCGGCGGGCGCCAGCTGCCGTCGACCGGAGATCGAAGGCAGATCACGGTCAAGACGGTACAAGGCGATTCCATGGTGAAAACTTTGCTGGAGCCCGACTTCGTCGCCGGTGATCAAGGGGCACCACCGTTCGTCGCGAACATCCTGGCCGACGTCATTGCGAGGACTCTACCTACTGGATTGGAGTTCGCGCGGTACTCCATCGACTACCACTATATCCGGAACCAGCTCTTCTGCGACGACCGCATGGGCACTCGCGCCGCTCGTCACGTGCCTTCGTACGCGCGCGCGATCTGCGAGCCCTACGCCGACGACGCCGAAGCTCTGAAGAACCCGCCGCCGCCCGAGCCCTCGCCGCTCTGGTACCTCGTGTTCGGGGGGCGGTGGCAGCGGTGAGTCGACGACGCGACCGTGCTAGTCAAGAGAACCGCACCGCCCGACGCCGTCGACCATGCGTCGCGTCGATGGCGTGCAGGGTCCCCATTAACATTGTTCTGTGTGTAAGCCGCGAAAAACCCGTTCCCTAGATTCATCAGCTTCAGCAGCCAACAAAGCGGCACTGTGCCGGTGCCTGCAGCCAGGATGGCAGAGAGAATGATGGTTTCTCTCCCCCTCCCGTAATATCGGGCAAAAGCGCGCCTAACTCATCCCCTGCCTCCCTGTGGTTGGGAGAGCAAGTAGCCTCTCCGAGATGCCACACCTCACTAGAGTGGTGGTGCTCCCCGTGCTGCGGCGCCACTGGGCGCTGCACGCGAAGCGGTGTCCCGGCGCCGCGCCCGAGAAGCGGAATGCCCTAGAACGCACCTACGACGCCTTCGCGGAGACGGCCGCGAAGCAGTGGGCGAAGCTCCAGGACGCGCCGCGCCACTCGCCGAAAGACTACGCGCGGCGAACGATACATACGATCCTGGACGCCTCGCGCGACCCCGACGAACAGTTCCTCGTGGAGCTAGGTGGGGGCCACACGGATGCGAGGATCGAGGTGCGGTTCCCGGCGGCTTTGGACGAGCGGCTGGTGCGGCGGCGGCTCGCGAAACTCGCGGCGGCGCGCAAGAACAAGCACCTCTGGCGGAGCCGGGCCTGGCTCGCGACGGCGCCCGTGCTCGCGCCGCTCGTCGCCACGCCGATCACGAAGTGGCCGATCGTCTACGCGTTCTGGCGCTGGCAGGAGAACGCCCGCGCGCGGCGCGGCGCCGCGTTCCTGGAGACGGCGCCCATGACCTTCGTCGCGGACCCGTCCCTGGATTCATTACCGAACGCGCTCGACGCGCCGTCGGCCGAGCGCGCCGTCGCGGGCGCTGGCGCCGTCGTCGCGCATAAACGGCGTTGGCTGAGGCGCAACGGGAGGGACCTCGGCGGCACGGACGACGACGACCTCGCCTACGGCTGATGACCGCACGCATGTTTTTATTAAGAATTACTGTTACTCCGAAAGTCGCCGACGCGCTCCCTCACCGCGTCGTAATAGGCGTCCGGCGCCGTCAGCAGGTTCTTCACGTGCGGCGACTCGTCCAGTACTAACGTCTGCACGTCGTCGCCTCTACATCGCCACTTGGCGATCATCTTCTCTATCGACGGGATGTCCAGGATCTCGTCATTTAAGGAGTAGATCCACAAGGACGGCGGCGCGGGCGGCATGGCGTGGAACATGGCCGACGAGCTCTCCCACTTTTCGGTATCGACCGCCGACAGGTAGAGTCGGATGGCGCTTTCACCCAGCTTTTGTAGAGAAGTGCCTTCACCCAGCATCGCCGACGACACGCCCTTCGGGACCCCATCAAAGTCCACGGGGCAGTCGTAGACGGCGGACTGTATCCGGCCGTAGAACGCGTCGCGCCCGCCCCTTGCATCTAATTCTAGCAACGTGTTCCCGACGGAGTAGGCGCCCGCGGACAGGCCGTTGAGCACTACATTTCTGTGAATGAGTGTGTCCTCGTGGAGCGCGTCCAGGAGCCGCGCGGCGGTGTCTCTGGAAGACTCGGGCCGCAGCACCTCGCGCGGCGGGCAGGCCCAGGTGATGGCGTCCAGCCCCAGCGCATGGTAGACCTTTGCGTACTTCGCGAGCTGCTTCTGCGTCGACGACGTGAAGCCGAAGACGATTACCAGTGGTGCGGCGTCGCTGCGGTCATCAAACGGGCAGGGGCGCCAGACGCAGCTCGGCGGCAGCGTTGGTGCAGCAGTGGCGAGGCTGCGGCGGATCGCTGATCGCTGCGTTCGATGGATTTGCGCGCGTGCCGCTCGCTGCAGCAGCATGGTGGTGCCTGAGCTGCAGGCCGCAATTAGGGGTGCGGTCTTTGTGCAAATTCGTCGATAAGGCGTTGAAGCGATTCTTTTGCGCTAATTTATCTTGCAAACTAGCAGCAGCAGTGGCGGCTGCAAAGGTTGAGCCAAAAAGCCAGCTAGCGGCCGTAAGACACACTAGCAACAAAAACACACAGCGGAGTCGAGTGCTTGCATCGTGGGGCTGCCCCCGAGCGATTTGACCATATAGAAGATGATCCTCACGCAGTGCGCCGTCTGCGCCACCGAGCTTGGGCTAACCTTGGGCAAGAAATGCGGCCTCTGCAGCACACGCTACTGCGGAGCCGAATGCCAGGTGCAGCACTGGAAAGAAGGCGGGCACGACAAGCTCTGTAAACCAATAAAAAAGGCAGGCGGAGCTGAGCAGTACAACGCAAATAAGAAATACACGGAGGCCGTCGCGGTCGCGGCGGAGGCGTGCGCGGAGGACACGAAGGGCCAGACGTGCTACATCTGCACGCAAGCCCTCCACTGGAAAACGAAGGAAGGCCTCGTGCGCGGGTGTGCGTGCCGCGGGACGGCGGGCTTCGCGCACGTGTCGTGCCTGGCGGAGCAGGCGAAGATTTTGTACGCAGAGGCCGAGGAGAACAATTTGGACCACAAGGTGAAGGGTGCGAGGTGGAAGCGGTGGTACACGTGCGGCCTGTGCGAGCAAAAGTACCACGGCGTCGTGCGGGGCGCGCTCGGGTGGGCGTGCTGGAAGACGTACGTGGGGCGGCCGGAGGCGGACGAGGCTCGGCGCATGGCGATGAATATGCTTGGGCTCGGTTTATCCGCTGCAGGCCACCACGAGGACGCGTTGGTCGTGAAAGAGGCCGAGTTGTCTATGCGGCGGCGCCTTGGCGATAGGGAAGACACCATTCTCGCCGTGCAGGCCAATCTCGCGGGTACATATCAAATGCTTGGAAGGCATGAACAGGCCGCGTCGATGTATCGAGACGTATACTCTGGACGTGTGAAGCTCAACGGCGATGAACATATTTTAATTCTACGAGCGGCCTACAACTACGCGACATCCCTTTTCAAGCTAAAACGCTTCGGAGAAGCCAGGTCTCTGCTGCGCAAAATAATGCCCTTGGCGCGGCGCGTTCTCGGAAACAATAATGAGACCACGCTCACGATGAGGTTATGCTATGCGCGGACGCTCTACGAGGATACCGCCGCCACGCTCGACGACATCCGCGAGGCCATAACTACGCTCGAGGACATTGAACGGACCGCGCGGCGCGTGCTCGGTGGCACTCATCCGACCACAACGGGGATCGAGAAATCCCTGCGACAAGCACGAGCCGCCCTCCGCGCCCGCGAACCCAAGTAAGAAAAACCATAAGTTAAGATACCCCCTACTACCGCGGCCGCAGCAGCTCCGCGAGCGCCTCCGCCGCGTCGCCCGACAGCAGGTCGTGGGGCCGCCGCCCCTCGGCGTCGACCGCGTTCAGCAACTCGCCGCTGTCTCCGTTCAGCACGAGCAGCGCCGCTACAACCAAATCGCCTTTCTGCGCCGCGAGGTGCAGGGGCGCCTCGCCGCCGTGCCGTCGCGCGAGTAACGCCGAGGGATCCGGCGCCGCGGCCAAAGCCGCGAGCGCCTTCAGAACATCTGATGAACTGACGGCATCGCGCAACGCGCCATCCGGATCCACACCATCGCTGGAAACGTAGGCCCGCTGCGCCCATTTTGATCGAATGAACGCTTGCAGGCGCTTCGAGTCCGTGTTCTGCCGCGGCTTCATGTCTGGCGACAAAGCCGCCTCGAAGACTCGGTTACATCGGTCGTTGCCGACAGCTTCTAAGAAGCGTAACGTCGCGTCCGATAACCGATCCAAGCGCAACGAACGTACTTTGGAAACATGAGTACCCAAGCTTCTATGAACTCCGGAACACCGCAGACAAACTAAACAACCTCTATTGATCACCGCCCACTCAGGGCGTTTAGCACCGCAGTCACAACAAGTCGTTGATAAGGATTCGACGGCGGCGACCCTTCGTAACCGCGCGGCCTCCCTAATACCCGTCGGCGACGCGGCGGGCGGCGGCGGCGGCGGCGTGTAGGGCCGGTCGTTCATGTCTGGAGAGGAAAAACTTCTCAGTAACTCGCCTTGCTTCGGTAATGGTGCGGGTGAAGTAGACACGGTCCGCCGCAGGAAGGGCGACTTCGAGGAGGGCGTCTTTACGGACAGGGGTACCGGTGTCACAACCTTCCTCGCGGCTTTTGGAGTTTTGGTAAGTTGGTCGGCGATGGCCTTGGTGATTGCGGACGTCCACCTCGTGAGGTCCGCGTCGCCCCGCGCTTGCAGTCTCAAGGGAGAGCCGTGGGCGCTTCGCACCTCGAACGCACACCTAGCGGTAGTGCAAGTTTTGACTGAAGATAACAGTAGAGTAGCGACGAGCTCCGTCTCGTCGTCGTTGTTTTGACGCATCTCGTCCTCGGACAATTCGCGAGCTAAGGCAGCCGACAGTAACCCTCCAATTGTTGAGGGTTCACTCTTGGAGACTCGTAGCTCCGCAGAACCAAGTAAAAAATACCTACGTTGCCAGGGGCCGCTTCGTATACCTACTGTTTGACACCAGAGGTAGCCTTCTAGCGATGATGATGTTTGAGAAGGCGCATACAGGGAAGACAACCGCGCTTCAACATCATAAGTGCCGTAAGCGGACTCCGCAGCCCTCAACAAATCATCTACTGGTTGCCCCTCGTGGGCCTGGACAAAACTAGAATTCTGCGACGAGAGGTGGGGGCATCGCATTTAAAGTTTCCTGCAACTTGAGCATGCGATAGTCCCAGGGCGCCCGTTCCGCGTCGCACGCGTTCGCGATTGTCGTGTGGGCCGCATGCGCTGCGGTTGTGGCATCGGAGACGGCATGTGCAGCTTGCGCGTGGAAGGCCCGCAGCGAACAAAGAGCTGCGAGGGCGGCTTCCGCCAGTACCAAGCCCGTCCGTCGTCTTAAGGACGACGTGAATCGCGCCAACTCGAAGCGTCGTAGTTCCGCCAACCTACGAGACTCCGCGCAGTTTCTCGCGCGCTGGTCGACGACCGCCGCGATCGACCGAGGCAGGTCCGACTCCTCGCCCCGACTCCGCAACTTCTCGCCCCTTTGCACATCTCTTTCCACGCGCCGCCAGTCGCCCCTTAATAAATCGGCTTCCGTAGATGAAGCCTGGTCGTCGGCGCGGTCGCAGGCGCGTTTTTTGTCGTCGATCCGCGAGACGTCCGACCGTAGCGCGTCCAAGGGTGTTCGTAATGAGAGATCTAACGATTCAGCTAAGACATCACCGGCAGACGCCAGGTCTTGTAACACGCCGGCTAGGCGCGCGGTCACCGGTAGAGCCTGGAAAACCGCTGGCGTTCTTTCGAGATCAGCTGCCAGTCTCCCAGAGGCACTTCCGAGCACTTGCAACGCCCTTACGACCGCTTGACTGCCACTTGTGAGTCTCTCTAAATGTTCATCTGCAATTTGTAACTCTTGCCGATGCCAGTCGTAACCCGCCCGAAAGCGCGGCGACTCGTTGCTGAACGCCAGGTCCTGGATGTCGTACTTGGCCAGGGCTTCCCGGACGGGCGTCGAGAAGGTGGCGGTGGCCATCGCGTCGACCCGTCAGCGGTCGGCCCTCAGGGGTGCAAAGGAGAGATGTGCCCTCGCCTGCCGGCGCAATTCGCGGCAGGCGCTGGACCAGTAGCCCACAGCGGTCCTCAGCAGCGGTCCCAGCCGTGTGAAACGCAGCTATGGGGCCAGGCCGCAATAGAGACGAGTTTTTGCTGGCTTTCTAGTGTCTTACAGGCCGCTAGGTCGCCATAGCTTTTTTCCCGTGCCGGATGTTGTACCGTAGTGGGGACTCACGCGCGGTATAATATTAACCGCTGCGGCCGTACGACTGTGGTTTCTTGCTGTATCAAAGGATGGTCCTACCCGATCACGTATTCAACGCCATAACACAGCGCGGCGCCATACGCCGAAAGAAAGCTACCGATAGCGACAAAAAAACAATTTGTCGCGTGCAAGAAATTGATCGCCGACGAGCGGCGCCGACGGTACATGCTGCCCCGGAGGGCGTTTCTAAGACTCCGGTCGCTCGCGCTTCGCGGTCGCGCCAAACCCGACGCCTTGCTCGCCGCCGTCGCGCGTCTACCGAATGAACTTGCCTGGCACGTCCTCTCGTACTGGCCGGCCGAAGCAGAGTAACCACCCAGTCCATTATGACAAAGGCAAGGCTAGGATCAGCGCACACCCAGTGTTAAATCGGAGGGGAGGGAGGCGGGCGCGCGCGAAGAAGTTCGTTGGTCTTGGAGCTAGTTGTTCGACCGCGATCGCAGCGGCGGCAGGCCCTCGGGCCGCCGCGAGAGGATGCCCTTCGCCGGCGGCGCGGGCGGCGCCTTTACGGGCGGCGCGGCGGGCGGCACGTTCTCGGCGGCCGGCGCCCGCGCGGGAGGCGCCGCCGCGGGAGGCGCCGGCGGCGGGGCGTCCGCCGCCAAGATCTGCGCCGCCGGCGGCGTCGGGTCGAGGGCCACGCTATCACTTCGCGCCACGTGCGGTGCGCCCTCCCTGGGAACGGAGGCCTCGGCCCGCGCCGCCGCCGTCGCCGCCGCCTCCTCACCCAAGGTCGCGGCCGCGTCGACGGCACCAGAAACAACCACGGCGTGGCGCTGCGCCGCCTCCTTCGACGCGCGCGCCGCGCTCGCGGCCGCGTCATGCAAGGCCGCCGCCGACGCCTCGCAGGCCCCGGCGAGGTTCTCGTTCGCCGCCCGCGCGGCCTCGGCCGCCGTCTCCATCAAAGCGTCCGCCTTTTCCATGCGCGCCACGCCACATGCCTCCGTCTCGCTTCGGTCGAGGTCGCCCGCCTCGACTGAAGCCGCCTCGCCGGCCTTGGACGCCGCTGTCGCTACCGAGGCGACGGCCGCGCCGTCCAAGTCGCTCTGGAACGCAGCGACCTGGTCTAGCGGCAGATCACCGGAAACGGCGTCGAGGTCGTCGCCGCAGCGCTCGACTAACGCAGCGACGTCGCCCTGCATCTCGGCGACGAACGCGGGCACATCTTCCTTTATAAGATCAACGAGATCCCTTTTCTGTTCCTCGTCCTTCTTGGCGAGCACCTCCGCGGCGCCGGCCTCCGTCTGCTTCAGAGACTCCGCAAATTCCGAGGCCCGCGCCTCGCTCGACGCCTCCCACGCGGCGAGGGTCTTCTCGAGCTCCGCGCGGCGCGCGGCGCGCGCCTCCGCCTCTTTGAGTCGGAAATTTCGTAAGGCATCGTCGCGCGCGGCGGCAGCGACTCTTCGCGCGTGCGCGGACTCGTCGACCCTTGACACGCAGGGCTTCACCGCGTCGATCAAGATTTCGGCGCACTCGGCAGCTTTCTCCATCATGGCGGCGCCCGATTCCTCCAGGTGAGCCTTCGCCCCGTCGAGCGCCTGTCGAGATTCATTCAGCACTTGCGCGATGCGCTGCGCCCGTTCCTTCGCGTTATCGGCCATCGTGTCCGACGCTTTTTGAACGTTCCCGATGCCAGCGACGGCGTCGTGCATCATCTTCGAGACGCGGTCTCGTCTCTGAGACGCGAGGCCCACGTCCTCGGCCGCCGCGGCTTTTACGGCGCGACACAAGGCCGCGACGGGCCCCTCCCGCAGTGCGTCGACGCACTCTTGCAGCGCCGTCGACGCGCCCGCCTCGAGAGCCTTGCGAGCGTGTTCCGCGTCCTTGGATTGCCGCTCCAGCGCCGCTTCGAGGGCCGCGACGGCCTCGGTCAAGGCCGGTTTCCGCTCCTCACTTAGTGATGACGCCGTCTCTTTACATTTCGTAACCGTGTCATCTAGAGCGAGGCGCCACTGCCGTAATTCCTCGGCAGACGCGTCCAAGTCTTGAGCAGCCTCTCGGACATGACCCTTGAGCAACGCTCCATTCTGTAACAAGACGCGCTCATTTCGTTGATGAGCCCCGAGCACTTTTTTAGTATCAGAGTGCGCTTGTACTTCCGCCCGGTGCGCCTCCTCGGCCAGTCGCTTCCCTTCCAGTGCTTCATCGCGCGCCTTCTCCGCTTGAACACGCAGCTCCCTCTGTGCATCGGCCTCCTCGCGCGCGTCGTCGAGCTTCTTCTCCGCCTCCAAGGCTTGAATCCGAGCGTTCGCCAGTTCTTCACCTGCGCGGAGCATCGTATTCACTGGAAGCGGTCCGAACGGCCTCGAAACCGAAAAATACACCACCCACTTCATGGTGAGATGGACACGAGTCGCGTCGATGGCGTGAAGGCTCCGCAGCACCGCGGGACGCCGAGATCGTCACCTAACTCTTCCAACTCCGCCTTGCGAGAAGCCAATTCGCCCTGCATGCTCTCCCATTGATCCCCATCAACATAAATCCCGCCGTTCTTCTCTCTCTGACAAGCTAACAACCGTTGGAGCTCGTCGACCTCCCGCGCGTGGGCCCTTACAATCGCTTTCCCGTGATACCGCGCGTGCTGCTCGGGCCGGTTCTGGATGGATCGAGCCCGCAGCGCGTACTGTAATGTCGATAAAGTTTCCTCGACGCAGTCCTTGCCCGGGGCCACCGTCGCGATGAGCGTCGTCTTCGCCTTGCCGCCGAGCGAGTCCTGCGCGCGAGACCGTGAGACGACCGCGGTCCGAATCGGCCCAAAATCGAAAAAGAAACCACCCAGCGCCTCCTCTGGTCGAGACGACGCGCGTCGATGGCGTGAAAACGGTAAGACGCCGCAAAACGCGCCTGGAGCAGTCTTGTGAGTTTGCTGTCGCGATAGGGCACGTATTTGGACTCGCCCGCGCTCACTAGAGCGGTGATGACCCTTCCCAGAGTCAGGAGGCTCTGGTTGATGCTCCCCGCTTCTCGCGCGCGCTTGTCCGTGGCGCCTGAACGACCAACACATTCGGACCCAGCGAGGTCGACTAAGTTGAGTTGGCCGTTGACGATGAGGTCGCGGCCGTCCTCCGTGAGAGAACGCACGCAAACCTTCAGCGTATACAACGCGTGGGACCGACTCGACTTGTCGTTGCACTTCGTGGACGCGATCCGTCTACTATTGGCACCTTTCTGCAGAGCTCTCAGACAACTTTCGACGTCACCACACACGACTTCTTCTAAATTAGCGCAGGTCACGCCCGACTTGTTCGCCGCTTCCACGAGTCTCAGAGGCCTCTTTTGGGGGTTCGGCTTCGTGTGAAGAGCCATCGCGGCCGACGTCGTCTTCTGAGCGTTTGCATCGTCATCGACCGCAAATAAGTCGCTCAGCTCCTCGTTGTAGATCTCGAGACAGGAAGCCTTGATCTGGAAGTCCGATTCCCCAGCTTTAGTTTTCTGTTTTTCGAGGCGCGCGAAGAGGGCCTTGGCACATCGAGGTGCCAGGCCGGCGTCTTCACTGGTACCTTCCATGGTGTGGGTCTTCCCCGTGCCCGTCGGGCCATACGCAAAGACCGTACAATTAAAACCTCTGAGCACTTCGTCGACCACGGGTGAGACGAGGCTCTCGAAGACATGTTCTTGGGCCGCGTACGGCGAGAAGACGCGGTCATAATTATAAGTTCGGTCGGGTCCTCGCCCGCCGGGGCCGTGCGTCACGATGACTCTATTCCCCGAGGACTGGACGACCTTCGCGACCTTTCGCTTCTGCTCGTTCGTCGACAGGGGCCGGACGCGGACGGCTACTGTGAGGTTCTGGCTGGTCTGGTCCTCGGCCATGGCTGTGGTGTTATTTTGTGCGCAGAGGTCGGCGCGGCGAGCGCTGTTACAGTTTTTGCGCAGCCGCAGTTGCGAGCTGGCGCAGCGTGTAAACGGTCAATCCACGCGCCGTTTGAGGCTAAGTGATGCAGCTGTGGCTATTGTCCAGCGGCAACGGCACCTGCGAATCGATACTCCGCAAATTGGCGGCGCTTGACGGCTTTTTTATGCGCGGCCGCAGACAAAACGACAAAATGAGGGTCGATGCGACGAGGGCGCTCCAACTCCTAGCGCGAGGCCTAGAGACGTCTCGGGACGGGCTCT
>JACLAA010005764.1_pt1 | contig 27425 bp, 21 predicted proteins | sample 8027891 | NCBI WGS metagenome assembly JACLAA01 (sample SAMN15724900, study PRJNA655200) | protist metagenome | isolation source: fluorescence activated cell sorting (FACS) single amplified genomes of... | place: Spain: Blaines Bay Microbial Observatory, Mediterranean Sea | collected 2016-01-19 | reverse complement strand
CAGCACAGAACTAGTATGAATTAGCGCCCGAGTGGAAGAAACGCATTGTACCCAAGCAGGTAGGTAAGTTCACTTCTCAGCTTCCGGAGATGGTCGAGCTCGTTATAGATCAGCGTCTTTGCGTGACCGACATTACCTCGGGTATCCAGGTCGTAAATATAAATGCGGTGGTCAACCTCCTCGAGCAATGCTAGATAAGCGCCCGAGTGGGAGTGATGAATTTTATGAGAAACACCGTGCTTGATAGATATGAACTCAAGCAGACGGCCAAGATGCGGGGAACCAGACGTGACACAAGTGGTGTAATCCAATGCACCGAAGCCAAAAGTCAAGAGACGCCGCTTCACGGCCGCAGATTCAGGAGTTTCAGAGTCCAGTGCGTCCGAATCATGGGCCATGGTCATCTTAAAGTCGAGACGCACGCAGTCGTGGTCATTGGCACTTAGAGCAAAGCCATGATAAAGGTAAAGGATATGATTCGGTTGCCCATAATTCTCAAGAACCTGTGATTACCACAATACACACCCAAAGAATAAGCTCGTAAATTCAATTAGACGTGGCGAGGGACTTGTTCCCCTTGATCAAACTGCCACGCAGCAGATGTAATGGCAAATCGCTTTCTATCTCGCACTGCTGTTGAGGTGCGATGCACGCTCGTGCCGGGTGGTATCTCGAATGCATCTGCCTACGCCGGAATTGACCTTAAAGAGTATTCCAAACATGAAAAGTACCGCATTGACAAGGTCAAGCATTGGGACTAGATGGCGTTGACCGTTCCACCATATAGAGCGACTATCGAGGATCTGAGCAGCCCATCGGAAGACGGGCCAAGACAGAGCGACGTCAGAGTGCCGGATGGCTGCTCCAAGAGCCCGTCGGTTGATACGCTGGAGTATGGCATTGTAGGTACGCTGCGTCGAGGCGACGTATGCAGGTAGGGCGATCACAAGGGCCGAGCCCTCAAGACGGTCCCGTGCAAAAGTTGCAGCCTTTGTGGGCAAGTTGGCCCAAAGTAGCGGGGGGCTCTGGGCACTGTGATGATCCTGGCCCAATGTGATGCCAAGGGTTAAACTGACAATTTCATCAATTCCTGGAAGCAGAGCGAGGTAGGGTCCAAACTGATTGTTTGTGGTATTGACATTGCCATCACTGCCGATTAAAGCCACAACGCACTTCACCAGAAAAATTAAAATTGCATGGAAGTCATCGAGAGAACGCACTGCAGTGCCAATCTCGCGGCGGGCAGCACTTGTTGTTAGACAGTCAGTCTCTGGGACGTCTATGTAGACTTCCCCCTGATTTAAAGATTTAGTTGCAACCGCACCAATCCGGCCTCCATGTGACGACAGGATCGCTGCTTTTACGTGAAGCACTGGCCAATTACGTGAGCTTGTCCACGCATTGAAGTCAGCGACACGTTTTGTTAGTGGACCCAGCATCACAGTTTTTTTAAGCTCCACAATTGGCGCATGTGCAACACGGTCGTCATTTTTATCGTGGGGATTGTTATTAGAAGTTTCGCATATTATGGCGGCCGCAGCTTCGCTGGCGAGTCGCATCAAGACACGCTTCCGGGATTTTCGGAAGCAAATAGAGAGGCGCAGATCGTGTGCGAGCAAAGGATCTACCAGAGCCATCTCATCTTTCTTTAGTGTCGTCTTAAAGGCCGCAAGCCCGCCCGTTGCTTCGTTGAGTAATGCGGGGGCGATTACACGTTCGTGCAAAGATGGCAGCGGAAAAGCATACTCGCATTGAGAGGATGCAGCACCGTCGCTAAGTGTGGCAGGACAGGCCTCAAGCTGTGTGGTGTTTATGCTGAGCGCCCATATCAAGATGCGTACATCCTGACGGACGCGATTGAGCTCGCCAGGCATGCATTTTGATGGCATCCTATGGACACCAACTGCAGTCAGGACGTCAATTCGACTATTTGCGCGGCCATTCCCGTCGTGATTTAGGCTAGGAAGCTTGACAGGCGCACAGTCAAAAGGATTCTCTTCTTCCGGGACAAAGCCATGGTGTTCAACATAAATGTGAGTTGGGTTGTCACCGTAGTCTTCAAAAAATTGGTAGCCTGGAACGAAGTTGCGATCGCTTGATGTGTGAAGCCCTGAAGTAGATAAAACGTGGTGTTTCAAGAAGAAATTGCCATGTTCAACTTCCCGCATCCACGCACCAATGTGTGTCCGATGATTGACAAGGTCTGCGATGGGTACGAGGAAACGAACGCCCTTGAATATCAATGCCCTTGAGTTCACAATCGACAATGCCCAGGCCCAGCTTGCCATCGACGTGTGTGCCTCAATACATATGTTCATGTCCGAGGCGCTCGCCAAAGCACAGCCTGCCCGCACTGCGCGTCTAAGGCTTGGCGAGACCCGCACCAATGTAGCTGCAGCTAGATCGTGTGCTCTTGCAGCACGTCTGGCAACTTGTGGTTCATGCAACGCGCTAAGGGCTGGTTGTCCAAACAATTTCGGCGTGAGGACAGCGGGAGGTAGCATAGACATGTACAATGCCCAAACAGATTTCGGACCTTTAGCCTGCTCCAAGAGCAGATTAAAGGCGATAGCATCTGCATCACTAAGCGGCTGAATTTGCCCGTGGGCACGCGCAATTGTATTCCCGTTCCCACCACTGAATATCACAGATGATGGTACAAATAGTGCCTGGGCGCCTGTCTCGAGTCGTGATGAACATCTTAGACCGTAGCCCATGCCCTCAAATTCAGCCATCTCGAGCCCATTCGCAATCCCCCCTTTAAGCCGCAGCCAATCAATAAGGTTGGCATTGGTGGGGGCACAAAAAAAAAACAGATGCGAAAATACCAGCGTAGCTCCTATTTGATGACTAATGCGTCTAGCACAAATGGCGACGGTCATCACCTAGGGGCAGCATGGGTCCGCATTGCGAAACCCGCAGTACCGTGTCCACATTGCGAAACCGTAGGTAGGTACGGTACCTACGGTACCGTAGGTACCAGTGAAAGGCAAGCCTCGGTCACATTCCTGAGCTTAGCAGGGGACGGTGCCGGGGTTGCGGATATAAGTCGGAGACCTTTGACTTCCGGAAACCTCTCCACTGGCCGCACAATTTGAAGCCCTCAAGTCGAAGTTGAATAAAACTTGAAGCCTGAGAACAAAAAAAGCCTTTCAAAGTTCAAGCAAATCGGCAATTTAACACTTCCATTGCCAGCGCACGGCTCTCCCGGTCGCGTCTTCACAATCGCCCCAGGCCGGCACGCAGCTCCACCGTGACGACCCAGAGGATTTGACACTTCTTCTTCTATGGACCTACGCAGAAGCCTAGCCCGGGGTGGACACCACTTTCAAGTTCGGGGTATTGAGTCGCACACTTCGGCCGCGCGCTAGAAGCCTAAGCTCTCGGGTGTCCGTTCTAGTTCAAGTTATGCGGAAACGTAGAACGTACCACCGCTCAAAGGCGGAAACTTGCGACCTGATGGGCCGCTGTGCATTGTCATAGGGCACCGACATTAGTAACGGTGCGAACTTCTCTCCTTAAGACCTGGGCATCCGCAGGGGCGGGACCCGCGGCCGACCGGTTTCGAGTTCGCGAGCTTGAATCATGATGTCCGAATTGGTCCCCGACATCATGACTCGGATATCATGATATATATATAATCTGAAATCTGACCCCGCCTGAAATTCAGAATTCAATTTTCTCGGGGCAGTATGAGATGGCGGCCCGGGGGTCCATATATATCAATATTTTTATGCCAGTGTATCTTCAACTTCAACTTGAAGTTTCCGAGTCATCCGTCAGGATGGGACACTGGCATAAAGTAGTTCACAAAATCATCATGATCCCTATACCGTTTCGAACCCCCCGCTCCAAACGTGAGACGGGAAGTTTTAGGAAGTTCCAGGACTTCAAGTTGGACTCGGATACTGAGCAGAGTCATCAGGCAGCTTCGCGGCCCGCTGTGGTGCACCACAGAGCCAATTTTAGCCTGTCCCGCCATACTTTCGTACGAGTACCGGCCGGTGCTCGTCTAGATACCCTCCTCACGTTTCGTTAGATACGGTTCGTCACGGTTACTCAGGTTAAGTCACGGTTACGTAGCCTGAGGGTATAAATGGCTGCGAGCGCATCCCAACTACCACACACGCGCGCGCTTCCCCAGGTACTTAACTGCTTTTAATTTCCTTATTGGTGACTCGGAAAAAAGGGGCGGGTTCATATTTTCCAGGTGTACGTTTTTTATTTATCACTTTCGAGCTAATCAGGGCAAATCACGGGCGATTGTCAGCCTAGCACGGATGGCCCGGCGTGGTGTGAGCCACCCCCTAAGCTCAGTTGTGGCGAGTTTTGTCGTTCAAGCTTTGACTCGAGGAACGCTATGCTTGATTCTTCGTTTGCTTCCACCCGCGTACTAATCGCAGCTAGCTAGGCCTTTGGAATTTGAAGGCCGTCTTCTAACTTCAGAAGGGGAATTGTTCGGCATTTCAACCCCTGGGCCTCCGTATTGTGATTCCTCAAGCAGCACAACGCGAGGGCGCTTAGCGAGGGCGCTTAGGGTATAATATTTCTTTAGGCATAGGCACCCGAGCCGCACTTGCCTCTGCGTGATGCACAAACGCACAATCTATTTAGTATTTTTTGGTATCCTTGCTGTCTTTTGTAGTAACACAAAGCTACGCTTTCCCGCGCATGCCATCATTTAATGATTAAGACTCCAAAGATTACGCTGCATGTGGCATTGCAATGTATGGCGTTTACCTTGAATCAAAGATGACCCATGTTGACTGCTGTCTTAGCGTGAGTATTTAGCTTTTCGACAGTAACCATACAGGAATCTTTAAGTAGCGTGTAGTCTGTCTCGCGAGTTTTCGTTTCAGCGTATTCTCGAAGGTGAAATATAGTCTGACCATACGTGCGTAGTTTTGCTTCTAGCGTAGATAGCGATCTTGCCGCTTCTGAAGACTGAATTTTCCCTTTTAATGCTTCATACTTGGATGTCAGTTGTGTCACCTGGCACTTAACTGATTCACGACGACCTTGGTACTCTTTTATTAGCCTCGATAGAGCAGTCATTGTGGTTGACGCGCGTTTACGAAGACCATTTACGTCATCAAACTCAATCATATCGCTTTGCATCATTTTCATCTTCTGCTGTAGTGAACTAAGTTCGATTTGGATTTTTTCCTCTAATGTTTCAATCTTAGCCATCTCTGCTTCGCGTTGCTTGCGTTCTTGGGTGAGTCTCAACGTTGTGTGTTGGCTAGACTCCAGTTGACGTTCCTTGAAGCTTGCTTCGTCGCGCATCTCTCGTAGCCGTTGCTGCGACGGCATCGAGCTCCGCTGCTCAAGTCCTTGCGATATATGTTCCAACAGCGTTGCAATCGTATCCTGGGCTTGCACTTGATCCTGAGCTACTAACTCACGTGTAGCCTCAAATTGGGATATAAACTGGCTCATTTCAGTCTCACGTTGCCTTAACTTCTCATATTTTTCGCTGTCACTACTTGCCTCGACCTTACGTTCCTTCATCTCGTCGTGAAACTCAGCCAGTTGCGTTTGCGCAGCTTCAATTTGCTCCCGGAGTCTTCTTGTAGATTCCTCACACCTCCTTATCTGTTTCGATTGCGCCTCAACACGGTGCTTGAGGTTGAGAAGCGCTTCAGAGGGATCTGACAACTCCCAGATGGCGACCTCCTCAGCAAGACTCCCTTCTTCTTTTTGTAGCCACGTGTGGCGTTTCAAAAGTTGTGCGTAATCATCAGAGAAATGCTGTCGTTGATGATCACCGCTATCGTTGTCCACTTGGGAAATGAGACTATCAACATCTGCGAGAGCCACATCTTGCTTTTTAGAAAGCTCCAATGAAAATCCCAAAAGTTGGCTGTATAGAGCCAGTTTGTCTGTATCAAGATCTGCTATCTTGCAGCGAATGAGCTCATGCACTTCCTGAATCTGTGTATCCAGCTTCGTAGTCTCTTCGTCTTTTTGTTTTTTAATCACAAATATGCGATCAACTTCGTTGGCAAATTGCTTGTTTTTAGCTCGGAATCCTGATATATATTCGTCCAGTTCCACTGGGTCGGTGCCTATCAATAGGAAGGTTCTGCGTTTATATTTTATTTGGTCGAACGCTAGTGCGTACTAACACGGGCTTTGTCCAGTGCTAGATTATAATCGGCCAATGTACCCTCTAGAATGCGCACTCGATTCAAGAGACTATCATGGTGCTTTTGGAGCCCGCCATGCTCATTCACTGATCGCTCATGTTGCTTATGTTCTGTTTGTAGACTGTAGATTTCGGTAGTCAACTCAGTCACCTAAAGATGTGTTCCGGGTAAGTACGGCGGGTGAACATTGACCTTATTCCGGAGAACACCAACATAATAAGAAGAATCTTGAACTTTTCGTGCAGGTCCGTGGGTAGTCTTCATGCCTCGCATGCCCTGCTGTGTCACAGGGCGCTCTGAAATATTAACCGCCGTTCCTAAGGCAACCCCTTGGGCAGCGGTAGTTCCCATCGACGAAGTCAAGTTGCCTCTGGTTCCGATCATCTGTCGTGACATGTCAGCCCACCAGGCCCTCGGCGCGCAGTCGCGATGGTTACGAGCTGGTTACCGGTATCAGCGGATAATTTGGACACAAAATGTGGGCTAGACAATACCTAGGCGTTCGGAAAGGTAGACTAGGATAAGGACTGGTTCCTACGCGGCGGCGCGCTCGCCAGCGTCTTGCGGGAGCGCGGATTCGCTCGTCGCCATCGAGCTCGACACGCTTTCGTAGACTCGGGCCCGGGCCAGCCTGCCCGGGCCCGGGCCAGTGCCAGTGAGCCTGCCAGCGAGCCTGAGCTCTAATTAGAATGATTTAGTAGCCTGCGACGCTTAGACTCCGTGGAAACCTCGAAATTTATAGCGGGGTCAAGCGCTTAGCCTTCAAGTTAGCCTAACGTTGATTTTATTTTTTGGCGGCGCAATGAGCCTGAGCGTCAGCCACGCGCCGGCAGAATGGCGGGAAGTTTTTGCTGGGGCGCAGGCGCGTGGCTCAGTGTTTAACCTGCTCGATTGGCTGATTGTATTAAGACGACTCAGGGTTGGGCGATTAGAACCCTTTATGTCCCAAAACACCCCGGCCGGGGGCCGGGGCCACTGCCAGTGGCCCGGCGGGTTGTTACTACATGAATTAAACGCATATTTTTACAAGGGCCCGGGGGGGCGGACACCCAACCCCAAATTTGCTGTATCTCTATAACTGGTGGTCTTGGCCGAGGGCAAATTGAGCCAGAGGGCGGGGTCCACTTATGCCTCTGAGACGTGACCGAAACCGGGGAGCGAAAATTTAGTGCGTCTTGCCGCGAAAGTGACCCCTCCCCCCCCCAGCCCGGTCTCGGGATGTACAAAGGGACTCTTCGGGGCCCCGCAACCAATTTGCCCCCGGCCAAGTGGCTAGGAACTCGAATCTCAAATTTGGAGTCCACCAGAGTCCGCCCCCTTAATTGCAGGGGCCTTGCCCCGTACCGTTAACGGTACGGGGCACACAGGCCCTTGTGAGTTTTGCGCTTGCTAGTGTCTTACAGGCCGCTAGCCGCGGGATTTCCTAAACGCGCGGGAAGCCCTGGAAGCCGCACCCCGGGGCGACACCCCCTCAGACTGCCTCATCGTCGCTGACTCATCGCCGATCCCGCAAATCAGAACTAGAGTCTGGCGCGCAGCTAGCGGCCTGTAAGACACTAGCATGATCTCGGGTGCGATTTGGCTAGCCCGGAGGCCTCTCGAGGCGCGACTCACCGGCCAACTTCTACGCAGACCTTTCCGATGGTTTCAACGGCGCGCCGGCGCCTCGAACACGTGCTGAGACTGAAGGTTCGACCGGCGGCGAGGCTGGCAGTTGCATTGCGAACGCGCGCTCGCTACGAGACCCAACTTCGGGCAGCCTAGGGCAGCCTAGACTAATTGTTTGCGCAACGGTGGGACAGCCTCCGGCGCAAGCAGCATGCGACAGCGCAAATGGTTGCTCCTGCTGGTCGCCGCTGCGGCGCTATCACACGGAGCGGTCGCACCCGGCAACCTGCGGGGCCGCCGCCTGGCCAATGACGACGACGAGACCGAGGAGGACAGGGAGGAACTGGACCACCGCGCGCGCCGCGGTGAGTCGACGACCGCCTGTAAAAAGAGCTGGGCCGACCCGGCGGGCATCAAGTCGCCGTGGGCCATTCCCTTGTATTTTGTGGGCGTCTGCTGGTGCTTCGCGGGCATCGCCCACGTCGCGGAGCAGTACTTCGCCGTCGCCATCGCGTGCATGGTGGCCGCGTGGGAGTTGCCGCCGGCCGTCGCGGGGGCTACCTTGATGGCGGCTGGTTCTTCAGCTCAGAGTTAATAGCGGAGCTGATCGCGACGTTTGTCACCGACACGAACGACGTCGGTACGGGAACTGTGGTTGGAAGCGCGGTGTTCAACCATTTGATCATTATCGGCGGGGCGATCTTGGCCTCGCCCGGACAGAGGATGACTCTCGATCCAAGAGCATTAATACGAGATGTGGGCTTCTACGCCGTTACGATTGTGGTGCTGGTGCTGGTGTTCCGGGACGGCAAGGTGGAGACCGCCGAGGCGTGGACCATGCTCATCTTGTATATCTTTTACGTGTTCCTGTGCGCGATCTGGACGTGCATCGAGAAGCGCATTTTACCAGCTTCCTTAGGCAAGGCCGAGAAACAAGTAGTCGTGGAACTGGGCTGCCAGAGCGACGTGACAATGCTCTGGGAGAATTCCCGAGAAGAATAAACGAACAAGGAGGTCGAGCTTCCCGAGAAGAAGGAAACGGATCTGGAAGATGTTGACCTGCGAGATGAATCACCCACGAAACCTCCCGAGAAAGCGACAGGGGACGGCGGCGTAGGCGGCATCGAAGCAAATGATGACCTGGAACCTCGAAAACGTGCAAAGTGTTATACAGGCTGCGCCGCGTGTTTACATGGCGTGGAGCGCACGTGGGCGCCGCCCGTGTCGCGCACGTTAGGACCGCTCAAGGACCGGGATCGCTTCGTATTGTTATTCTTGGCTTCCCTGGTTTGGCTGACCTTGATCGTGTTCCTGATGATGGAGTGGCTCGAGAAGTGCTCGTGTTTGATAGGGCTGTCGCCGGCCGTCGTCGGTTTAACCGTCGGAGCCATCGGCACATCGCTGCCGGACGCCCTCGTGAGCTTCGATGTCGCTAGGCGGGGCGAGGGCACGATGGCCGTGGCGAACGTGTTTGGATCGAACATCTTCGATGTATTATTTGCGCTGGGTTTACCGTGGGCGATCTCGACCGCTATAAACGGGAAGCCCATCCTCGTGCAGACGTCCGATTTAGGTTCGGGCATCATCGCAGGCGCGTTCCTGTTCACGGTTGTGAGCGCCGTGACGCAGCGCTACGTGCAGACGCGGCTGTCGGGCATCTTCTACATACTGGGGTACCTGCTCTTCTTCGCCTACTGCTTCATCCACGACTACGCAGTGCTCGGGATCTAGTGTGTCGTTCGCCGTGTGACTTGTCTTATATATACTATCGCTTGTCACCGGTGTCATCGCTGTTCCATGTTTAGGGATTCATCACCGGTTAAAATAAATAAACTTTCAAGTTGAATAAATAAATAATTAAGGAAGGAATATCCTAAAGAAAAAGGACATACACCAAGCCTCTAGAGGCCTTCTCCCCGCAATAAATAAATAAATTAATTAATTAAGGAAGACCTAAAAATAGGAACAAGCTCCTAAGAGCCTTCTCCCTGCTCAAGAAGATGAATTTCTTTTTTCCCAGTTATCTCTAATTTCAAGTTTTTACGATACCTAAAAACATGTCTTTTGTGCTCCTGGATTATTTTTTTTCAATTGCAACTAATATCAGATCTCTTAATTTACAAAAATGACTAAACATGGCGGCGCTAGTAAAAATGTAACCATACAACATTTATCGTTTCACGAACCCGAACTTGAAGGGTGCTCGAACTATAATTTAAAACATAGTTTGAATACGCGGACCGGAACCGAGGAAGCACGTCTAGATATGCAACATGCGCCACCAATCTTCTGCAAAACGGATCATCTGTTCCCCGCTTGGCCTTCGTCCGTATAACATATCCCGTCGACGGGATATGTTAGTTTTTATATATCGGATTTCAAAATTCGGATTTTGTATGCGTCTGTGCATCCGGGTCATCCTTCAGTATGGGGGCATGAAGTATACGAAACCCTATACTACTCACTATAACTACTCACGAGTTGTAGCGGCCGACGGCGTCGCCACCACCGGAACGGGACGCGCCGCCGCTGCGGACGGCGGCGTTGATCGCGCCGCGCAGGTCGAGGCACTCGCGCGCGCCGCGCGACACGAACTTGGCGACGACCTTTTCTTTCCCTTCCGCGCTCGTCTCCGACAGCGTGAAGTGGTGCAGTGGCCCGAAGGTCTTGTATTCCTTGGCCTTCACCTCATCCGTCACATGCACGGCGCTGAGCATGATGTGCAGCTTGATTAAGGGCGTCACGGCCTTCATGGCTTGGACGATGTCGCCGCCCCGATGGACGCTTGCGGTGCGGTACTGCGCCCAGTCCGACGAATTGCGGAACACGAGGAGCTCCCTATGTCCTTTGATGATGACAACCGATGGCTTCCAGACCTTGGTCTTCAGCGTGCGTAAAGAACACCGCGCGAGGCACTCGATCTGCACGACGCCGTGCGTGCTGTGCGCCGGCGCCTCGGCGTGCGTCTGGTCGCGGCAGGCGTCCGCGCCGCGCGGCGGCGGCACGGCCGCCGTCGCGGAGTCGGCGTGCGGATCGCCGCCGCGCTGCATCAGGATCTCGCGCTGCATGGCCTCCGGGAGCTGCGCCCAGACGGCCGGAGGGCGCCGGCGCCGCGGGCCCCGCGCTCAGGTCGAGGCCGTCGAGGCCCCAGCTCTCCTCCTGCGGCGGCGGCGCCGGCGCCTGGGCGGGCGGCGGCGCGGCGACGGGCAGCCCGAAGAGGTCGACGGCGCCCGTTGGCTGAGGCACGGGCGCGAGCACCGGCGGCGCATAGGGCGTCGGCTGGAGCAGGCCGGGCACCGCGGGCGCCGAAGGCGCCGGGGGCGCCGCGTTGAGCGCGCCCGGCATCTCGGGCTTTGGCTTTGAGCGGCTGCGACGGCGGCGGGCCGGCCGGCTCGGGGGGCTCAGCCGCGGCGGCGGCGCGCCGGGCATGGCGCCGGGCATGGCGCCGGGCATCGCACCCGGCATCGCGCCCGGCATGGCCGGTGGCATCCCAGACATCATCTGCGGTGTCGCCATGGGCATCTGCATGCCCATCGGCGGCATCCCGGGCATCATCGGCCGGCCGGGCATCTGCCCCGGGGCATCATCCCGGGCATCTGCCCGGCCATGCCGTAGCCGGGCATGCCGGCGCCCGCGGGCGGCGCTGGCCGCGAGAGCACGTCGAGCGCCGAGATCGACGACCGCGTGTCGCCGCGTCCGTCGGCGGCCGGTGTTGGTTCGCGGCCTGGTTCAGCTGGCCGGGCATCTGCATCTGGCCCTAGCCGGGCATCTGGCCCGGCATCTGCCCCGGGTAGCCCTGCATGGCCTCAAACTGGGTCCTTTTATTGGAGCGCTCGCAGTGGGAGTGCCGCGCTGTCGCACCTCTGTCGAGCGTCGTCTTCCGCACTATGGCAAAAACCTAACGCTAACAAATTGCCTTCCCGGTTTGCAATTCTTGTAATTTTCACCAATCGCATGGCCTATGAGTTCCACACTCGACCGTAAAGTCGTGGACAATCTTGATGTTCTCGGGGAATAGCCGATGAAGTAACAGGCTGGCAAATGTGTCTACCATATATTGTGAAAGCGCTGAGCTCAATTTTTTTTTTGTGGAGACAATTACTTTGCGGTCGTGTGAGGTGCAAACAGATTGAGGCTGTAAGATCAAACCGAGTGCTCCCTGAATCCTGCATGTGGGGCTAAGTCTTTTACATACTTCATTTTGATAATAATAGCGAGCTGTATAACTTGAGCTGATGGGTACTGACCTGGTTGCTAAGTCATGCAATTCTGTGCTAGATGGTTCATGTATAGTCTGACCCAACAGCTGCTGCCGTGTTGGTTTGTGCTTGCGCGCAAGGTACTCCCTGAAAAACAATCTGATTGTATCAAGAGCGTTAAGGTTATGTGCTCCTTGCGAAATTAGTCCAATTCTTTCCTTATCCTTGGCGCTCCAGCTATAAATATGCGGATGAACTTTGAGTGCGGTTATTTGAGACTGGCAAACGCGCAATGCACACAGTTTCCCTTCTGCAGCCTCAATGTAATCATAGCGTTGAAATACACTTTTCCTTGATCTTACATGTAGTGGCATTGCAAGCTTACTAGATGTGCTCAATAAGCTCACGGCAATGTGATCAATGGGTCTAATCGAGAGTTCTGCCATTCTGAGTTCACGCAATATGCTCCTGGCCATGTTGGCATGGACGTTCCAACGAAGAGAAATATCTTCAATCAGAAGAATTGGCTTTGTGATGGATGAGTTACTTTCCTTATCCTTGTACACTGGCAGATGTGAGCCTTGGTGAACGTTTTGGGTTCCCCCCCCCATAGGCAATTGGTCACCGGCGTCTCTTTGATGCCCAAATAAGGCTAAATGGGGGTTATAGTGTCTAATATCTTCTCGAGTGGTTGTGTACATTTGCATGGATGCACGTCGTGCTAGTGAGTGATCATAAATGGCAGGAACAGAAGCATCTTTTTGGAGGCGTCTAATGCTAGTAGATGTGCAGATAAATTGTGCAGAAAGTTTGAAATTAGGATATTGAATATCCTGCACATCTTTCACTAAGTTGTAGGGCCAAGTATGGTCACGGCTGTTTTGGGCATCAAGTCTCGCGGATTCAGATGAGGTTGCATATACACCGCATGCTGTGGTGAAAATTTTCAGCTGTTTGCATGTATACTGTGAACGCGCAGCTACTATGCACAGCGCACCAAGGTCCCCCATGACACTAAGCAACTGATTCAAAGGGGCAACTTGTTTCCGTTTGTGTTCATCAGACAAGACAATTGGGCATTGTTGTGATGGAAATGCTCCTCTTTTGTTGTTGAAAGCGCAACGATGAGCTCTGTGAAAGCGATCTTTGGTCGATGTGGGATCAGTTTTTGCTACGTCTGACTGCGCAACATCTGGCACAAAATATATAATCTTTTTGCCTGCAGGGCCATATTGGATCTCTTGCATGTCCCTTGCAAAAACTGATATTCGAAGTGTGTTTCTTTTAGCAATTTGTAGAGGTATTATTCTTCCCAAATTGGCAAGCCTGTAATAAGTGGCGAAGAAAATTTGCCTTTGAATAGCAAAAATCAGCTTATCATTATTATCATGCAAATCGGGAGCCAACGTGGGTTTCATTTGGCCCAATAACTGCCCTGCGTGTTCTATGATTTGTTCGTAAAATTCTATCGGACGTGGGCTGCCAGTTGAAAGGACTTCTGTCAAGGCGGCAAATTTTGGAACTCGGGCCATATCCTGCGTTGTCCTGCCAACCATTTCGTATTGACTTGTTCTATGAATGGTTGAGAGTCTGTCAGAATAAACACCCGATAACATCAGCAAACGAGCCGGAGCCACATGCACCCTGCCACCAAATGTAGCATAATCGCACGCGGACCACGAATTGGTTAGCGAATTTGTGATCACTGATGAAATTTCCGCAAAATTAACCACAATCTGACTGCAGTGCCACTGACGTTCCTTCAGCTTGGCGTGTGATAATAGCCTGAGAGCCCCTTTGAGGTTGATGTGACGTATCCAAGATACTAACCTTTGCTCATCACTAGTCACATTTTCATGGGCATAAGTGATGATTCCACTCGATCTGTAGTTGGGTATAGACACAAGGGCAGTGAAAATGGCCTGCGTATATGCAGTTGCCACTAAATAAAAAAATATACAATTGGTCTCACAGTAAGAGTAGATGTGATTTTCGAGGCAAGGTAAGCTGCAATTTTGTTGGATTTTGAAAATGTTGCAGTATGAGTTGCGGGAACAGCTGATGTAAGTGCGGGACTCCACACAGCTTGTTTCCGTCTCGCACGTAGCCTTGCCAAACGAATATTCGGTCTCGCCATAACCATTGCGAATATCACGATAAGCAGATCATCGACTTCGTCTAATGTTCTCGAGAGATTTAAAATTCAGCTTGCTTTCAATTTGTGCGGTGTAGTGAGAGTAGTAAGCGGCCAACGCACGCTAGACATACCTAGGTACCGTACACGGTACCTACGGTACCGTAGGTATTGTACCTACGGTACCTACGGTACCTACGTAGCAAGAGTATGTCGCAGCGTTATGTAAAGTAGCAGGGTCCTAGCTGCTCAATCAGGGACTGGCGCTAACCCACTACGAGAGTGTTGTATTATAAGCTCAGGCTGGTTTACATAGCCCGGGCCTGAGCCTGCCAGTGAGTACTACTAGCGTCACGGTCACGGCGGTCGCCGTCGATAGACACTGGCACTCCGAGTCACTGGCAATGTATAGACTCAATTTAGAGAGTGAGAGATACATATCTAGGGTACTAGTAGGATGGGCTCAGGCTAAAGGGTTCCTCTCTCTCTACTCCCCCTGGACGCAACTTGAAACCGTGACGTCCAGCCGTTGACTCGGAACATAAGCGGCCTCTTCTACTGGAGGATGTATCTCATGTGGCTCAGAATTGTGAGGGTCATTAAGCGGGCACGTACAGCTAGACACCGTGACCCGCGCCGCAGTAACCGTGACCGGCGCAGTAAGTTGGTATAGAGCCTGAGGCCCGGGCGCTCACGGTGGCCCTATCATGATTTCCGTGACCCATCTTGGGCACTGGTGGGATTAACGCCTAGTTGCCCCAGTAACTCGTATATCTCGCTGGTCAGCCTATGCTGAAGTTCAATCAAAAATTGTATCCTAGAATTTTTGGCGTCGAAATTTTCGACGATGCGGTCTTTTCAGCTCGCCTTCGCATGGGCGTGCTCTGGCGCCTTGATGACACGCGCCGCGCCATTCGTCGACTACGAAGCTCTTCGCGGCGCGACGCCGGCGAGCGACCGCCTGAACATGCTTGGGGGGCAGCGTGATGAAGGGTTAGTGGCGACTTTTGAATTCGAGGATCTGCTGTCGTACTCATACGAGTATGGCGAGGCGAGCAGAACCGTCGCGGAGGAAGACCGATGCCCCAAGACAAGGAAGCAGAAAGAGGAGTGCTTGAATGCGAATGACAAGGACGAAGATGAATGCAGCAACTTGATCGAGGCACACGAGCGATGCATGAGGCTAGAGCGGCTCAAGATCGCTTCCTCGGCGGACGGCGGTTTTGGCGTTGATTTCAATCTCGGGAATATGAATTTTGGGCCGGACAGTGACTTAGGTTTGAGCAACTCTGGTCGTCGGGATGGGTACTACGTGAACGCCGCGTCCTTCCAGGGGTTTACGGACTTAGGCTTTCTGGGGGCATCTGTGGCACCGGCCGGCGACGTTGATGGTGATGGTGTGGACGATATCATCATTGGTGCTCCGGGGGTGCGACATGTCTACGTACTCTTTGGTTCAAGTGATTATGACTCCTCCGCTCGTCGTCGCCGGCTACAGTCAAAATATCCGCCGTGGGCTGATCAGAAATCAAATGTTGGAACCTTTGAGACCGCTATCAACGCATTGGGAGAAAATGCATTCATGATCCTCCGAGAGGATAATACCGATCAGGAAGACAGTGCATTTGGCTCGCAAGTCACGACGGCCGGTGATGTGAACGGAGATGGTTTCGATGATATCTTAATTGGGGCCTCGGGAGATGGGAGAGGGTTAGATGGTGTGGGTTCTTCCTTGGTTTCGCAAGGGCGGGTCTACGTTTTCTTTGGCGGAGATCGAACCACTTTGACGGGCCACGGCGCCTGGGATCTCACTAGCTCCGGGCACACGGGATTTCCGATCGAGCGTGGGTTTCGCATAGAAGGCGATGCAAATTTTCGAGGCGTCGGTCAATCTATTTCGGGTGGCTTTGACCTCAACGACGATGGTTTTGATGACTTCCTCATTGGCGTGGAGACCGACTCCAAAAATGGCCACGTGGACGACGTGGGCGAAGCTGTTTTAGTCTACGGAACCAACGAATTCGACCGGTCGATCCTACCACTCCAAAATCTCGCTGGTAAGGGCGGGTCGATGAACCCACGGGGTGTAATTCTTGCACTGAAGAATAAAGATGGTGCCGGTAAGAAAGCCCTGCTGGGTCTCGAGATGGCGGCACTCGATGACGTGAATGGTGATGGTCATGACGATATCGCAGTGGGCGCTCCCCAGTACGGAGATGGCGGTGCGGCGTTTGTGATATTTGGGGGTATTCAATACCACGGCACTTTATTTCTAGACGAAATGGATGGCTCCGACGGGTTTGGCATACTTGGTGCCAAAAAGGGCGATCTTTGTGGTGGTGATATTAAAAAGGCTGGCGACTTCAATGGTGACGGCTACGGAGACATCATTGTTGGCGCGGCAGGCTTTGAACATCGTCGGGGTGCTGCTTACATAGTGCTGGGCCGCAAGCACTTCGGCCCAACTGTCCGGGCTGACATCTCCTTTCGTGGCGATGTTGCTAAGGACATGGCTGGCTACTCCGTCTCCAGCGCAGGTGATGTAGACGGTGACGGCCTCGACGATGTGCTCATCGGGGCCTTTACTTCATCTCCCCAAGCGCGCGAAATGGCTGGTACCGTCTATTGTGTGCTTGGAGGGTCCAAGAAAAAGGGAACCTTTGATCTTTCTGATCTTAACGGTTTCGATGGCTTTACCATGTATGGCGAACACTCTGGCGACGGTGCTGGCTTTGATGTTGCCGCGGCCGCCGATTTCAACAATGACGGTATAGATGATATCATAGTTTCATCGGTATTCCAGAAGGGTTCTGCCTCTAACAAGGGCGGCAATGCCTACGTCATATTTGGCCAACATTTTAATTCCAAGGCACCCACAACAATGCCCACTGGTCCATCTGCAATGCCCACGCCCGCTCCTTCGCGTCCGACCTACTCTCTGGGCAACGAAAAGCTCCCCTTTCCCTCTAAAGTTGCCCTGAGCTCCATACAAGGGTTGTCAGCGGGTTCTATCTTGCGCGGAGAAGAAACGCTCCCCTCTATAGCATTCATTGGTGACGTTGACTTTGATGGTATTGATGACTTCGTCGCGGCCGCCGATGGCAAAGCTTACCTGATTTACGGCGCTGCCAACGATGATATTTTTGCGGGCGATCTCAACTCTATCACCACACAGACTTCTGGCAACTTCGTCGGTGCAGCCATAGAAGCCCCCTGTAGTATACAAGTCGTTGCATCAGCGGGAGACTTCAATCTTGATGGCCATGACGACATGGCGTTGGCCTGTCCGGCGGATAATGACAGCACGGGCACAGTTTTTGTAGTATTTGGAGGTGATGGGTTTCCGGAAACCAATATCATTTCTCTAGAGAGCGACATGATGCTTGGTGTTGACTACATCCAACTGCAAGGCGGGTCGAACGGCGACGGTTTTGGGTCATCTCTCTCGACTCTTGATTTCAACAATGACGGCTATGCCGATGTAGTCATCGGCGCCCCGCAGTCTAGTTGCGCCTATGTATATTATGGGATGGCTTCGACGGCCTTATCAGCTTCAATTGTTGATGCTACGACTTTTGGTCCGACCGAGGGATTTCGCCTCACCCATGACCAATCTGACCTCGGATCATCGGTTGCCGGCATCGGCGACATCAACGACGATGGCTATGATGATGTGGCGGTTGGAGCACCTGCTGCTGCTACTGTCTGTGTTGTTTTTGGTAACGAGTATATGCGCAATGATGATGCCCCCGCTGAATATAAGTGCGACGATCTCGATCCAGACTCCGATAACAGTCCAGGCTTCATGACGTTCACCTCATCTGAGGGGGGAGATAAAGACAGCGAGGAGCGTTATATTGGTGTTGCTGTTTCCGCAGCTGGTGACGTCAATGGCGACTCCTATGCTGACTTCCTCGTCGGAGCTCCTGGCGTTGACCATGGCTCGGGCATGGTATACATCATGCTTGGCAAACCTGATAACTGGAAGAAAAAGGAGAATACAAAGAAGGCCATGCCTATCGTATCATCCCTACGACGAGGTGCGCTTGGTTCAGCTGTCGCAGGTGCCGGGGACATAAATAACGATGGTCTTGACGACATTCTTATTGGTGCGTCCAACGGCCTTGACCGTACGGCTTCGGAGCCCGGCACCGCCTATGTTGTTTTTGGTTCTGCTAGCCTGGTTCCGGCGCATGCCAGTATTGATGTTCGCATGTTGGATGGCAGCGATGGTTTTGCTCTTACTGGTACTAATCTTGGAGCGCAGGCCGGTGCGGCAGTAGCTCTTGGCACATTTGATGTCAATAATGACGGCATTGACGATCTGATGGTTGGCGAACCGGGCGCCCACCAGGCTTTCGTTTTATTTGGCATTTCTGTGGGTACAGTAGATACCCACGAACCGTCCCAAATGCCTACCACAGACACGTGGGCGCCGACGTCGTCGCCAAAACCTACGGGTGGCTTTCCTACGCCAAGGCCGACAAAGCAACCCACGCCAAGACCCACGCCAATGCCCACTGGAGCCTTTCCCACGCCAATGCCCACTGGAGCCTTTCCCACGCCTATGCCCACCAAGGACATGCCCACACCAAGACCCTCAACTTCAACCCCTACCTCGCCAATTAGCCCCACTGCTCCCACGGATGGGGGGGGATCGACCGGGTCGAGTTCAAGCGGCGATTCCGGGTCGAGTTCAAGCAGCAATTCGGGAGGGGGGGTCGACGCGGCTAGCGCCGGCATCATTGGTGGTGTTGTTGCCGGAGCTGCTGTTCTGTTCATCATGGCCATGGTTGTCTACCGGAATAAATCAAGAGATGAGCAGGCGTCACTGGCCAACGATGTGGACAGAATCACTATTGAGGCAGAAGCTGCCCGACCGCAGCCAACACCGGTCGATCAGGCAAGCATGAGCTCTGGGGTCAATGAAATGTCCATGGTTGAAGCTCCAGCTTCCATGGTGACTGACGTCCAAGAGAAAATCATCGAAGCTGACTTGTAGCTGGCTAGGGCCCTTTGCTCCGGTCGCTGAACATGCGTCTAGGGAGAGAGAGACGAGGACTCCCCGCTACGTGGTCGCCCCGGGTAAGTTAAATGCCCTAGGGTGCAGTTTACGCAGGCAGAGCGCCTAAACAAGGCCTTGGTGGCCACGCAGCTCAATAGCAGCACGAGCACGGCGCACTAGGCTGCCATTTACCTGAGGGGTTATTGCCCCCTGGCGCCGCCCGGGGTTAATAACCCGGGTAATTGCCGGTTAGTACGGGTTATTTACCTCAGGATCTTATAGAGGGGTAGGGGAGGGGGCCTCACGGCCCACTGGCGCGGGCCTGGGCCGTGCCGGGCCACATGACCTGGCACTTGCCTTGGCGCACCTGTACGTATCCAAAAGCTCAACGGGCTGCTTGCGCCCATCCGCTCGCCCGGAGAGGTCTTCGCTAATCTCACTAAACGGGTTTAGTCGAAAACCCGTCGGGTTATTGAGCGGATTATTAACCCCGGATCCCCTCCGAGGGGTAATAATAGGTAAATTACCGGTTATTAAGCGGTTAATGGCAACCTAGACGGCGCATAAGCGCACACCTAGAGTGCACACCTTGCTCGCAATCGCAACAGCATGCAACTAGCAATTGGCTCGGCTCTGACAACGTTTGGGACAGCCACACTCTGCGGGGCGCTGATCGCGAGCTAGTGCCTTACTAGCAAAGGGCAGCTAGCTGACACCTGCCCCGGCTTCCGGAAGAGCCCTGGAAGGACTTCTGTATACCTCCTTTTTTACGCCGTTTTTTACGTGGGGATTTCCGGGATCCGGAGTTTTAGGCACTCCGTAACCAAAATCGCCCGCGTACCAGTGAGAGTAGTTAAGCGGTCACGGACGCTAGGCTCAACTTTGCGATGGCGAAGTGGTGCACGCAGGAGAAAGGCTCTAAGGGAAAACCCTAAGAACGCACCAGTGATTCAAGTTGGACTTGAACTTTGACTCGGAACGTACTACCAGGATCGGCCCTCGTTCGACACCGCCTTAGTGCTTCATGTTCTACTAGTACTTCAAGTTATAGTAATATAGTTTGAAATTAGACTGCCAGCGGAACCGAGCCAACCCGGATGTTCATTCACATTGGGGACGCCCCGCCGGCGGAATCGCACTCGGGGGGGGGGTCGACGCTGGCCCGAAGACTTGCGCCAAAAAACTTACACCATCAGATTTTTTTAACCCTCACCGCTTGCCATTCAAGCATAAAATTTGCTGGCTGTATATCAGTGCATGGTTGAAAGAAGCATGGCAGTGCCACGACACCTACGAATCTCGCACAATTATTTTTAGCCTTTGAAAGAAAATGACCAGGGGCTCGTCCCTGGACACCGCTTCAAACGTCCAATACTCTGAGCCCTGAGCGCCGCATCTGACTTCACAAGAAATTACGAAAGACGGTCGCTCGCGACTTCCTGTTCTTAAGGGATACAAATACAACGGACAAGAGTATATGCCTTTAATCGATTTCTTTTTATTGTCAACCGGCTTGAAGTGAATTACGGGCATAGAGCAACAAAGCTCCATTGGTATCGGCTCAGTCAAGCAGCTGTTGTCTAAATCCCATCGAGCCCCTTCGAGGAAGAGCCCGTGACAATATGAACCATCCTTGGCATATTGTGCAATAGACGTAGCTGGGGTGTTTATGATGGGAAACTCCCAGCTCAGAGAGTCTATTGCGATGCCATTTTTGCGAGCTGAAGTTTGCAAGACAGCGGTCAGAAAACCCGTGGGATAAGTAAAGCCAGGCAGCCAAAAACATCGGGGGAGAGCCTCATTGATCCATTTTTGTAGGGCACTTATTCGACACACCTATGGCAACATGATACAGCCGAATAACCAATAATTACATTAAAATTAGATTGACACTTTCTTCAGGAGAAGAAGCGGAGGGATTACGAGATCTCGCATCCAGGGGGTCAACGGTTTTAGGCTTGGATAACACGTTGACCATGCGCGGGGAACCTGTATATATGTCATTCGATAATTCAAGCGGGCTAACGTGCGATTGACGCTGGTGGAGCGACTTTGAACTCAAGCACAGCTTCTATTATCTCTTCTAGCTCTGGCGTCACAATCACCAGACCCTGAACACCTAGTTCCGAGGCCTTCAGTGTCTGATGCAAAGTCAGCAAAAGTATGTTGTATCTATCTACTTCCTGGTATAGCACCTACGCACCACTTGCTTATCAACAAATAATGTAGGCATGATTTAATTAAGGCTCTGTGGATCCTAAGGGAAATCTTTTGGGTGGCAGTTTTCATGGGTTCAGGGTCTGCCCTCGGTCCCATACCCCTTCTCACAGCTGCAGCATCAAAAGATGGAGGCACTTCCTCCTGCATCAGATGGCAAATTCGTAGAATCTTTTGCTCCTTGCTTTCACCCCCAGCATCAATTACTTTCGGTTGGAGTGAGACAATCGTGTCAAGTAGCGTACTTGAGTCCTCTATTTGCGACGCGATGTCAGCATTCGCATGCTGACCAAATGCAAGTGCGTTGTCTAATTGAGGGAATGTTTTTATGGCTAGCTTTGCGCTAGCTAGATCTGCATCATTTGGAATTATGTACGGGCTATCTGACAGTTGCGGCGCAAGATTGAACTCGGTCTGGGGACTGATAGCCTGCTCACAAAATAGCTGGGTTATGTAAACATTGACAAGTCGTCGATCCATGGCGTCAGTGACACGACCACCATAGTTAGCTTCGGCAATGAGGTACCGCATCGCATCGAACCTGTGTAATAATTTTCTTCGTGTTGAAATGAAAACACGCCCCAGAAATTATTGAAAAAAAAACACAAGTGCCAAATGGGCAATTCAAGTTCATGTACGGTGTTTCATCTGGATATTCGTCCAAGAAAACAATGACTAGATCATGACAGATACTATAGTCCGATTCATTGAACTCGTATGGTACGTTGAAGCCTAGGCTTTTGAATTTGCGTCGCTCTAGGAGGAGCGCGTGGAACCAGCATAGCGAAAAGAGCAATCTTTGATATTTTAAGCGCTGCTGGCATCTTCCGAATTGTTCCTCGCCCACTAGATTGTATAGCTGAAGCATATTGGCTCGAAGCCCACGTGGAGGTTCCGTGGTCATTTTTATGCCACGCTGTAAGATGGCTATCGGAAATTTAGGACTCGGGCTGGCCGAAAGCCACAGTCTAAAGTCGCAATGTGGTGCGTGTGGCATGTCTTCGGTCATCGCGCAGTACTCAGCGATTCGTTTTTCCAACTCGGGCATCCAACTGAGCATAAGGTGACTATAACAAAGTTAAGTGCGAATTTGAGGTACGAACAACACAAGTCGACGCACCAATTAGCAAGAAATACCCACGAGCCGCTTCGAAGCCCCAGATTCATTAAGCTCATTGCTACCGGCGCTTGTCCCTGCCCAAGGGCGCATATGTCTACATTTGTGCTAAGATCGTTTGCTAGAGATTTGACCTGTGCTGTTGGGTCTACGCCAGGGGAGAGCACGAATATGAGTGGTGTTCGATGATTGGATGATTGAAAAATGGCCCTAAGGTCGAACGGGGGCGGATCAGCAAATTGCGGACCCAAGTTTAATCTGACAAAACGACTTGCGCAAAATAGTACTCGATCAAGCCGCAGCGCACGAATAATGCAGATTCGCTGCATCTCCGTTACCTTGTTTTCCCAGTCGCCTGTTTAGTGTCGATGCCATTATGCCTCTTGGAAGTTGACTTACCTGGCAAGGGGGTTTCTTCTGGCTCGGACGAAGTAAACCATGCCCGCCAGTCGCGCTGCCCCTGTTCAAATGCTGATGCGATGCCCATACAAGCAGGGATGCTATCTAACGCAGTGATATTGTCCCATGCTCCTGCATCTATCCATTCCGGGCAGGGATTAGGCCGTTGATCGGCTCGCTCGATCCCTGCTCCGCCGTAACATAGAAAATCAAACTCCTGCTTTGGGACCTTGTTTTCGCTTGTCATGATTCGCAAGCATAGCTGCAACGCAAACAAGAGTTTGTCTCGCTCAAAAAGGCCACGACAGGTGTACTGATAGACAGAAAGAGTGTGCGCAACATTTATCTGCCTGCATCTTTCAGTACCAGTTATATTTTTTGGACTAGTGCGACTTTTGTCCATAGACTGATTAAAGAGATCAACATAGGCATCAAGCGAAAATTGGTACATGGGGTCGACTCTACCCATGTCGTCTAGCACAAAATATGCTATGGAGCTTCGGATTGCCGCAGGGCGGAATTCCTCTCGTTTGGCGTCGATCTTAATCTCTGTTTCTTCAGCTTCATTGAGTTGACGAGTTACTTCATCAGAAGTCAATTTTGATTGTTGCAATGTGTCTACCAGAGTTTCATTCTCTAGCAGACTGCCCTCTGCCTCAGAGAGGAGCCTTAGAATTTCATCTTCTAGGTCAACCAGCTTTTGTTTTCCGGCAGCAACGCGCAATGTTAAGTCTGCTTTTTGACGCTCAAGCGTAGGTTGCTCTTTCTGCACAACGATACCGAGGAGTTGTGCTTCCAAGCCTTGCTGTTTCACCGCAAAATTGATTATTGTCGTCTTTGTGGAGACTTCTGGTGTATAATGACTAAAAAGACATGACGGTTACAGGGCTGGGGGGAATTTAAACTTTGCTTTTACGCTGAGTCTGAACGGGTTTGCAAGTTTGGTTGTGATGTACAATTTAAAGTCCTACGAAAAGGAAATCGACCCCTTCAAATATCTGCCAAAAATAAAAGCCTCCCTGCAGACACTGAAAGTTTCTTTATTATAATCTAATTCTTTGTCACCCAATCGTAGCACCTCTCTGTTTCCGACCTTGATCAATGCCTTGGCGAGGACAGGTTCTAAAGCTGGATCGAGCTCCTCTAATACGTCCTGGAGCAGAACCGGTAGTCCATAGACAATTCCGTTCTCTATTTTGCGTAGCATATCTTTGGACTTGAGATCCACTATGTGCAACTGCGATTCCTCCATTTTACGCACCCATTTATTTGCCTGGTTTTGCCTATGATATCAAATTTAGGGTGTCAATGCGGCACCAGCAACGAAGGGACACTGCCAAAATTACGGATCAATCATTAACGGCCACCTCGAACAACGAACAGATATGGCTCCATTTTCGGTGCTGAAGTTGTCTGCTGGAAGCCCCTGAATGTTCCATTGTCGAACATCCGTTGGTAGGGCACAAAACGATGCAAAAGTAAAATTCTCCGTAGATGGTAGTTGTTGTTCCCTTACAGCCGAAAGCCAGCCACCAACCTAATTGTTGCACTTAAAATGCAGCCAAATTGTAACAAGACACTCGAGCCCCAGGAAGGATTGCGTTGAACAAGGTTGGAGCGGTATTGGGTGTCAAAGGGGCCGGCGTAGGACAGAAATGCTGCGGCAACAAGCGCATCCCCGAGAGACCGACCAATTTCATTTTGCAGCTGACCAATGCTGGCTCGCCACCTCTCGTTTTCGCCTGCCAAGCCTTTCACGAGCTTATCAGCACGATCTAGTAACAATTCCATCTGATCTGCTTCGGCGCGAAGACGGTTTTTTTCACCCACTGAGTCATCATATTTCTGCTTCAGTCGATTGACTTTAGCGGTGACTTCCGCGAGCTCCTCCTGTGCTTTTTGCAACGAAGCTTGCTTTACCGCCAGGGATTCTTGAGCACCTTTTAATCTCGCCCTTTTTGGAGCGACCTCTTTTGCAACACTGGCGTAGATGTAGATTGCGTGTACCCAAGTGCAAAGAGCCCCCGCAGCCTTGGAAACTGCACCCACTGCTTCTGGCTTAAAGTCCGCATGAGAAACATACCCCTTAATTTTTTTCATGATTGTTGCACTAACATTGTCCTTGTCGTAGCCTTTAATGCTCTGCAGGAAATTGGCTTCACCAAGGACTTTCTTGGCAGTGGTCCAATCAGTCTTATTTCCGAAGAGTATCATCACTGCGGCAAGCACCGTCTCCACTTGTTTTGGCGGGCTCTTGTATGCTTTAATCTCAGAAATGGCGCTTTTATCAAGCTTCTCAACTTCAGCCATGGCCTTTTGTAGCGCTGGCAAAGCGACATTTAGTTCGGCCTCAGCATCATCTGCTATTGCCTTACACTCAATTTCCTCCTTACCTGTAAATTTGACCATCTGCACTAGTGCCATTGGGCAGAGCACCAAAGTATACTCTGGACACTGTCGAGAAGCCTATTCGCTCGGAGTCTCCTTCTACTTGCTTGCGCTGCTCGTCAGCAACGCGGCGCTCCGACACAATCTCGACTAGGAGATTCTCGCAGTCTTTTTGTGACTGGGCACACACAACTTTTTTTTTCTCCAATTCCACCGACATGACTTCAACGCCATCGCGTGCCTCAACTAATTTGGCCAGGCCGTTGGCCAATTTATCTCTACCATTGCCGAGTTCTGTGCGTTTCTCTGTCAGGATTACGCGATAGCCCTTTGAAAGCTCAAGGAAATGTGTTGGGGTAATGTAGTTATGACGCTTGAGTTGCTGAAGCATTTTGTCAGAAAAGTCTTGTGCACTCAAGTGAATTACAGAGAATACGCTGGAAATTTTTGCCCGAGTGTCATCACAGTCAAGAGTCAAATTGTCAAGAAACGCCGAGCCAACCGCAGTGAGTGCGTCTGCGGGCCAGCGATGAAACCAATCGATGGTAGTGCTGTTAATTAGGCCTGGATAAAAGCGACATCGAGTGTGAAATGCGGATCCAACTGGGGACCTGTGGACACGACACAGTATGAGTCGTCAGAGTCTAGTTTCACTACGGGCGCAGGGGTGGGGACATGGCTAGGATTACATGTAAATTCGAGCGAATTGAGTCAACGAAGAAGGCCCAAAGTTCTTCCGCAGTTCCCCCCGACTCTGCATCAGCTGCTCGTTTTCGTACGCCATCGTAAATGGCTGGTAACTCATCCTTACCATACAGGCTAGGTATTTCGCCCGAACTAAGAATATTGTTGATATCCTCCAAAAATGCTTGCTCTTTCAACTGGGTGTCGTTGAAGAGAAAGGCAGTGGGCGTGTTTGATACGCCAGTAATTTCAAAAAGACGTTTCATGTCATCACGCCACTCAATCAAGCGATACTGTTTCGTAATCTCGATCACAAAAACGCCAATTCCAGCAATATGAGATGCGAGACGAGCCAATGATTGGCGTCCAGATCCCCCGACACCAACCAACATTGCGTTGCCCCTAGGCATCATTAGGATACCTGCGACACCGAGACCGTGGTAAAGAAAGGCGACGTCTTGAATAAATTTTGGCCATATAATGACGCCGCTGTGCCGTCGAGGCATCGCCTTCAACACGGTGAATTCTGCAAATGTGTCGAATAGCGTCTTTGAAAAGCACGAGATTCATGTTTATCAGTTTTGGCTCAAGATTATAATCCTCCAATTTGTCTTCGCAGCATTGCTTGAGTTGCGAATAATCGGCGACTTCTTCATAAGGCAGAATTTCCGTTGTCTCGCTCATAAAACTGCAAAAAATCGGACCATAGCGTTCGTCATCGATATCCTCCATAACTTCAGCCCATTCGGCACCCTCAAAGTGGTCCCGCATCACCTGGCTCATGGCTTCGATGAACTTTCCAATGTCGTCTGCTGAATCTTTGAGAAATCTATCAGCGAAAACACGCATGCACTCGTGAGTCCACAATCGTATCATGGACTTTGAAGTATCAAAGTACTGTCTTTCGGCTTGGAGTGTTCCCTGAATGACCTTTGCGACGTCGCCTAAGGTATCAAAAATGAAGTTTGTTGCCCGACTGGCGTTTTTGGACAGAGACTACATCACGCAAATTGAACCTATGATATGCAAAAATCAAACTTTCATCTGGTAAGCGCAACACTGCGAAGTCACAAATAGTGGCTCTTGTCCGGAGTTGGAAGGAATCGTTCGGTGACGTTGCGGTACAGCCCAATGGTTGCTCGAGCTAGAGACCGACTCATTGGCTTGATTTCATTGTCAAACTCCTGAAGCTTTGGCATCATGATAGATTCAAATATCCGCGTGAGCTGTGAGTCTTCAGGTGTTGTGATGTTTACAAGATGGAAACGTGCTTGTGTACGATTGCAGATGACCGCTCGTCCCCCAGATGGTGGCGCCATAGCTGCTACTAGCTGACTGTCTAGAATGTATTTCCAGGCGCATTTAGAGCGGTCGTACCAGCCGCCATAGTCCATCCAGAGCCGCAGCAACTCGAGGGGTGGTTGGAACGGAGACTCGGCTGAGGTTTTCTGCGGCATGTTGAAGTCGTCGACCTATTAGCAACAGAAAAGTCCCCCAAGACGGACACGTGCCCCCCAGAACATGT
>JACLAA010004686.1_pt1 | contig 27451 bp, 22 predicted proteins | sample 8027891 | NCBI WGS metagenome assembly JACLAA01 (sample SAMN15724900, study PRJNA655200) | protist metagenome | isolation source: fluorescence activated cell sorting (FACS) single amplified genomes of... | place: Spain: Blaines Bay Microbial Observatory, Mediterranean Sea | collected 2016-01-19 | reverse complement strand
TGCCCGAGGCCACGCCCAATCCTCCCAGCTCCGGCGCGCCCTCGAGGAGCGACATGCGCTTCTCTAACACATCCGTCGTCGGGTTCATGATGCGCGAGTAGATGTTGCCGAGCTCGGCCAGGGCGAAGAGCTTGGCCGCCTTTTCGGTGGACTCGAACTGGTAGGGGCCCGTGCGGTAGACGGGCACGGCGCGCGCGGTGGTGGCCGGGTCGGGCGCCCAGCCGCCGTGGATGCAGGTCGACTCCGGCTCCAGCTCCCAGTCCTGCGCGGAATCGCCGCGGATCAGGCATCGAGACGACGCGGCGATGGCGCGTCTCCGCGCAATCGAGGTGTCAAGTGAAGAATCAAGGAAAGCCCTGGGACGCCGCGACGCACGGGACCCCAGGCCTTGAGAGCAGTCTTAACAGGCGAGCTGCGAGGAGCGACGAGCGACGTGACAGGCGCCGCAGCGCATGCCAGGGCAAGGATCTGCTTAATCGCCATGTTCTGGCAGCGATTTGATGGTTTAGTAGCGATAAATAGCCAAGTTTCCGTGCTCTCGATAATCGGAGATAGCGTACATTGACACTAGCATTTCCGGCCCAGACTGGAATCGACTCGCAGGCTCTGCATACACAGCCAAATCACGTTCAGTGACCGGCAGGACGACCTATAATTAACAGTGCACCATGATGCGTTGTTTTCTCCTCATCGCATGCAGCACAGCAGCACTAGAGTTCACAGTCCCGGCCCGCGACGGCTACAAGCTCTCGTTAATAACCAGCAAAACCACAAAAACAGACGACGCCGTCCTCCTCTTACACGGGAGGACATGGAGCAGCGGCCCGGTGTGGCAGACGACGGGCGCGATCGACACGCTGGGCCGGGCCGCCTACGGCATGGATTTCCGAGGGTTTGGACGAACACAAACGCGCGCCGCCGACGGCTTGTTGAGGCCGTCTACGTGTGTGAATGATGTGTGTGACGTCTTGACAGACTTACGAACGAAACACGAGAACGTGCATCTGCTCGGCTGGTCTTACGGCGGCCTCGTGGCGCAGAAGGTCGCCGCTTCCACAGATCTCGTCGATAGATTAGTATTGTACAGCTCCGTCTGGGATGCGGAGGGCGACTACGCTGATGATAATGGACGGTTTAAAGCCCCAGTGCCGCGGGGCCCACAAACACTAGAAGATTGCGCGTCGGACTTTAACCTCCCTGGTAGTATTTCCGCGGAGGACTCCGATGCATTCGCTCGCGCGGCACTGGCGGCGGACCCGCAGTGCGTCGACTGGACAGCTTTATCTGAATTTGCGGTGGATCTTGGCGACGTGAAGTGCCCCTGTTTGGTGATCCACGGCGACCAGGACCCCTACGCTTCTCGAGAAACGCAGCGGGCTCTCTATGATGCGCTCGGGAGTTCTGCCAAGGAATTGGTCGTAATAGACGGGTCGGACCACGTCGCGCACGCGCTCACACAACCCAAGGTCCAGTGGGCCGGGGCCATCGGCGCCTTCCTCGACGCCTAGTTTTTACCTTAATTTGAAGTAGCTAGAGCTCGGGCCCCTCCTATGGCGGACGTACTGAAATATATTTACCCTCTGGATGTCTAAGAAAGATAGCACGCAGCAATGATATCGATTCCGGGTCCCCCGACCACCGCACGTATGGCCGGCGGACGGACGGGCGTTCGGTCAAGCAGGCCCCGCGCGCCGGCTCGAAGCAAAGCGAATTTACCAGGGACTCGTCGCCAGCCCCCACGCCGTCGACGCGACCTAGAACATTATCACATTAGCCATCGAGGCGGCGGCGCCGCCTGGACGTACGGCCCGTCCTTAAATAGCGCACGCTTCTTGTAGGCCTCTCTCCACTTTCCATCCTGGTAGTCCGCGGGCACCTGACCTCCCCTTCTACGAATGTCGCGTGGATCCGGGAACGTCATGTACGCGTGCCTCACAGAATCCAACTTGCACGCGTGCGGGAAGGGCCTTTCACGTGTAAGCGTCCGGAAGCCCGGCGGGTAGAAGGATGCCGGGTCCAAATCCTTCATTGAGGTTATCGTCGTCGTAGGCACGTGCGCATACGTCGCCGCGACATGAGAGAACGAAGACGCCCTCCCCAATATGCGATGTCTAGGTGAAAAACAAGTACCGTTCTTGTCCAAACAGTGCATGCCCAGCTGCGCTATTAACTTAGTCGCTCGCGCCAAGTAACTCCACTCGGAAAACGCGACATCCAGACAATCGTCGCAGAGCGGCCTTATTTTGTTCTCGATGTAGTCGGGGTGCCTCAGGTCCTTATCTGCACTTGAAACCTGGCACACTACTACGTTTTGTTCCATAAACCGTTTCGCGATTTGTGCTTTGGATTCGGCCACGTTGGAGGCTAAGAACACGGTCCTTCTTAGATTATTGGCCGTGATGTACCTTATGATAGGTCCGACCAATTCCTGGAAGGGCGGCATACGCATAACCTCTTCGGACGCGTTCAAAGGCCCGTCGCGCTTGTTCCGGAACATCGCCTCGTCCCTCCGTTCGAAGCGCGTCGTGTACATGCGGTTGTGCACCACAACATCGTATGTTTGTGGAGGTGTGGACCCGTCGGAGCACGACGCGTTCCTTTGAGGATGATAGATATCCAGAATGTTTCGCAAAGCATCCGACTTGATCTGTGAGATTTCATTCGCTTTCTGGATGCAGCGCGGATCCAACAATCGACAGTCGCGCGTCCGTCGCGCCGCGCATCTCGCGCCGGCGCCTCCGACATAAGTAGCTTCGAAGTCCGCTTCCGGCGCTTGGCCGAAGTCGCGCCGGTCCACATGTTTAGCGTTGCAGCCTAAACGCGAACAGATGACGCCGAAGCGCCCCGTCCGCGGGATGGCCACGCGCAGCCCGCAGCTCCGCGCGAACTCCGCCGCGAAGACTAAAGCATGAATTTGATTCCCGTAGCCCTCGCGCTTCTTCGGGTCGTCGTGGATGCGGACGTCGCGGCATAAGGGGCGCGTGTCGTTCTCGAGGAGTGCAGCGGCATACGTGATGCATACGAGCCACGCGCGGCGCATGGCTTTCCTGGATAGCTGTGAGAGGTCGCAGCGATGGCGTACAGGCGTGCAGCAAGATAATGGACCCACCAGGACCACGAATGCCGATGATTTGCGGCAATTGGGCAGCCCTATGGCCTCGACATGGCGTCGCAATCGATCGATCAAAATTCAGACTCTAGAGCTCTTCGGACGCTAGCGCGCATAGCGCTCTGCTTGTTCAGCGACAGTTTGCGACGGGTAGCAGCCTTCGGGACTAGTGCTGTGCTCTTGCTTGCCACGGCTATACGCATATGTCATGCATGCACAGGCTGGATGTTTTTCGCGGCGCTGCGTACGCGCCCACGAATACAACGATTGCAAGATCGTTGTGTGCAGCGGTGCAAACGCATACGACTGCTCTTACCAGCAAGAGATTTTGCTCTGCGATTGCCCTGCAGGCTGTGAACACTGCATCCAGCTTGGAGGCTGTCAACAACGCGTGCAATTCGCAAGCAAGAAAGCTGCAACACGCAGCTCGCGCACACCACAAATAAAACAGCGCGACGACAATGGGCGGCGGCAGCGACCTCCAGCGCCTCTCCGGCGGCGAGAACTGCGTGCTCGGTCCGCGGCGCGGCGTCCCGTCCCACGTTATCGATGGCGTCAACTCTCGCCGACGACGCCCGGCCTCCGCGCCATCGCCGCGACCCTGGCAAGCGAGTCGCGTCGATGGCAGACTCGATCGATGGGTAGAGGCGCGCTCGCGGACGCACCGCCGCGACCGAACAACGCAAACACGCAGGCATGGTCACGGGCGTCCTCAGCAAATGCTGCAACTACCCCTGTCTGGTGTGGAAGAACACGCTCCAGCAGGGCATTAAGTTGAACACGACGTGGACGACTTCCACGGGAGCCTTCAGCCCGCTCAAAGTTTACAGAGGCCTGCCCATGGCCTGCATGAACCTGGGCGGGACGAACGCCGTGCAGTTCGTCGGGACGGGCTTCTTCCAGAAGCTGCTCGCGAAGAGTTCGAATGATAAGGACGCGGTGCAGGTCGGAGGCGCGTTTCTAGGAGGTGCAGCGTCAGGTGTCCCCTGCAGCATCTGGGAGCTCTGCATGATCCAGCAGCAGCGGTTCGGGGGTTCGACCCTAGGCACGCCGGCGCGCATTGTTCAAGAATATGGCGCGGCCGCGATTGGTAGAGGGATTACCACCACCATCGGAAGGGAGGCCATGTTCACCATGAGTATGCTGGGCATCACTCCCCTCATCCAGGAGAAGTTGGTAGAGTCATCAGGGATGGAGAAGAACGCGGCGCTGGCTGCCGGGTCATTAACTGGGGCTTTGCTCGCCGGCGTCGCGACGCATCCCCTGGACACGATCAAAAGTTGCATGCAGGGCGACTTGAAACGCGAGAAGTATGATGGGATCGTGCAGACAGGTCGAAGTTTAGCGACCGAGTACGGCGTCGTGCAGGGCCTCTTCAAGGGCCTCTTCTGGCGCGTCGCTCTAATATCGACGACGTTCTTCCTCGTGAACACGTTCAAGCAGCAGACCGTGCCGCTGCTCTTCCCGCACGCCGTCCAGGACGAGCCCCGTGAGAAGTCGTCGCGGTAAGTTTTTGTCCATATCGAGTTCCTGTCGTGCTTTGCTTAGAGCTAGGCAGCCTAGTCACGGCCGCGCACAGGGTCTGCTTGACCGCACGTCGTCATCGCGGCGATGGCGTCGAGGGAGGTCGGGACGCGGCGCTCTCGGAGAGCGACACAGCCGTCCGCCCCACGCCGTCGCAGCGTCGCTCGGAGAGTGGATTCACACATATCCATACTTACGCGCGCAGCTCCTTCTGCATGAACTTGCGCTTCGCGAACGAGCCCCACCACTTGTCCTTCGCGCCGTCGTCCTTGTAGAGCACGTCGAGCGTCCGCGTGGCGAGCTCGTCCCTAGCTTGCTTCATGTACAGCCTCCAGGCCTCGCCCTCCTGGATGTCCTTGGGAGGGGGGAACAGGCCGCCGAGCGGCCAGCCCGGCGACCCGGGGATCGGGAACTGCTTGAGGACCAGGCTCTTGACGGCCTTTTCGCCCGCCTGTCTTGTAGAATGGCGTTCGCACTCCTTGAGGAACTGCTGCATGCTTAACGTGAGGTAGACGAGCGTGCGGTCCGACGATTTGGAGACGTCGAAATTTCTGAACAAGCAGTTCGGGCGGAAGTACTTGATCGTCTCGTCAATAATGTCGTCGCCCTCCGCAGGCGCCGCCGGCGCGGGGCCCCGGAGCTTGGTTTTTAGAGGTAATAGGGCGCAGCCGCAGGCCTCGTCGGCGCCGGCGCCGTCGATCTTGCTGTGGTAGGCCGGCATCTCTGTGTTTCTGTGCTTCTTTTGACGCTGTCGAGCTACAGTAGTATCCCCGCCGCGCAATGGATCGCAGCTGGTTTTATGGACAGCCAGCCAAAGTGGCTTTTCAGTCCGTGCGCGTCGACGGGCGTGACCTCTTGCGCTGGGCGGCGGCTGGACGTAATGTCAGCTACCTCTGGAACGTCTGAGTAACGACGAATCGGCGCTATTTGCGGCGGCGCCGAGAAAAGGCTGCGCTTGCTAGTGTCTTACCGGCCGCTAGGTTCGATAAATAATTCAGGATTTTGTTCAGCGCTAAACTGCTCACAACCATCATCAGTGCACCCAAGGCCTCGTCACGGTCCCCTCCGAGGTCCAAGCTTGCGTTCGAAGTATCAAACGCTCAGCCAAAGCACGCCTGTAAGTCACTCCAGCCTGCGAGTTCCAAAAGCTGCCAGACGAAACCGCCCGCACGCATCGCAAACGCAAAAGAACGATGAACAACCAGGGCTGGCCCAACGAGCGCTGCGAGGCCTGCGGGTTAAGAGCGAAGCTAAACATGGGCGCCGGCGCGAACGCGCCCTTATATATTAGGCTGAGGCCCTGCGCGCGCTGCAAGGAGGTGCGGTACTGCAACCGCGAGTGCCAGCGCAAGGACTGGCCGCGGCACCGAAAGAATTGCGTCGTGCCCGGCGACAAACCGCCACCGCCGATGGATAGCGATCTGCGCGTCGCCGTCCAGGGACAAATAAAACAAAGGGGTTGTTATATTATGGCCCGGGCAAACAAGGCCGACCTGAAGGATGATGATATCATTCAAGTACACACCATCGGCTTCCACGAGCACGACGCTCCAGAATTGGCCATACCAAGGTTGCCGCACCGACTATTGCAACGGGCGGGCGGTTTACTAGCTTATGTACGAAATGAAAAACCAGTGGACCAGCCCCTGAAAGAGGGCGAGAAGGTGTCGGTGAACGGGTTGCACTTCACGGCGTCGCACGTCAAGGGTGCAAGGTTGAAAGACGCGAACTTTCTGGGTTTGGTGGCCGTGCGCGCCTACTACGCCCTGAAGCAGTCTGATGGATTAGTAAGGTGCATCGAACTTACCCTCGAGAGCGAAGACGAGATGAATGACGACCTCAAGGGCGCGATGGCGCGCGCCGAGGCGGCCGCGAAACCTTCGAAGGAGGTGACGGACGCGGAGAAACGGGCCCACGCGCGCATCCAGGCGCAGAACGCCGTCGACGCTTCGAAAGAGATGGCTGCTCTGAAATTACAGGAACAGATGGACGCGGTCGACCGCGACGGTGCTCCTACGGTCTCCGAGGCCGAGGCGGCGAAGGTCTAGGTCGTTCGCTGCTAACTATTTTGAGTTGAGTATGCCTGGGGCGCTCCCCGCCGTCGCGTGGACGCGGTCACGGGGGCGGGCGTCGCGTCGATGGCGTAATGTCACGAATCAGTCAAAGGGTTATTATACAGGGGGGGAGGAAGCGTGTAGATTTAGCAGCCGGTGCCAGTGATGGCCGCCGCCCCCTGGATGACGCCACCCTTCGTCGTCGGCTTGCCACAACTCACGGCCTGAATCTTAGCGTTATCGGACATGGCCGGGTTCGACGACGAGTACTGCAATAGCAAATCAATGGAGGAGCACTCCTGAAGAGCGCGCAGCGGAGGCCAAGTCCGGCACGACAGGCGTGAAGCGTCCCCAAGACACACGTCCAGACGAATCAAGCCAGTCGCGGCAATTCAGCTGCTTCGTATGCACGAGACGCCGCACGCGCGCGGCAATTTCCAGGCACGGCAACGAGTCCCCACACACCGCCGCTCGTCGACAATTCCTCGTCAACGCCGCGGTCCCCCGTACGTGGCCGAGACGTCCGGGGCTCATCGCGCGGGTGCCCCGCGCCGCGGGCGACCGAACCCGAGCCTCACCCCAACAAAAACCAGCTAGTAGCTCCTAGGGCGGCGTCGGGACGTCTCTCGCGTCGGAGGCGTCGAGTTTTCGGTGGTCGCACACGCAGCACTTTTACAGCGGCGACGCTCTCTTCACTGCTCCTAAACGCCGCGTATACCTATCAATCGTGAACAGCACGCTCGCATCGCTCGTAAATCTGTCGTTGTCTGCTGGTAGTCGCAGCTTTAGAGTGCTCCGGGGGCCAGAGCACACGTGCAGCTCTCACTGCAGCTTCCTGAAGCCGACAGCCGCGCGAGAAAGACGCGCGTGACGCGCGCTCGGAACGATAGCGCCGTTTACCGCCGCACTCATGCTCACCTCCGCGAGCGCCCTGCGGAGCGCGGCCCGCGGCGCCGCGCGCTGCACGCGACGGAGGAGCGCGCCCAGCAGCTGGTACTCGGCCAGCGCCGCGCCGCAAGCCGAACAAACGTTGAGGCCCGAGCCCGGCGCGCCGCAGCCCCCCGTACCATCCTACACGGACGACGACGCCGCTAGAGATGCGCGCATCTTCGCGAGGCTAAGGGACGAGGCCGAAGGTTTGGAGACCTCGCCTTTACTAGGTGCAAGTGTCAGAAAACAAATATTAGGCACGGACGACCTCGCATCTTGTCTCGGAGAAGTATTAAGCTGCAGACTAGCAAGGTCCAACGACTCCTTTCTACCGAGGGATGAGCTGCGGAGGGCCTGCACCGATGCTTTAAGGGGAGACGCGCGCGTCGGCGCGGACATTTCCGCGATTCTAGCCCGGGACCCGGCGGCCATCTCCTACCTCCAGTGCATCATGTTCTTCAAGGGCTTCCATGCGACGCAAGCTCAAAGAGTTGCGTCCATCTTCTGGAAGTCCGGCGATCGCGCGGACCGGCACGCCGCTCTCGCTATTCAGAATAGAATCAGTGAATTGTGGGCGGTGGACGTGCACCCGGCCGCGGAGATCGGCGGCGGGCTGTTGATGGACCACGCGACGGGAATTGTCGTCGGCGAAACCGCGGTCATCGGGGACAACTGCACTATTTTACATGCCGTGACGTTAGGAGGCACGGGCAAGGAACGCGGAGATAGGCACCCGAAGATCGGCCACGCCTGTGTGCTTGGGGCCGGTGCCACGATCTTAGGCAATATCAAGGTCGGCGACGGCGCGACGGTCGGGTCCCAAGCGGTGGTCACGAAGGACGTGCCGCCGGGCATGACCGTGGTAGGGCTGAACAAACTCCTAGATCCGCACATCGACGCGAAGCGCGAGAAGGTCGTCGAGAAGCGCACCGAAACGTGGCAGTACGAAGTCGATACCTACGACGGGTACAGCATCTAGGGAGGGCGCATGCGGAATGCGCCGTCGTTTGGATAAGTCGCCTTGCATATGTCTCTTATTTACACTATGAACAATATTGCTACGCGCGGGCGCCGCACTGCCCGCAAAACGGGCCCTGGACCGGGGCGCCGCAAGCGCTGCAGAAGTTGCGAGGCGGCGCCGGCGGCGGCATCTCCCAGTTGCGAAGCGGCGCCGCCGCCGGCATCTCCTCCGCCGGCGGCGCCGACGGGACCGGTTCTGCGTATGGTGCACCCTCGAGCGGGCCTGACTCGACGGTCCCCTCCGCCCAAGCCGTCGCAGCCGCCGACGACGGCTCCGATACTACTGTACCCAATACCTGGACTTCCGTCGACGACGTCTCCGATACTACTGTACCTAATACCTGAGCTTCGACCATCGGGGGCGGCGCCTCGGCGGCCTTTTTTACTGAATTTTTGCGCATGTGACAGTAAACCCAGGGGCCAATCGCGGCGGTCACAATGACGACCCCGGCCACAATGGGGCCGATAATTTTGCCGACCGAGTCGTCGTCGTCGTCGTCGTCGTCGCTGCAGTCCTCCTTTGTACCGCCCCAGGTCGGCTCCGAACGCGACTCGTCGCAGTTCCAGTCGCACGCGTTGGGGTCCGGCCCGGGGCAGTCTTGGCACGAACACCAGCCGTCGCAGGTGGGGCACGTCCAAACGCCGCCGAGGCCCTCGGCGCACTGGCCGCCGTTTTCGGCCTCCGCGTTCATGGCGTCGACCACCCAGTCGGGGCACGACGCGTAGCCGACGTTCGCGAAGAACATCCCTGTGGGAATGCCATACTCGGCGCACACCGCGCAGGTTTCCCAGTCGGCCGTTCCGCAGCCGGCATCCGCGTCGATCGCCGCCTGCGAGCAATCGCGGAAGGGAGGCGCCCACTCGCCGGCATCCGAATAGCCCGCCGTACACAGGTCGCTCATCGTGGAGGCGTCCCACGGCGAGCGGCGCCCAGAGCATGTCGTCCCGGTCACCTCGCCGTCGGCCCAGTACGAGTGCTCGACGCAGCACGCAGGATACCCTTCGAGGCGGCGCCTGGCTGGCGGATGCACCTTGGCACCTACATATTTCAGCATCGAGGCCGCTGCAGCCACGAGGATGTAGGAATGCATGCCTATGTAGGAATGCATGCCTAACGGGTACGGGGCGTACCAGACCCAGCCGCAGCTGCAGTCGACGATTGCAGTCAACAAATTGTCGACGAATTGCAGTCAACGATTTGCAATTCCTAGCATAACATTCGCATTCCCACTCAACGAATCGCAGGACAGCTGAGGCTCTAGAGCCCTTCAAACGCTAGCAGACTAGTAGCTAGGGCTCGCGAATGCGGAATTCGCCGTCGTTTGGATAAGTCGCCTTGCATATGTCTCTTATTTACAACATGATCATGATTGCTACTACGCGCGGGCGCCGCACTGCCCGCAGAACGGGCCCTGGACCGGGGCGCCGCAAGCGCTGCAGAAGTTGCGTCCGGTCGGCGGCGGCGGCGGCATCATCATCGCCGCTGGTGGTGCTGATGGGACCGGGTCTGCGTGCGGTGCACCTTTGAGCGGGCCCGACGACTCGACGGCCCCTGCTACCGTACCTAATACCTGGACCTCGACCATCGGGGGCGGCGCCGCGGCCTTGGCCCGCACGTATCGCACGTAACAGTATATACAGACGCAAAACGCGACGATCACGGCGACGCCGAGGACCCCCCCAATCATGCCGACGACCCACATACTAGACCCACCGCCGCCGCTGCCGTCGTCGTTGGTCGCTGCATAGTCTTTTTTAACCCAGCATTCGCAACCGGCCCCCGCAACGCCAGTTGAGCGCGGCGCGCTGTGCAGAGTGCAAGGGTTTTCTCCACAGTTGTCCCAGGCGACGCAGCTTGGGTCCTCGTCGCACCGTTCCCTACACCACTCATCTGTTCCATGCCCGGGCCACGACCCCGCGACATCGGCATCTGCATCGCCATCTTGGCGGCAGTAACCTGATGTCCACGTGTAATCCTCGGAGCAGCAGGCGTAGCTGCCCTTGCAGCTCTCCGTGTACCCGTTAAACGAGCCCTGAGTAGCTCCTGGGCAATTATCATATCCAGGCGTCGTGCACCAGACGTGCTCGCAGCATTCATTAGCGCAGGGGCTAGTGCCACACCCGGGAACATGGCAGTCCTCGTCGTACAAATCCTCGTGGACCTTACAGCCCCCATGCATCCACCGCCTTCCGTACGTAGTCGAGATGAAAGGCATCCAAGCCGAGTGCGAGCTCGGCATGCCAACCGGGGCCGTATCCTCCCCGGAAGGGCAGAGTTCATCGTACAGGCACAGGCGCCCCCCACGCGACGCACAGGCGTTGGCAGCCTCGAGGCCAGACAAAGGCACACCGTCCGCCGGCTCGTACCAGGCAATGTCCCCGCTTGAAGATATACGAGAAGAATATGGGGCGTCTAGCCGACGGTCGCCGCTCCGCTGTGATTTAGGCAGGTGCTGCCCTTTCGCCTCCGTATAGCAAAGCTGCCCCGAGGCCACGGCGGCCACGAGGATGTGGGAAAGCATCCCTAAAGGGTACGGGGTGCAGTCGACGAATTAACGGTCGACGTCTGAGCTCGAGTCGAGCTCGAGATTTTTGCATGTGCGGGTATGCAGCTGGCTCAGGAGTCAAAATCAACACAGGTATTAGACGTTCCACCGCGGCAGGCCCTTCGCCTCGGGTCTATAAGATACGGGCCGCGGCGCGACGTAGGGCGTCGACGAATGCATGAAGGCCGTGTCGCGCGGCGGGGACGCCTTCGCCGCGCGGCGCTGCAGCGCGCGGACCTCGGCGGCCTCGGTCCTCGTCAGAATGACCTGCACGTCGACGTAGGCCCGCGCCGCGTCGTCGTCGTCGATGTCGGCCGCCGCGTAGAGGCCCGGCGCCGCCGTCGCCTCGAAGACGCCCGCGTGCGTTTCTATGCTCTGAACGCGCGGCGCGCCCGGCGCGGTCCGGCTCTCCCACGCGTAGAGTGGCGGCGACGGCGGCTTCTTCCGCCGCACCGTGTCCTCGGTCGCCGGCGCCTGCGCGGCGGCGACGGCCGAGGGCGGCGGCCGCGGCGGCGAGTCGAGCGCCGCCGCCGGGAAGGCGTCGGCGGGGCCCGGCGTCCGTAGTACGTCGAGGCGCCGGCTCGGGGCGTCCAGGTCGTCAAAGCCCTGGAGCATGGAATTGACCTGGTGGAGGGCCTCCTGGTAGGCGGGCTCCTCCATCGGTGCGCGGGGCTGCCCTTGGGTTGCAATCGGTCTGCTTTTGAGCGGTGGCGTGCAGGGTGGACGCTCTTATGCCGCGGAACGGCACCGGCGCGCAAAACGCTGCTAGCGGCGTGTAAGACACTAGCATACAGCCAAGTCGGAGAAAAAACCACGTATACGTGCTGATCCACTGCACCTCGTGCACGCAGCGCTCCTACAGCAGCTCTCTGACACATCATGAATCGTTTCCTCAGCCTCTTGCTGGCCGTGCAGGCACAGGCATTGAAAAAAGTCCTGGTCACTGGAGCTGGCGGCCGCACGGGCAAGCTGGTCTTTGAGCAACTGAAAGCTGATGACAACTACAAGCCGGTGGGCCTCGCCCGCAGCAGCAAAGCTCAGAAGGCACTGTCGGCGGTTGGCGCCACTACTGATGAAGTTGTCGTCGCGGACATCGCCGACGAAAAGTCGCTGGCGGCTGCCATGACTGGCTGCGACGCCGTCGTGCTGTGCACGAGCGCGGTGCCAGCCATAAAACCGCTGTCGCTGATGAAGACGATGGCCACGAAATTCCTGCCCTTCGTCAAGACGAGCCGGCCGGCGTTCAAGTTTCCGAAAAATGGCACGCCGGAGGAGGTCGACTGGCTGGGCGCAAAGAAGCAGATCGATGCGGCGAAGACCGCTGGTGTGAAGCAGTTCGTCTTCGTGTCGTCGATGGGCGGCACGAACCCGGACAATTTCCTGAACAGCATCGGGAGACGCAAAAACGGCTCTGGGGGAGACATCCTGCTCTGGAAGCGCAAGGCCGAACGATACCTCGTCGAGAGCGGTGTGCCCTACACGATCATCCATCCGGGAGGCTTGGTCGACGAGGACGGCGCCAAGCGGGAACTCGTCGTGGGGGTCAACGACGAAATTATGAAGGACCCGGCATTCGCCTCCGGAGGCACGCGGTCTGTCGCGCGGGCGGATGTCGCGCGGGTGTGCAAGGCCGCGCTCGGCTCCGCAGCGGCGACGGGCGTGGCGCTGGACCTGGTCTCGAAGAAGGCCGGCGACGGGACGCCGACGAAGGACGCGTCGACTGTTTTTACGGCTCCGGGAAAATACACCTACGAGCCCGCGGCGGCGGACCCGCCAAGCATATTCTAACCTATCATTAATACTAGGAGCACGCCACCCCGCATTCCAAGTGCGACACGGCCGCATCCGCGAGCCGCGGGACCGGACCGGAAGTGTCGATGACCTTGTGCAGCTGCTTCGCGAGGCGGTCATGCCTGCCGAAACGCCGTGCCCGTTCTGCGAAACGATAATGCGAGAAGGGGAGTGACGGAGGGATCGCCCCATACGTTCTAACGAAATTACGGCGACCGGGATCAGTGGAGTCATTCCTCGCGCTACTGCGCGGTGTCCGCGCTGCCGGTTCCTGGAAGCACTGGAAGCGCTATAAAAACGCCCCCCGCCTCGATCTCGTCATCCTGCAAGCGCTCTGTGCCAAGGGTCGCGCGTCGCCGCCGCCGGCCCTCGCGCGACTCTTCCCGACGTCGACGCGATCGCAGTTAGTCCCGAAGGAAATCAGCTGGCGCGTTCTTGAGTACTGGCGATCCGACCGTGACCCGTAATATACTCAGTTTAGTTACTCCCCGGCGCACCAAAACTCATTCCCGTCAGCCGCTTCATATGATCAGTTTTAGTCCCCCCAGCGAAGAATCAAGCCAGCCGCAGGATGATGTGCAGCCCCGAGTCGCTCTCGACGATGCCCGAGATCTCGCCCACCTCGAGCGCGAAGGACGCGTCCTCGAAGGGCTTCTGCATCTGGCCGGGGCCGAAGTGGCCCAGGTCGCCGCCTCTACTGTATGAAGAGCAGTCCGACCGTTGTTTCGCCTTGGCGGCGAAGGCCTTGTGCGGGTCCTCACTTCCGACAATCTCCGCTCTATACCCTTCTAACTCTTTCCTCGCATCTGCTGGAGCCAGTCTGATGGACTCGTTCGTACGACGAGACACGGGGTTCCTCGATGACGTCGTCTTCAGCAGCAAATGGGCCGCTCGCACCTGGGACGCCCGTTGTTTTTTCGCAGGAGGCTCCGACTCTCTTTGAGACCGTAATGGTAAGCGCAGGATGACATGCAACCCGGAGTCCGTGTCCACCACACCACTTAACTCCCCGATCTTCAACGCGAAGGTAGCCTCCTCGAAGGGCCGCTGCATCTGGCCCCTTCCAAAGTCGCCGAGGTCCCCGGCCTCTCTATACGAACCGCAGTCGCTTCTAGAAGAACACAGCTCGCGGAAGGCCGTTTCACTGTCGGGCGCGGCCTTGATGCCCTCCAGCAAGCCCTCTAAATACCTACGCGCGTGGTCCTTGGACATCGTGATCTGTTCGCCCGTCCTACGGCTGACGGGGTTCCTACTCTCCGTGTGCTTGACGAGGAGGTGGGCGCAGCGGGCCGTCTTTTCTCTGCCCGTGACGTGGGACGACATCTTTGATGTGTGCGGAGAGAGACGAGTGTGCGTCGCGTCGATGGCGTGCTGGGAAACGCCGGTTGGGGGATCCTGCTTTTGAGTTGGTACGACTGCGCTGACGCCGTTTCGTGAGGGCGCGCGGAGAGATAGATGACTGAGCAGTCCAGGAAGACTACTGATTAGGTTTGAGCACGCTGTGCTGCGCTTACCGGCTACGCTGGCAAAAGTGGCGGCAAGACCATCTAGCGGCCGTAAGACACTAGGGACGCAATTCCTCTGGAAGTAGTCCTAGCACCGTACAATAGATTAATAATTCCTCTGGGAGGTTCTCGCGCCGGACGCCTCGTCGCCGCGACGCAAAAGAGAAGAAAACGTCACACCATCACGCGCGACAAATCGTCGCGCGCCGAGTAGCCGTTCCGGTGCCCCCGCTGGAATAAAGGAGACGGCGGCTCGAAGCCGTGCGGGTACTGATGAAGCCCGTCAATATCCTTGTCGTCCTTCCGCTTCTTCCTAGGTCTAATAACACAAGAGACCAGAACGCCGAGCGCCAACAACGACCCGACGACACAGAGCGAGAAACCGGTCGACAGGTGGTAGTCGAAGTACTCGCCGATCATCTTCAGCGCGATGAACACTAAAACGGCGCAGACCGCGTGTTTGAGGTATGTTAAACTATCGACAGCTCGAGCCACGAGCGTATACAATGCTCGCAGCCCAATAATCGCGAAGATGTTCGACGAGTAGACCACCAACGGGTCGGTCGAGATCCCTAAAACAGCTGGTATGCTATCCACGGCAAACACGACGTCAGAAAGCTCGACACATACTAAGCATAACAGTAAAGGCGTCGCCGCTTTGATGCTTTTGCCGTCTTTATACGTCACAGTGAAGAACCGGTCTCCATCATACTCGGCAGTAGCACCGACTACTTTACGAGCGATCCGCATCACTAGTCTGTCATTAATTTCGTCCTCGTCATCATCATCACCTTCCAGCAGCAACTTGATCGCGGATAAAAATAAAATCCCGGCAAATAACAACGTCATCCACCTGAATTTCTGCACTGCGGCGACGCCCGCGATGATCATCACGCCCCGCATCGCCACGGCTCCTAGAATGCCCCAGTTCAGGACGCGGCCCTGGAACTCCCGCGGTACTCTGAAATAATCAAAGAGCATGATGAACACAAATAGGTTGTCCACGCTCAGGGATTGCTCCACTAAGTAGCCACTCGCAAATTCCAAAGCTGCCGTAGAACCTCGTGCGTAGTTTAGGATCACTCCGAAGCACGCTGCGGCTGCGACGCTTATCGCCGTCTTCCGCGCCGCGGCTTTGAACTCGTCCTGCATCGCTGCGGTTTTAGCTTATGGTGTGCAGGGGGTTTATGGGCTTTGACGCCGTCGGCAGCGCATCGCTGCTGGTGCAGGCATGGCGAGCGGCTGTGGGAGGTCTGGTGTGTCCAAGATGTGCAGCGCTGACAGCCGTATCGCCGCGTATGGCTGCGTTATTATGTCTACTCGTGCCGGCTCGCTAGTGTCTTACATGACGCTAGCAGGATTATTTTTCTTCCGAGGCGGGACCAGATCTGCCTTGTTTTCGTGCTCTCGGTAATCAACCAGCGCGACGTTGGCGCATTAGACCCTCAGTCACCCCAAAACGCGGAAAAGAAGGAAATTCGTCATGCGAACGGCTCTGGCAGTGCTCTTTTTGGCTTCTGCTGCCGGAGCGCTGTCTGCGTACCATTCGCAAAGATCGCATAGCAAGGAGGCTAGCAGCTACCGCCAGCAAGCCTCGAAACTGCGCAAGGAGGCCGCGATTCTGGAAAATGAGCTCATCAAGGAAAGAAAGGAACGGGACGCGCTCCGAGCCCTCGAAAATCCGAAACCAGCGGAGACAACAACACCGCCGCAGCCGGTCCTCGTCGCGAAAGCAGGCGCCGTCGAGGTGCGCTGGGCGCTCGACGACGCCGGCGCGCTGAAGGCGAAGGTCGCCGCCGGCGGCGCGACGCTCGACCTCGAGGGCTCGTGGCGCGCGTCCGACAACACGGTCACGCTCGCGGCGAGCGGCGTCCTCGGCGTGCGCGTCGCCTGCGAGGCGCCCATGATGGCCGCGGAGGGCGTCCGCGCCGCGCGCGATCGAAGGAGAACGAGCGAGCGGGCGCTCGCGCGCGCCGAGCGGGCCGCGCCGGAGGCGGCGGCGGCGCTCTACGCGCTCGACGGCGTCGACGCGCCGGCGGGGCGCCTCCGTTTTATACGAAGCCGGCTCGCCGCCGCGCGCCGCCGTAGGAGGGCGCGGCGCGTGGCGCGGCTCGCGGCGCTTACGATCGCCGACGCGCGGGCCGACGCGCAGCGCTGGGATGCGGCCGTCCGGCCCTTCGACGGCCCGGCGATCACCGTGACGCTCGATGGGATTGATCGCGTCGTCGGCGCGTCGGGCGCGATTGAGTGCGTCGGGCTCCGCGCGGCGGTCTACGGGCGCAAGAAGCGCGACCGCCGGCCGCTCTTCGCGCGCTGCTCGCTGAGCCGCGACGTGCCGCGGCGCCGCGTGGCGAGAGCTCGCAGCGGCGGGCGCGCGGGCGGCGGCGCCAAGCTCTCGACATGATTCCCTCCCCCCCTTTGTTTGCTTACATTTTCTCCTGTTATCCTATGACCGTCGGGTCATATTTCAGTCGCTCGCGCGCGCGCGCCCGTTTGCAGGCCGCCTTGTGGCGGGACCAGTGGTGGCGCTGGCAGACCGGGGAGCAGTAGGCCACCTCGTTGCACGCGGCGCACCGCCGCATCGTCTGGTGCCAGACCTGGCCGCAGGCGGCGCACGTGCGTTGCTTGCGGCTCGCGGCCGCCATCTGGAGTTGATGTTCGCCCATCCGGGGGTTGGGATGACTCCTAAGTTCCGGCCAGCGGATCATCATCGCCCGGGTCACGTCGTCGTGGAGGGCGAACGCATATTCGCCCGCGGAGAGGCACGCCAGGTGACCGTGTTTCAGATCTATGGTAGCGGCTCTGGATAGAAAGATGATGCTCAGGTCGCTCCTCTCCGGGGACGGATTCGCCGAGCAGCAGACGAGGGTATACGACGTGTCCAGGTAGGCGGTGACCACCCGATTTCTCGTCCGGCGGTCGCTATTTCCAAGAGGAAGGACAGTGGCGAGGGCCACGGCCTGGGGCTCCACGCGCAGTCGCGTCAACATGTTTCGGGCATTGTCGCTGCCGGGCATCCACAGGCGCTGTTCCTCCGCGCGCCGTTGCATCGTCGCGAACGTGCAGGCTGCGGCGCGACCCCTCGGGTCGTAGAGGACGCGCTCGCCGTCGTGGAGCGTGCCCCGCCCACCGTAGGTGTGCTTCGAAAAGTCGATTGGCTCACCATCCACGGTGTCAATATCGGTTGGTACTACGGCTCTGCCTCCTCCGCGCCTCATGGCCTCGCTATCTAAGACGGCGTTCGACGACAGCACGCTGGCAGCGCTGGGCCCGGCAGAAGCGGTGCTCTCCATGAGAGTTTTGCGCCAGAAGCAGACACCAGTTATCTCTCGCCGTCGCAGCGCTCGCACCAAAATAAGCCTCGACGCCCGTTTTTTTCACCACGAACGCTGTTGTTGGCTAAGATTGGGGCAGGCCAGCAAAAGCGCTGCTAGCGGTATGTAAGGCACTAGCCAACCAAGCAGACCGCCAAAATTGCTCGCAGCGCGGCGCGAGCGTCGTTATTCACCAAACAAGACGTCGATTTCTTGAACACATAGCAACGCGCCACGAATCACAGCTTTTTCAGGCGCCCAAACGAGCCGCAACAAGCCCCACAGCCTGCAGAGGCAAAATGCGCCGCTCATTGGGCGCGCTGAGCGACGTCACGGAAGATGACGAGCATCATAGCTCAAACGTACCGCCGCCGCCGCCAGCCATAACGAGCCCGCAGCGCAACGATAGGCAGTCCGTCGCGAGCCAGTTCTCCGACGTTTCGGAGTTGCAGGACTTCCTGGCGGACGATTATGTGGAAAAGTTCAAGGCGCGGAGCCCGCCGCCGGCGCCGCGACTGCGGCGGGCGCCGTCGCTCGACCAGCCGTCCACTCCTACCCAAGATGAAGAGGTGATCGTGAGACCTCGGAAGAGTGTCGGGACGCAGCATAAGGTGCGAGCGAGGACTGAAGGTAGTAAACGATTGGTCAACGACTACGAGATGCTCGGCGAATTAGGAAGGGGCGCCGCTGGGCGGGTGGAGCTCTGTGTGAAAGATGGGAAAGCTCGAGCCATCAAGGTTCTACGAAGGGGGTCCTTGGATGACGTGAGACGAGAGGTGCGTCGCTACAGAGTCGATGATTCATAGCAAAAACCATATTTAAGTCGCCCAAGGGCCAAAAAGGTCCATTGACGATCTTCAACTGCTTGAGACTCTCTCTCACTGTACGCACACAGGCCGCGATAACGAAGCACCTCAAACACAGAAATCTAGTGACGCTCTATGAGGTCATCGACGACCCGTCGCACCATACCTTGTACTTGGTCCTGGAGTACTGCGAGCGGGGTCCCTTGCTCAAGGCAGGTAAAGAGCTACCTTATGAACCGATCTCGGAGGAGGCCAATCGGAGAGCTACAAGGGATGTGTTGAGAGGACTGGAGTACCTCCACTCGGTGAACGTGGTCCACCGTGACCTCAAACCCGAAAATATTGTGTTAGATGGGAACGGCACTGCCAAGCTTTGCGACTTTGGCGTTTCACGCGTCGTGTCGTCGGTCGGACCCGTGCGACGGTCGTCGAAGCTACGCCTGACGCCGGCCTGGGCCGCGCCCGAGCTCTATGGCGACAAGGATGTTACTGCACTTGTGGACTGCTGGAGCCTCGGGGCGACCATTCATGCCGCGTCGACGGGGAGTCCTCCCGTGGTGCTGGAGAAGACTGCCGCACAAACCTTGGTCAAGGTCGAGAGCGGCGAATTGAACGTACAGGCTACTGGTATGTTAGGTGATCTGTTGCACGGGTTACTTGAAAGAGATGTGAATAAGAGGATGGACGTCTCGAAAGCCATGGGCCACGCCTGGGTCACGGATTCCGGTAAGCAGCCGCTACCTAGAACGACGTACGTCGGGTTTTCGCTGACGCAAGCTGATGTCGACAGAGCCATCAACACGCTTGAGTCGTCAGACGACGAGGCCACGACGACCGATCTCGATAGTGCCTTCGCGGACGTGCTGAAAGTTCAATCGGAGAGCGACGACGACGACGAAGTTATACAAGAGACGACGGGCGGCGTGCCCTGCGCGGCGTGGCGCCTCGCCCATTGTCAGCAGCCGGGCGCTACCGACGAAGATCGCGTCGACGCCGTGACTCTGACAGATTCACGAGCCGTGTTGGCGGCGTACGACGGCCACGGCGGGAAAGAAGTGGTGGACTCCCTGAGGCACACCTTACCAGCTTTTCTGTCGTCAGCTCTAAGCTTCGGGACACCTACCAGTGCTCTGGAGTCGGCGTTCTCGTATGCGGACAATATTATAGTGGGGACGCAGCCCGGCAGTGTTGGAGCCGCGGCGGCGGTCGTCATCGTCGATAACGATGCTATTACTTGTGCGAATGTCGGGGATGTGGCTGTCGTATTAGTATCGAGTAGCGGCGCACCTGTCGTACTCACGACGAAGCACTGTAAATCTAATGATGAGGAACGGAAACGCGTCGAAAGCAGCGGCGCGCACTGGGCGAACGGCGGCCGCGTCAACGGCGTGCTGCGGGTGTCGCGCGCGTTCGGTGATGGCGATTTCAAAGGTAGAAAAGCCGTGAAGGCGTGGAAGACCCAATTTGCGAGCGATCCCGTCATCGCGATGCCCTCCATCAGTGTGCGGAAGCGGTCTCCGAGCGATGCTTTAATAATTGTCATGACGGACGGCGTCGTCGACGGCTTTGGTAGTGAGTGCAAGGCCGCCTTGTATGTCCGGAGGCAGGTTCGTAAATTGGGCGATCTGGATAAGGCGGCAAAAGCAACATTAGATGAAGCTCGGGCGCGCGGGTCGAAGGACGACCTGTCGTTGCTAGTGTGCGATCTGCGGGACGGTTTGGTGGCCGAGGAGGTCCCGGCCAAGACGTGGCGCCCGGCGCGGCCGCCGCCCGCTCCTTCTCCTCGTGAAGCACCGGAGGCCTACGACGACGACTTTGCATTTGAGGACGACGCGGCGCCTCTCCCTGCTCGAGGCGTTCCCGAATCGAAGGCCGAGGCTCCTCCGCAGGCCCCGCCACCCGCGCCCGCGGCGCCCACCACGCCGAAATTGGCAGGCGGCAGCTTCGGCGCGGTGTCCCTAGGGAAGGCCGAGCGCGCCGCGGCGCGGGCCTGGAGCGCCTCGCAATCGCCGCCGGCGCCCGAGCGGTTCGCCTTGTGACGCGGGATACTACTGACCCTTCTCGTGTGCCTGCCGCCTGCCTAATGTCAAGTTTTGTGAAGAGTCAGTGGTAGTTAATTCAGCGGCCCCCCAGAGCGCCTAGGGGTCGGCGATGTCGTCCGTCGCGATCTCGAGCTCCGCGGCCCGTTTGTGGCAGTGGTCCACGGCCGGCCCCAGGCCCGGTGCGGGTACTTCCCTTTCTCTAGGTTCGTCAATAGAATAAACAGCGACATGATCGGCATCCACAGCATCCATTTGCACGTCTCCGAAGTACAAGACCATCGTCGTCTCCTTCGCATCGCCGCGCTGTTGTCCTAAAGGATTCGGCGGGAAGTGCTTCGTCAACTCGTCGACGGCCAAGAGACAGGTCTCGGCGGGCCACCAGGGGTACTTGCCGGTCTTCGCCCAGACTAAGACCCCAAGCTTCTGGCAGGAGAAGCCGTTGACCGGCTCGCAGACCTTCCTTGGTTGTTGCGTCGGAGATAAGACGACGTCGTTGTCGGGGAACCGCACGGAGTTCTCCGCCAACACTAACCATTCAGACTCACCGTCCTCGTAGTCGCACCGGTGTTTTCCGTCGGCGTCCCGGTACCTTGTGAGTCGTCCGCGGAACCACTCGCCCTCGCCCTCCCAGTAGACCTCGACAACCTTGCCCACGGCGCCGGCGCCCTTGTCGTAGTTGGCATTACTACTACCTCTCTTCGGTTTTTGGCGCCATGCAGCTGTCGCTCGTTTTTCTGATAATGATTCTGCTGAAATCCTCTTGAGTAGGGAACTCCATCGACTCTCAAAGGCACTCCGAAAGACCTGCGCCGCATGTAGAATTGTTTCTCGATCGCTATTCTTCGAGAGCGGCGCGTCCTCGTCCCATGATCGAGGTAACTTGCTACTACATATAGATAAAATGGTCTCGTGCACCCGCCGCACATCCTCCGAAAATTCAAAGGCGTCGTCGTAGTCCCGCTCCGCTAGCCGCTCCTTGACCCGTCGCAGCGTCACGCCGTAGTCCCGTAGCCGTTCGCATTTCTTCGGGAGTAGGTTTCGTACTAACGGATCCGCATGCAATAATGGGTCAGACACATCTAAAGAGCATAACCAAGCCATCATGTCGTCGCATGCTTTTGGACCTAGCTTCCTTGCAACGTCAGCTTCGCGCTCGCGTTCCGACTTCGTAGAATCGCCGCGCCGCCACTTGCACGGTCTCGAACCGGTGGACTCGACCCACTGCAAGCTCAGTTTATCATCATACAGCACCAAGTGCCGGTGCCAGCCGCCGACGGACGAGGCCAATCCTCGTTCCTGCGCTAAGACCGAACAACTTCTGTATTTTGTCGCTTCCGGTGCTTGTACCCTACACCTCGCCGGTAACGCGCCGAGATCCACAGAAGAAGCGATGTCGCGGATGGACCCCTCTACGACGACATCATTGTCCTCTTTCACTCGTATCTTCTTCGCCGGCGGCGCCGCGAGTTCGGACTGTAACGTCGCGAGACAACGAATAGCGCGCCCAGAGCCCCGCTGGTAGGTCCACCGGTCGCCCTTCTTCGTGCACGAGAAGCCGTGCCGCTCGAGCACTTCCCGCTTGCCGTCCGTGTCCTTCGGGCTCAGAGCCGACAGGGCCTTCGCGAGCGCCGGGTCCGGCGCGTAGGCGTCGCTCTCGTTTTCAGCAGGAGAGGGCGACCGGTCCCGCTTCACGGCCTTGGCGCCGCGCGGCTTCTCGACCTTCGGCTTTTGTGAAGGAGGGTGGTTGAGCTGCCTCGTCGTTTTGGGGCCCACGTTCCGCGCTTCGAAGCGCTCGCGGATATGCCTCGAGACCTCCCGCGGGTTGTTGATCAGTCTAGATATATCTCCTTGAATAAGACCGGGAAACGCCTCGGCCGCGTCCTTCTGGCTCTTAAAGAAGCGCCAGTCACCGCCCTTCTCCCGCAGTTCCACGCCGCGACCGTCATCAACCTTCGGAGGTTTTGGGGGCGGCGGCTCGTCTTCTTCAGAACTATGTAAAGGCGAGTCGGTAGGTAAGGGATTCCGCCGCTTCGCGCGATTAGACCTCTTCCGATCGACGGGCCACCTCCGATCGTACTCTCCCCTATCACCCCACGAATCTTTCGTCTCGCCCCGCCGCATGCGCTGGTAGCACTTGTCACACAGAGTAGCAGGTCCATCGGGTCCCGGCTTTCGCCGAAATCCCGGCCCCGTGTCGGAACAAGCGCACCAAGCGCACCTCCAGGTCATCGGCGTCCTCTGGGCCGCTTCGACGACCGGTGGTTCCTCTTCCTTTATTTTCGTGTAGCGCTGCTCGACCGCGGATGATGTCCGGTTCGTTTTCAACTTTGACGCGATCTTCTCCCAGTCCTCTCCTAACTCATCTATCAGTGATACTAGTTCGGCGTCCTCCGCCTGAGTCCAGCGCGGCGCGCGGCCCGGTTTATGTGGTGCCGGCTTCGGCGGTGGAGGAGGCGTCCCGTTACCTTCCTTACAGGTCTTGCCGTGCGCAATCGCAGCCGGCGCATGATCAAAAGCCCGTCCGCAGCCCGCGGGGCACGGGAACCGCCCGGAATACGATATTTTTGGGGGAGGCCGCGTCCGCGGCTTCGGGCGCGGCGCCTCCCAGGCGCCTCCATCAGACTCGTTGTCGTCTTCCTCAGACTCTTCCTCCATGATGGGTGGTGGAGGCGCCTCGTCGTCGGACGCGGGCCGCGCCGGGTGTCGCGGCTTCTCCGAAGCGTGGCCGCCCTCGCGCGAGTAACTGCCCGTCCGCGACGGCGGCGACATAGGCGCGACGGCCGGCGCCGTTGTTCTTCGTGAGGGACTCTGGCCGGGCAAGGGCGCCGGCGGGTCTGAATACCTTCGACCGCCGCAGCGGAAGCCGGGCGGCCGCGGCACGCGAACTACAATAGGTGGGTCCAAGCCTCGAGGTCGAGGTGGGAGCGGCCTCGGGGGTAACTCGGGCGCCGGCGGCTCCGCTTCCGGTAATCCGACGGCCCTTCGTGCTCGTTTATAGGCCGCGTCGCTGGTCACGTTGTCCAAAAACGCGTCGAGCGTCTCGCAAACGGCTCGATCCAAGCCCTCGAAGTCGATCGTGAACTCATCTCGCGGTCTAAAACCATTGGCGTCGCCGAAGACTAATACCAGTACTCTTCTTAGAGAGCCAGCGTCGAGTCGCGCGACCCTCTCGGTGAGGCGGTGGCGGTGCTCGTAGGTCCAGGACTGGGGCTGGTGCTCTTGCGTCGGTGGTGGTGCGGCGAACATGTTGAGACCGATGGTCCTCCTGAAACCGTTGCCGCGCAGCCGCGCGCGAGGACCGGCCTCCCACACTGTGAGAGCCTTTTTTAGCGGGTGGGGGTTTCTTTCACCCGGCGCCTCTTTACGCCTACTCTAGCCCTCGATCGCTGCGGTACCAGTAGAGCTGTCAATTCGTCTCAGCTTCGACGCCTGGGGCCGTTTCTCAAGGCTGCCTCCGCGTGTAAGCCGAGCCCGGCTGCTAGTGTCTTACCGCTAGCTGATTGCGCACGCTCTGTAGGCCGCAAGGGAGGATGCGAGCCGCGACGGCGAGGCCGGATGTTAAGCAAAACACCAGCTACGCGCCGTCGACGCGACCACTACTACAGGATAAAGCAAAGACCACTTACGCGCCGTGCGCGGGCCCCAATCGCTCGTCCGGGTCCGGCGGCAGGCCCGCGTGCTCCCTTGCCCTCCTGGCAATATCCGTCCAATCACCCAAGTCTTCATCTTCCGTGTCCTCCCCATCGTCGAAACCATCTAACGTTAACTTGGAGATCTCCGCCAATTGTTCATCTCGGAACGCGGCCATTTCCGCCTGATAGCGCCGCATCGCGTCGTCGCGGTGCTTCGCCATGGACTCCCTTAAGCCATCGAGCTGTTGTTCGTTGAATTTTTGCAGATCCCGCGCGTGGGCTGCTAACACTTCTTGCGCATGCGCGTCTCGCCCCTTCGCGTCCTCTTCCTCGTCTTTCTGGCGCTGCTCCGCGAACTCGTTGCGGCACTCCTGGACGACCTCCTGGAGCACGTTCTGCACGTCCTTCTTCAACTCCTCGAGACATTTGGTGCGTTCAACGGCTTGCGAGTCGATGATTTTGCGGATCATCTCCTCTCGTGACGCCTTGAGCTTCGCGGCGTAGGCCTCTACTACCCTCTCTCTTTCTTCGTCGTCGAACAGCGCCGCGTGCTCCTGCTCATTTGACTGTTCTACGGCGGTCCTGCACCGTCCCGCAATGTCTCGGCTCGAGGCCTCGATCTTCCTTAACAAATCTTCCCTCGACACTCGGAGCTCCTCTTCGTACGACGACACGGCGTCCAAGGCGGCGGGGTCGTAGGGCGAGTCCGGCGTCTCGGCGCCGTCTAGTACTGCCGCCATGCTCTCTTGGTGCGTTCGAATCGGGCACGCACTGTTTGCGCGCCGGGCTGCCCGAAGGAGAGATTTGAGGTGCTCTCGATGCCGCGGCCGTGCCGTTCGATGCGCGCGCACGCTGCGCGTCGTCCGAATGTGTTTGTTTTGGGCGCCAAGCCCTCTCTTGCAAGAGGCTTTTGCCGCGGCAAGCGTCGCGGGGACCCGGTCGCCCTACGTTGGACGCGTCGGCTGCGGCGTCGGCGGAAATTTGCGGGCTAGTGGGATTAACTTAGATTATACTGTGGCCGTGCTGCCGCCGCGCATGCTCCGTAGGTGGCTCGCTCTGACCGCTGCGTTCGGGTCTGAAAGGCAAACGGAAAGCAGTAGGAACACCTAACGTTTCAAAGACAGGGAAGGACAGCCGCGCGCCCGACAGCTCGGTGAGGCCAGCCTAGAACAATGCTCCGCCACGCGCTGCGCCGCGCCGCGCGGATCAAAGGAAGACCGCTGAGCGAGGCCGCCGCCGTCGCAACACCAAAAGTCCCCCAGCCGCCCGTCCCGCCGGCCGACGACGACGCCGCGTTGACGCCGCGGAAAATCTGCGACGAACTGGACACGCACATCGTGGGGCAAGACGCGGCGAAGCGCGCCGTCGCCATCGCTCTTCGTAATAGATGGCGCCGCCAGTTGCTAGGAGAGGAGCTCAGAGCGGAAGTGGTCCCGAAAAACATCCTGATGATCGGGCCGACCGGATGCGGCAAGACGGAAATAGCCCGTAGACTCTCGAAGCTCGCGAACGCGCCCTTCGTCAAGGTCGAAGCTACCAAGTTCACCGAAGTAGGTTTTCATGGCAGAGACGTGGATCAAATTATTCGCGATCTCGTGGAAGCCTCCATAGCATTGACAAGAAAACGCAAGGCCGAAGCGTTCCGCGCGGAGGCGGCTCGAGCCGCCGAGACCAGAATCTTAGATACGCTAACCGGTTTGAATGCTGCCCAAGCGACCCAGTCGTCCTTCCGAGAGATGCTCCGGAAGGGAGTTTTGGACGACCGCCAAATTGACGTGGACGTGCCGCACTCGCAGCCGCCGCAGCAGAGCGGCGTGATTCAATTGGACCAGTCGAATCCTGTTTCTATAAATGATTTCTTGGGAAGGTTCTCGCAGATGGCCTCGTCTAAAGGCCGTTCCGAGAGGAAGCGACTAGCAATCCGCGACGCGCGACCCATCATCGAGGAGCAGGAGCTCGAGAAGTTACTGGAGAACATCGACGTGAACCGGGAGGCCGTCCAAGCTGTGGAAGAGTCTGGGATTGTTTTTATTGATGAGATCGACAAAATTGTTAATGCCTCTGATTATCGGGGTGCGGACGCTTCTGCGGAGGGTGTTCAGAGAGATCTCCTGCCGTTGATTGAAGGCAGTACGATTGCGACGAAGTACGGCAACGTCAATACGGACTACGTGTTATTCATCGCGTCCGGTGCTTTTCATCAAGCGAAGCCTTCTGACTTATTAGCCGAATTGCAGGGTCGGCTGCCCATTCGCGTCGAATTGGAAGCGTTAACCGAGGAACAGCTGTACAAGATCCTCACGGAGCCCAAACACAATCTCATCGCGCAGCAGCGAGCGCTGTTAGCGACGGAGAACGTCATGTTGGAATTCACCGAGGACGCGATCCGGGAGATTGCTCGCGTAGCAGCTTTGGCCAATAGAACGATCGAGAACATCGGCGCTCGAAGGCTGCACACGTGCATCGAGCGTATTATTGATGAGATCTCGTTCGACGCGTGCGACTACCCGCCGGGCGACCTGGTCACTATTGATGAAGAGTACGTCAGATCAAAGGTCGACGACATGCTCGTGGCCTCCGACGTGTCCAAGTACATCCTCTAGATTCCCCTATAAGCGTGTGTTTACCTTCTTCTACCGCCGCCGCTTCTTCTGGTTGTCGTCCTTCAGGTCGACGATGTCGTCGAGCTGGTCGATGCCCTTCTTGATGCCGTCCATGAGCCCGCCGAAGGGGTTCGGTAGCGACGGCAGGCTCGGCAGCGACGGCGCGGACTCCTTCTTCGCGTCATTACCGCCGCCGAAGGGGTTCGGGAGCTTGGGCACGGGCAGCTCGACGCCGAAGAGCGACGGCGTCTCCGCCTGCTCCAACCCACCGGGCGCGCCCCGCGGCTCCGGGAAGGACACGTCCTTGAACAGGCCCTTGGGCCGGAAGCGTTGTACCAACCGGTCGACGTCGCCTCTCATGGTGGCAAAGTCGCCCTCGCGCTGGACCAACTGGAAGTCGTCGAAGCCCAAGGACAGCGCCGTCTCGAGCGCGTCGAGCGCCGCCGTCGCATCCCCGAGCTTCGCGCGGCAGCAGGCGATGTTGTAGTGCGCCGTCTGGCGCTGCAATACGGAAGGAAACGAGACCCGTTCCAGATCCCTCAGCACGGGCGCGCCGCCGACGGGCGAGTTCTGCG